>Ga0160466_100569_pt1 | contig 17049 bp, 15 predicted proteins | sample HID1971M_E11MG_FD_108245 | JGI IMG/M metagenome (GOLD analysis project Ga0160466, IMG submission 108245) | Enriched millipede-associated microbial communities from UW Madison campus, WI, USA - HID1971M_E11 MG | ecosystem: Host-associated > Arthropoda: Insects > Digestive system > Unclassified ... | reverse complement strand
GGCCCGAAAGGCCAGCGCAATATTCAAGGACGCCTTCGCCGGCAAGCCGGCTCCTACAGGTCCGCGGCAACCACGGACCAAACCCCTGCGCAAACCATTGTAGGAGCTGGCTTGCCAGCGAAGAGGCCCGAAAGGCCAGCGCAATGTTCAAGGACGCCTTCGCCGACAAGCCGGCTCCTACAGGTCCGCGGCAGCCACGGACCAACGCCCTGCGCAAACCATTGTAGGAGCTGGCTTGCCAGCGAAGGGGCCCGAACGGTCAATGCAGTACTTAAGGTCGCCTTCTGGAAGGTCACTGATCTTGCAGCTCGCTCATCTGCATCTGCGCCTTGAGAAACCCCATCAACTCGGCCGCGGCCGGCGACAGGCTGTGGCCCTTGCGGCACAGGATGCCGATCTGGCGTTCGACCCTGGGCTCCGCCAAGGGTAAAAATACAAGCTGCTCGTTGCCCTGGGGAAACGCCAGGGACGGCAGCGTGGTGATGCCGATGCCCTGCTCGAGCATCGCGATAAGCGAAATCATGTTGGAGACGAACAGCAGGCTGCTGTCGAGCAAGCCCTCCGCCTCCGTGCCCGCCAGCAGGCGCGAGGTGCCGTTGCGTACCAGCGGATAGGCTTGCAGGCTGGACCAGTGCAGCGCCCCGCCGTTGGCCACCAGCGGATGATCATGCCGGCAGACCACCCCGACGCGGTCGCTGAGGATCGGCACGAACTCGATGTTGTCATCCGCCACCCATACGCTGCTGATGGCGAAGTCCACCTGCCCCTGGACCAATAGCTGCTGCACGCTGTCGGCGTTGCCGTCCTGGATGCTGATCTGCATTTTCGGGTGCTCACCCACAAACCGTGCGAGCAGGTGCGGCAGCAAGCGGCTGGCCACCGATGGCACCGTGGCGATGCTCACCTGACCGATTTTGTGCCGCGCCAGCAGGCTTACCTCCCGGGCGATGCGATCGTGATGGGCGAGCAAATCCTGGAACAGCGGCAAACAGTGGGCGCCAAACGGCGTCAGCTCGGTTTTCCCGCCCTTCTCGAACAGCGGCTGGCCGAGCTTCTGCTCCAGCTCGCGCACCGCCAGCGACAACGCCGGTTGCGTGCGATACGCCTGCCTGGCCGCGCCGTGGAAGCTTTTCAGCTGGGCGACCAGGACGAAATAACGCAGTTGAGTGATCTTCAGCTCGGGCAACACGGTTAGTTTTCCTTATCATTTCATATTTATTATTAATTTTTATTTGCAGAGTAATACTCTCAAGATGGGACCAACGCAATCGGAGGTTCCCATGGCACTGCAACCCTGCAAAAACTACATTGGCGGCAACTGGTGCGAAGGCCCGGATCTAATCGCCAACCACAGCCCTTCGGACGTCGAAGACCTGATCGGGCACTACCATCAGGCCAGCGCCGAACAGACCCTGGACGCCATCGCGGCCGCCTGTGACGCCCAGCCGCAATGGGCGGCCAGCGGCCTGGAACAGCGCCAGCAAATCCTCATGGCCATCGGCAACGAGCTGATCGCGCGCAAGGACGAACTCGGCGAACTGCTCTCACGCGAAGAAGGCAAGCCACTGGCCGAAGGCATTGGCGAAGTCCATCGCAGCGCGCAATTCTTCCACTACTACGCCGCCGAAGTGTTGCGCCAGATGGGCGAGACGGCTGCCTCGGTTCGCCCGGGAATCGACATCGAAGTTCATCGCGAACCAGTGGGCGTGGTCGGCATCATCACCCCGTGGAACTTCCCCATGGCCACCGCCGCGTGGAAGATCGCCCCGGCCCTGGCCTTCGGTAACGCCGTGGTGTTCAAGCCGGCCAACCTGGTGCCTGCCAGCGCCTGGGCGCTGACCGAAATCATCAGCCGCCAGCCCCTGCCCGCAGGCACCTTCAACCTGGTGATGGGCAGCGGCAGCGTGGTCGGCGAAAGCCTGATCCAGTCGGCCGATATCGATGCGCTGACGTTCACCGGCTCGCTGCAGACCGGCCGCCGCGTCGCGGTCGCCACCGCCGGCAACCTGGTGCGCTGCCAGCTGGAGATGGGCAGCAAGAACGCCCTGGTGGTGCTCGACGATGCCGCCCTCGACATCGCCGTGGAATGCGCACTGAACGGTGCCTTCTTCGGTACCGGGCAAAAATGCACCGCCTCATCGCGCCTGATCGTCTGCGACGGCATCCATGACCGTTTTGTCGAGGCATTGGTCGCGCGCATGCGCCAGTTGAAGGTCGGCCATGCCCTTGAAAAAGGTGTGCAGATCGGCCCGGTCGCCGAGGCCCGCCAACTGGAACAGAACCTTCATTACCTGAACCTGGCCAAGGAAGACGGCGCCACCCTGGTCGAAGGCGGCGAGTTGCTCGCCCTGGAACCGGCCGGGCACTACATGCGCCCCGCGCTGTTCATCAATACCACCAACCAGATGCGCATCAACCGCGAAGAAGTGTTCGGGCCGATTGCCTGCGTGATCCGCGTGAGCGACTTCGAGCAAGCCCTGGCGGTGTTGAACGACACCGAATACGGCCTGACCGCCGGGATCATCACCCAGTCGCTGCGTCATGCCAGTGACTTCAAGCGCCGCGCCCGTACCGGGTGCGTGATGGTCAACCTGCCCACCGCCGGCACCGATTACCACGTGCCGTTCGGCGGCCGCAAAGCCTCCAGCTTCGGCCCGCGCGAGCAAGGGCAATACGCCCGCGAGTTCTACACCGTGGTCAAGACCACCTACGTGCGACCTTGAACGGGAGATCACCATGCACGACTTATTGATGATCGATGGCCTGCAGTACTCCAACTGGAACGAAGAGATCTTCCGCCAGATGCAGGCCGGCGGCCTGAGCGCGGTCCACGCCACCATCGCCTATCACGAAAACGCCCGGGAAACCCTGTCGCGCATCGGCGAATGGAACCGCCGTTTCGAAACCTGGCCCGAGCTGATCCGTCCGGTGCGCGAGGCCTCGGACATTCGCCTGGCGCATCAGGAAGGCCGCGTCGGGATTTTCTTCGGCTTCCAGAACTGCTCGCCCATCGAAGACGACATCAGCCTGGTCGAGGTCTTCCGTCAGCTCGGCGTGTTGATCATGCAGCTGACCTATAACAACCAGAGCCTGCTGGCCAGCGGCTGTTATGAAACCGAAGACAACGGCATCAGCCGCTTCGGCCGCCAGGTCATCCGCGAGATGAACCGCGTCGGCATGCTCATCGACATGTCCCACAGCGCCGAACGCAGCACCCTGGAAGCCATCGAACTGTCGAGCCGGCCGGTGATCGTCTCCCACGCCAACCCGTCGAGCTTCCATGCCGCTAAGCGCAACAAGTCCAACGCCGTGCTGCGGGGGATTGCCGAATCCGGCGGCCTGCTCGGTTTCAGCACCTACCCGTTCCACCTCAAGGGTGCGTCGGGCTGCAGCCTGGAATCGTTCTGCGACATGGTCGCAAGCACGGCCGAACTGATGGGCGTGGAGCACATCGGCATCGGCACCGACCTGTGCCAGCAACAACCCCTGCAAGTGCTCGAATGGATGCGCAACGGGCGCTGGAGCAAGGACAAGGACTACGGCGAAGGCTCGAAGGACAACGCCCACTGGCCGTCACCGCTGCAATGGTTCCGCGACAGTCGGGATTTTCCGGTCATCGCCCAAGGCCTGCGCGACCGTGGCTTCGCCGAGGACGAGGTACGCAACATCATGGGACTCAACTGGTTGCGCCTGCTGGAAAACGCGACCACCGCGCAAAACTGACCCCGATCCAAACCGTGAGGACCGCATGAAAAATAACAACAATAACCTCCCGTTCATCTCCCCGACCGGCGATGCACAGCCCTTGGCGCGTATTTTGGAGGCATCATGAAAACCACAACCGCACTGCAAGCTGACGGCCAGGCGCCGGCAGCCACGACGCCGAAAAAAGACATCGACTGGCCGCTGTTCCTGATCAGTGGCGGGTTCCTTGGCGCCTTCCTGATCGCCGCGCTGGTCGACATCGAGGGTGTGTCGCTGCTGGTCAACACGCTGTTCGCCTGGTCGACGAAATTCTTCGGCCTGTACTGGCAGGTCCTGATGCTGGCGACCTTTGCCATGAGCCTGTTCATCTGCTTCAGCAAGTGCGGGCGCGTCAGGCTCGGCGGCGTTGATCAGCGTCCCGACACCAGCACCTTCAACTGGATCGCGGTGATCATGTGCGCCCTGCTCGCCGGTGGCGGTGCCTTCTGGGCGGCGGCGGAACCGATGATGCACTTCGCCAGCCCGCCACCGCTGTTCGCCGGGGTGCAAGCGCACACCGAGGCCGCCGGGCACGCTGCGCTCGCGCAATCATTCGTGCACTGGGGCTTCCTGGCCTGGGCGGTATTGGGCAGCCTGCTGGCCATCGTGTTGATGCACCTGCACTACGACAAGGGTTTGCCCCTGGCACCACGCACCCTGCTCTATCCACTGTTCGGCGAGCGCGCGATCAAGGGGCCGATCGGCACCCTGGCCGACGCCACCTCGATCATCGCCGTGGTCGCCGGCACCATCGGCCCGATCGGCTTCCTTGGCCTGCAGATCAGCAGCGCGTTGCACTCGGTGTGGGGCATTCCCAATGACCTGGTGGTGCAGTCGATCACTATCGTGCTGGTCACGGTGATGTACACCATCTCCTGCCTGGTCGGGCTCGAGGGCATCCGCTTCGTCAGCGGGATCAACGTCTGGCTGATGATCGGCCTGGCGGTGTTCATGGTGCTGCTGGGGCCCACCGCGTTCATCCTCGGCGGCTTCCCCACGGCGTTTGCCCTGCACATCGAACAGTTCATCCCGATGACCCTGTTCCGTGCCGATCCGAAATGGCTCGACTGGTGGACGGTGTTCTACTGGGGCTGGTTCATCGGTTACGCACCGATGGTGGCGCTGTATGTGGCGAAAATTTCCCGGGGCCGGACCATCCGCGAAGTGATCATGACCCTGTCGATCATCGCCCCGCTGGTGACCATGTTCTGGTTCACCATTGTCGGCGGCGCCGGCATCGGCATGGAATTGCAAACCCCGGGCATCGTCACCGCCCACGGCGCGCAACCGGAAGACCTGCTGTTGGGCGTGACCCAGAACCTGCCATGGGGTGGGTTGATCTCGGCGCTGTTCCTGTTCCTGAGCTTCATTTCGGTAGCGACCAATGGCGACGCCATGGCCTTTACCGTGGCGATGGCCATGTCCGCAAACGACAAGCCCAAGGCATGGCTGCGCGCCTTCTGGGCGATCGGCATGGGCCTGGCCGCCGTGGTGCTGATCACCATCGGCTCGGGCGGGGTCACGGCGCTGCAATCCTTTATCGTAATTACCGCCGTACCGGTTTCACTGCTGATCCTGCCGTCGCTATGGGATGCCCTGCGCATCGCCCGGCAGATGGCGCGCGAACAGGCAGTCTGATGATGAACAGTCCAGGAATCGCAATGATGTCGCACACCGACACAGACACCTCTTCGGCCTTGCGCCCTGCCGCCCGGGTCATGGACCTGGAACGGCTGGGCAGTCACTTCCAGAGCCGCCTGAGTTTCGTGCGCAGCAGCATGCGCAAAATGATGAACGAGCAGTGGCGCATCGAACGCACCCGCTTCGATCTCGACGCCGAGGGTTTCGGCACCGCGATCTACCGGATCGACACTGCCAGTGCCCATTATCACTGTGTGATTTTCTCGATGTACCTGCCGCCGGAAAAGCGCAGTGACCGGGTCATCGCCGATCAATGGGACGTCAGCTTCGTACTGCTGGCCGGCGATGTCGACGAGCAGCAACTGGCCGACTTGCGGCGCAACGTGCCGTTGCAGGAAGCCGGGCGTTTCGATGCGCGGGTGCTGGTGCTGTCACGGGCCAATCGCAGCCTGCGCAACTTCGAGCGATTCCTCGGGGCGCTGGCCGAAGGTTGCCAGCCAGACCCACGGCAACTGGCCGAAGTCGGCTACCTGTATCGCACCACCGCCGTGTACGGTAACGGCAAGTTCGGCATCGCCGACTTCAGCTGCCTGCAGGGCAATGCCGACTTCACCCAACCGTTCAGCGCGCAGATGTTCACCGTGTACCTGCTGCGACATTTCAGCATCGAGCAGATCGAGCACATGGCCCTGGCGCGAAATCCGCAACGAGCGGTCGGGCTGGACATCGAACTGCAGCGCTACCTGGGGGTCGGCAACTCCACGGGGTTGGGCATGGCGCCCTTCCTGATCAATCACCCGCAACTGGTCGACCAATGGGTCTGTGCCCGGGAAACCGCACTGGCGCGGGTTTTGGCACAACCGGCCGACCTGCCCCGGGTGCAGCGTTTCCAGGCGCTGTTGCAGCGGGCTCGCCAGCACCTGCAACAGACCAGCACCGAGGACCAACGGCAAAGTGGCATCGACCGGCAGACCCTGGCCGACCTCGATCAGTTGAGCCAGTGGTTCGCCGGCCAACCCGTCAGCGCCGACCTGTGGTCTCGCCTGCAGGATTGGGCCGAGCTGAACGCCGGCTTGGGTTGCCAGGAATTGCTGGTCAGCCTGCTGCTGGAGCTGTACCCCGAACAGGTCGATCCGCTGGCCGAACAGATGTCGGTCAACGAGGGCTTTCGCCTGAACGCCGAGATGCCGCTGGACGCGCTGTGCACCCTGATCGAGACCCGCTACCGCTGGGCCCTCGACTACGACCTGAAAGGGGCCGAGGCCAATCACTTCTTCTGGTATCGCTCGGCGGAAAAGGAAGAACCGCGCCTGGGGGAACGCGCCATGGAACCTGGCGCGGAAAAGGAAATGCAGCTGGGCATCGCCCGCAATATCCAGCGCTGCCATCGCGCCTTGCTGGCTTATCGCGAACAGCATCCGCAGCAATTGACCGCGCACTTCCTGCTCGCACAGCCGTCGTTCAAAGGCACCGTGTGCCGGTTGCAGGGCATGGCCCGCTGCGCCTTCGGGGAAATTCGCGCCAACCTGATGGACCGCAACATGCTGCCGATCCACCTGCTGCGTTGCAAGCTGGCGTTCTTCGGCGCTGGCAAGTTTGACCCCAAGTCCAGCCGCTGGGTGCGCATCACCTTGTTCCAGGGGGCGCCGCTGGTCAGTGAGATCGGCCAGCCGTTCGCCGATGACTGGAATTTCGCGGTAATGCCGACACTGGCCACCGTTGCCGGAGAACACTGATATGCGCGTCTCGCTCAATGAAATCCAGGTGATCTGCCGCAAGGCCTTCGAAGGCATCGGCTTCGCCGCCGGTGACTGCGACGACGCCGCCGAGATGATCGCCCGCCTGCAACTGCAAGGCCTCGATGGCATCGGTGCGTTGAAAAAGGCCCTGGCGTACCTGCACGACGAAGTCGATCGCCCCATCGACACCTGCTACGAAGACGCCGCGCAGCTGACCCTCGATGCCCACGGCCAGAGTGTCCTGCGCTGCGCCGCCCAGGCGGTCGAACTGGGTGTCGGCAAGGCCTTGCGTGGCGGCAGTGCGCTGATCCGCATCCGCCATTGCCATAACCGCATTCTGCTGCTCGGTTACCTGGCGCGCTGCTCGGCCGAGTCGCTGAATTTTTGCGTGTACTGGCGCGATGCGCGCCAGGAGCTGGTCGCCACGTTCAGTGCCGGGCAAACCTGCCCGATCCTGCGGGTGTATGACCTGCCGCAACCGGCGCAGAGCGACGAGCAAAGCATCAATGTGCTGATCTCCCGGCACTTCATGCTGCTGCCGCGACTGAGTGCCGAGGATGCCGTGCCTACCGTTCACCCGCAGCCTGCCGGGGAGCTGATGGTCGACGACGAGGTCTGGGCCCAGCTGAAGAAACTTGGCGAGCGGGTGCTGGTGGAAAGCACCGAGGAATCCCGTCGGCGCGGTGCCGGCGAAAGCAGCGATGGCCAATAAAACCTTGCAACGCATCAGGAATCAATCAATGAAACACGCGATCAAGACCGACCTTTTCGCCTCGCGCGCACCACTGGAATGGGCGGTGGTCGGCAACGGCACGCTGTACACCGCACAAATCCCCATCGACCGCGAGGGCCAGGTGGTCAGCGGGGGCATCGAGGCGCAAACCCGGCAGACCCTGGACAATCTGCGCCACACCCTGCAGGCCGCCGGCAGCACGCTCGACGCGGTTACGCAGGTGCTGATCTACGTCACGGATCGCAGTTACCTGGCGACGGTGAACGGGATCTACGCCGAGTATTTCCAGGCGCCCTACCCCAACCGCGCCGCCATCGTCGTGGCGGGGTTGGCGCGGGAGGAAATGCTGGTGGAGCTGGTGGTATACGCCTGCCTTGACCTGCCGGCGAAGACGGCCTGACAAACGCCCCGGTCTCAAGCGAACGCATTCCCCTGTAGGAGCTGCCGAAGGCTGCGATCTTTTGATTTTCAAGATCAAAAGATCGCAGCCTTCGGCAGCTCCTACAGAGGGAAGTCCACGCAATGTTCAGGGCTGTCCCCCCATATTAAAACCCCTCCCCCCTTGAACCTTGTCCCAACACGCCAGTCTTAGACGGGCATTTTCCCTCCCCCCAATCGTCGTCATCTCATCAGAGCTGTCCGCACCATGCGCCCATCCGCCCTCGCCTTGCGCTTCACTTCGCTGTGCCTGTTGACCTCGCTGCCCCTGATCACCACCCCTGCCCAAGCCGGTGCGGAGCGTCAGCTGGTGGAAGCCATCAACGATTATCGAGCCCACCCCGAAGACTGCGCACGGCGTCCCGCCCAACGCCTGTCGCCGCTGGCCCTGAAGTCAAGCCTGGCCTTGCCGATCGGCTACGGCGGCGGTTTGCGTGACCGCTTGAAAGCTTCCGGGTACCAGGCCGTGACGGTGCGAACCATCCGCGTGGTGGGTGCGCAGGATGCCGACGAGGCCTTTGAGATGCTGCAGGGTGACCATTGCGCCGCCTTGCTGGACAACCAGTACGCCGACATTGGCGTCACTCGCAGTCGTAGTGAGTGGCAAGTGGTGCTGGCGCGGCCGGTGCTGGACAGTCAGGTGAGCGATCCGCGCAGTGTCGGCAAGACCTTGCTCGCGCAGGTCAATGCCGCCCGTGCCAAACCGCGCCTGTGCGGGCGCCAGCGCTTCGCCGCCGCGCGGCCATTGGCCTGGAACGCCAGCCTCGGCGCGGCGGCGCAAGGGCACAGCAAAGCCATGGCCTACGGTAATTACTTCTCCCACCGGGACCCCGATGGCGACACCGCTGCCGACCGCGCGCGAGCCGCCGGTTTCCGTGGCCGGCAGATCGGCGAAAACATCGCAGCCGGCCAGGGCTCACCGAACAAGGCCATGGCCGGTTGGCTGGCAAGTCCCGGGCATTGCGCCAACCTGATGAACCCGATGTTCACTCAGGTCGGTGCGGCTTATGCGATGGATGCGCGCAGTGACCAGGGGGTCTACTGGACGATGATGTTTGGCGCGCAATGAGCGGCATTTCATCGAACGGTTATTTGACCAGCCTGGTTTCCCTGGACGGCCGATAACCGAAGTAGGCGCTGTAGCACTTGCTGAAGTGGCTGGGTGAAACGAAACCACAGGCCACCGAGACTTCCACGATGGTCAGCGTGGTGTGCTGCAGCAATCGGCGTGCTTCCGTGATGCGCAAATCCATGTAGTAGCGCTGGGGCGTGGTGCCCAACTGCTCCTTGAACAGGCGCTCGATCTGCCGGCGTGACCGACCGGCATACAGACAAAGCGCCTCCATCTCCAGCGGCTCTTCCAGGTTGGCGTCCATCAGGTTGACCACCTCCCTCAACGGACCACTGACGGAGACATTCAAGGTGGGCTTGATGCGCCGGTAGCGCGACGCTTCAAACGCCAGGATGTCTTCGATACCGTCAGTCAGCGCCTTGTCATGCAGGCCCTTGATCCATTCCAGGGCCATGTAGAAGGAACCCGTCGGGCTGGACGCCGTCAGGCGGTCCCGATCCACCACGTAGGCTTCGCTGGTGACCTGGCTGAGCCTGGCGATTTCCGCCAGCGCCGGACGATGCTCCGGGTGAATGGCGCAGCGATAGCCGTCGAGCAAACCGGCCTGGCCGAGAAACCAGGCGCCATTCCAGATCCCGGCCAGCGTCACGCCCTGCTCGGCCGCGCCTTGCAAGAGGCCGGTCAGCCCGTCGTCGGCCTTGAGCGCCGTGCGGTAGCCACCGCAGACAACCAACAGATCCAGCGATTGAATTTCGACCGGGTCAAGGCGCGCATCGGGTCGAATCACCAGGCCCAGGTCGCTGATGACTTCGCCTTCGCTCAGCCCGAAGGTTTTCGTCGAAAACAGCTCGGGCCGCAGCAGGTTGGCGGTGACGATGGTGTCGAGCGCCTGGGTGAAGGCCGGCAGCGAAAAATGTTCCAGCAGCAGGAAGCCGGCCCTGGCCCGAACGGACTGGCCTTCGTGGTCATTGAGGTAACGAAGGTTCTTGCCCTTCATGGCACCGCTGAACTGACGTCGCTCTACCAACGTTCGCCTCGCCTGGTCGTGTTGAACAAGATGTGAATGGCCGCATTGATAACCGTCTCTCGCGACAGCTATCAATGCGCGCTCTGTTTACGCCAGTTGAAGCTCCGGAGCAAGCGGGTCTGTTCGCGCACAAAAGATCATGAAGGCCGGCGCACCACCCTCACCCGCCCGCTGTTGCCACCGCCACAGAAAAACCGCTCGCCTCCGTCGGACTCCAGCCCCGATACGCCGATGCCGGCCGGCAGACTGAGGCTTTCCAGCACTTCGCCAGTGCTCGAGTCGACGCGCCGCAATTCGCCCTCTTCGCCTTCCCAGGTGCCGTGCCACAGGGCGCCCTCGACCCAGGTCACACCCGTGACAAATCGGTTGGATTGCAGGGTGCGCAGGACTTTCCCGGTTTCGGGGTCGATCTGATGAATTTTCCGTTCGCGGTACTGGCCCACCCACAGCGAGCCTTCGGCCCAGGTCAGACCCGAGTCGTTGCCACCGCCGGGGGCCGGAATGGTGGAGAGGATTTCGCCAGTGCTCGGGTCGACTTTCTGGATGCGGTCCTCGGCGATCTGGAACAGGTGCGTGCCATCGAATGCCGTGCCGGCATGGCCGGCGACATCGAGCGAGCGCAGCAGGTGGCCACTGTCGGGGTCCAGGGCGTGGAGCTTGTCGGTGGTTGCAAACCACACCTGCTCACCGTCCCAGGTAACGCCGTGCACGGCATCGACATCGGCAAAGGGGCCATATTCACGCAGGATTTCGGCGGCTGACTGTTTCATTTCGGTGTTCCTCCAAAGGGGTAGGTGGAATCATCCTAGCCACCGGGCAGCGGAACCGGGAGTAACAAGGTCGTCGCGAAACCGGGCACCGGCGGGGTCAGCCAGCGCCGGGCCCGTCCCTGTCCGAACGACTGCACCTTGCCCTCGGCTGCCAGCGATTCGAGCGAGCGCTGCACTGCGCGCTGGCTGCTGCCCAACGCCAGGGCCAGGGCCGAACTCGACCAGGATTCGCCGTCGCCTAGCAAGGCGAACACCGCGGCGTACTTGTCTTCCACCGGTGGGGCGAGCAGCACCACCTCGGGTGAAACCTGCGCCACCAGGATAAAACCACGACGGGTCGCATGGATACCGGCCAGGGGTTTGAGCGCGGCACGCAAGCGGCCGATTTCGACCCGCAAGCGGGCGCGATGGGATTCATCGCTGAGTTTCAGGCGAAACGCCTTGGCAATGAGGACTTCCCTGGGCACATCGGATGGCCAGGCTTCGGCCAGTGTTCGTGCGAGTGTAAAAAGGATCGGGCGCTTCGATAAAGCGACCGACATGCCCGACCCACGCACCACGTTTCGACAGGCATCCACCACCAGTGCGGTCGAGGCCAGCAACGCTTCCACTTCGTCGAGCAACACCGGTCGCTCCGTGCCGTGACTGATCAGGCGTGCAGCGGGACTGTCGAGCAGGTGCTGCGCGCTTTCGACTTCCGCCAACAGCGCGGGAATGCCCGCCTGTTGTGCGGCCAGTTCTGCCCTGGCCAAGGCAGCCCGCGCCGCCTGGGCCTGCAGGTGGCGCATGGCGATCCCCGCCGCCACCAGTTCATGGGTGGCCCGCAGGGGCGGTGGCAAGGTGGCCGGCGCAAGCTGCGCAAGTTGCTCCTGGGCCTGATCCAGCTGGCCGATCAGCAACAGGCGGCGGATCTGCAGATAGCGCGCATGGGCCGCGTTCACCCGATCATCGTGAGCCTCAAGAGTGAGCCGCGCCGCCTCGAGGGCCTTGACCGGCCAGCCGAGGTCCCGTGATGCCAGTGCGATCTCGGCCTCGGCGACCACACAGCGCGCCCGCGCCAACGCCTCATGCGGCCCGAACGCCCGCGCCGCCCGGCGCACCAGCGCCTTGGCCCGCACCAGATCGCCCAGTTGCGCCATGGCGATTCCGCGCAGCGCCAGTGCCGGCGCATCGTCGCGCAGCGCCACCCGGTCCAGCGCGCCCAGCGGATCCCCCGCCGCCAGCGCCTGCGCTGCCGCGTTGATCATCGAGTCCATTGCAATCCTGCCACGCGTGTCACTCCTATCGAGATAGCCCTCCTGATGAGTCTATATCACGACCACGACAGCGCCTCCGGCACGCATACGACGCCGTCAAACAGCAGGCGAGCCGTGCGCATCAAGCCACACCCGACCAACACTCCGTCCTGCAGTCGCAGCTCAACGCTGAATTCCCCCGTGGGATGCTCGACCTGCAGGCGCTTCACCTCGCCCTCGTCGACCCGGGCGATACCCGCCGCCACACTGCCCTCGATCAGACAGGCAACCGCCACGCTGACCGCGCCGAACACGCCGATGCTGGTGTGGCAGCGATGGGGAATAAAGGTGCGGGTGCTCAGTGCCCCGCCGGCCTGTGGCGGCGCAACCAGGCACATCTTCGGCACGTTGCGCTGGGCCACCTCGCCCAGGTTCATCCGCGGGCCGGCCTGCAAGCGGATCGATTCGAGCCGGGCCTTCAACGCGCTGTGGGCATCGAGTTGCCCGGGGCTTTCATCGCCGCGCAGGCCGAGGTCGGCGGCGCGGATCAGCACCACCGGCATGCCGTTGTCGACGCAGGTGACCTCGATGCCGTCGAACACATCGACCACCTGACCGGTGGGCAATAACGATCCGCAGCTGGAACCGGCGACATCCTCGAATTCGACGATCAGCGGAGCGCCGCCACCGGGCACCCCGTCGATCCGCGCTTCACCGCTATAGTTGACGGCGCCATGGGGCGTGGGCACATGGGCCACCGCGATCTGTCCGGTGTTTTCCATGAAAATGCGCACCGGTGTCACATCACCCCGGGCGGGCACCAGCCCGCGCTCGATGGCGAACGGCCCGACGCCGGCGAGGATGTTGCCGCAGTTCTGCCCGTAATCGACGCGCGGCTCATCGACCAGCACCTGGGCGAACAGGTAATCCACGTCGGCATCATCGCGCGCCGAGGGCTGGATGATCGCCACCTTGCTGGTCAGCGAGTCGCCGCCACCGATGCCGTCGATCTGCCGCGCATCTGGCGAGCCCAGGGCCGCCAACAGCACGCGGTCGCGTAGCGCCGACTGCTCGGGTAAGTCACCCGCCAGGAAGTAAGCCCCCTTGGACGTCCCCCCGCGCATCAACAGGCAAGGAATGCGTATCTGGCCCATGCTCAGTCTCCGAGTTCGTCGAGGCTGTCGACGTAGCGCAGGCCCTTCTCCACCAGGCGTGCGCGCATGTTGTAGATGTCCAGCCCCAGCTCGCCATTGGCCAGGCGCTGGGCCTTGTGTTCTTCCAGGTCGGCGCGGGCACGGCTGGCCTCGACCACTTGCGCGACTTCGGCGCGGCGCACGATGACCACGCCATCGTCATCGGCCACCACCACATCCCCCGGGTTGACCAGCTGACCGCCACACACCAGCGGCAGGTTGACCGAGCCGAGGGTCTCCTTGATCGTGCCCTGGGCATTGATGGCGCGGGACCAGACCGCAAAGCCCATCTCGCGCAAGGTGTGAGTGTCACGCACCCCGGCATCGATCACCAGGGCACGCACGCCGTGGGCCTTGAGCGAGGTCGCCAGCAGGTCGCCGAAGTAACCGTCGGTGCACGGCGAGCTGGGGGCAACCACCAGAATATCCCCCGGTCGGCACTGCTCCACCGCCACATGGAACATCCAGTTATCGCCCGGCGCGACCAGCACCGTCACCGCCGAACCGCTGATCACGGTGCCGCGCTGAATGGGGCTGATCGAAGACGCCAGCAGGCCTTTGCGCCCCTGCGCTTCATGAATGGTCGCGACGCCGTAGCGTTGCAGCTCATCGACCAGCGCGCGCTCGGCCCGGGCGATATTGCGCACGACGATGCCGGTTTTTCCGATCAACCCGCTCATGCCAGGTTCTCCGTCACGCGCGGGAAAATGCTTTGATAGCCTTCGCCATAGATGATGTCGCGGCTGGAGGTGATCCCGACGTTGCGCTTGGCTTGCACGCCGCGCTGCAGGGCGACGCGGGTGTAGTACTCCCACAGGTGTTCCTGGCCGGCCATGCACTGGATGGCAGCGTATTTCTTGTCCCAGACCTGGGTGATATCCAGCAACACGTCGGGGCGCCATTCGCATTGCTCGGGCTGGTGCGGTTCGAAGCTGTAGACCGGTGGCGCGCCGACGATTTTCTCGCCCGGTCTGTAGCCTTCGGCCTGGGCGATGATGCGCGCCTCCTGGGTCAGGTTCATGGCCAGCGGGTGATCGTAGTTGTAGGGGTCTTTGCTTGAGTGACTGAGGACGAATTCCGGTTGCACCCGGCGAATTACATCGGAGAGTCGGAACAGGGTGTCCTTGTCCGCGCGCATCGGGTAGTCGCCGATGTCGAAGAACTCGACGCTGGCGCCGAGGATATCGGCGGCGGCCTGGGCTTCTTCGCGGCGCGCGCTTTTGACTTTGTCTTCGCTCATCTCGCCCTTGCGCCACAGCTTGGCGGACTCGCCGCGCTCGCCGAACGACAGGCAGACGATGTGCACGTTGTAGCCCTGTTGCGCGTGCAGGGCGATGGCGCCGCCGGCGCGCCAGACGAAATCGGCAGAGTGAGCGCTGACCACCAGCGCGTTTTTCGGTGCGTTTTTCGGTGAATCGATCATTGCGGATACTCCTTCTGCGTGTCGAAAGAGCATCGCATCGGCACCTGCCAGCGGAGTAATGCGTTGCGCTGTTGCAGGTATGCGTTTTTTTTATTGCCACTGGTACAGGGCGGCGGCATAGTCCGCTGCAGAGAGCGAACTTCCGAGCAAAAGCCCCATGGAATCCACTGAACTGCCCAGCCTCATGCACGTACGCGCCTTCGTCCGGGTGGCCGACCACGGCAGCGTATCCAAGGCCTCTGTGGCGCTGTATCGGGCGCAATCGGTGGTGACCCGGTCGATTGCCGAGCTGGAAACCCGTCTCGCCGTGCCGCTGTTCGAACGCCACGCCAACGGTATGCGTTTGACCGATGATGGCGAACGCCTTCTGCCCCGTGCACGACGCGTACTCGCCGAGCTGGAAAGCGTGCCGCGGCTGTTGGGTGGCGGGGAAAAACGCGCGGTCGAGCCGCTTTACCTGTTCCAGGCCCGACGCCTGCAGGTGTTCATCAAACTCTGTGAAACGCGCCATATGCAGACGGTCGCCAGCCTGCTCGGCCTGAGTCAGCCGGCGATCAGTTCGACCATCAAGGTCATGGAAAGTGGTTGCGGCCAGACGCTCTTCGAGCGTACGCCACGGGGCTTGCAGCCCACTCCCGCGAGCCACGAAATCCTCTTTCCGATCCGCCGGGCACTGAACGAGTTGCGCCACATCGAGACCGACATCACCGCCCTTCGCGGCACCCTGCAAGGGGTGGTGCAGGTCGGCGCCCTGCCCCTTGGCCGCACGCGCATCCTGCCCGAGGCCATCGTGCGCCTGGTGGCCGAGCACCCGGCTATCCAGGTGATCACCAATGAAAGCCCATTCGATCTGCTGGCGACGGAGTTGCGCGCCGGCGATGTCGATTTCATTTTCGGCGCCTTGCGTTCAGAGGCTTACGCCAGCGACCTGACCGGCGAGGCGTTGCTCACCGAAGACATGGTGGTGCTGGCCCGGCGTGATCATCCGCTCTATGCGAAAACCGTCCTGCACCACGAGCTGGGCAGCGCCCGATGGGTGCTGCCCCGCGCCGGATCGCCGGCCCGGCAGATGCTCGACGAGTGTTTCGCCCGCTTCGGCATCGCCCCGCCCCGGCCGGTGGTGGAAAGCGCCGACATGGCAATCATCCGCGGCTTGCTGCTGCGCTCGGACATGCTCGCGGCGGTATCCGCGCATCAACTGGAACAGGAAATCGCCTCCGGCGAGCTGTGCATCCTGCCAGTGGAATTGAAACAGACCACCCGGGCGATCGGCCTGACTTATCGCCATGGATGCCTGCACACGCCAGTGGCTCAAGCTTTGATGGAGATGATTCGCCGGGTGATTCGCGAACAGGCGGCGATTTCTGTGTGAACCATACACCGCCATCGCGAGCAGGCTCGCTCCCACAGGGGGTCTCCAGCGCACCCGGCATTTGTGCTCGGCGCCAATCAAAATGTGGGAGCGGGCTTGCTCGCGAAGACGGCTGACCCGTTGATAGAAATGTCGCCTGACCCACCGCTTTCGCGAGCAAGCTTGCTCCTACAAGGGATCTCCAGTGCACAGATCTTGTGCATGACACCGATCAAAATGTGGGAGTGAGCCTGCTCGCGATAACGGCCGACCCGTTGACAGAGATGTCGCCTGACCCACCGCTTTCGCGAGCAAGCTTGCTCCTACAAGGGATCTCCAGTGCACACAGATCTTGTGCATGACACCGATCAAAATGTGGGAGCGGGCTTGCTCGCGATAACGGCCGACCCGTTGACAGAGATGTCGCCTGACTCACAGCCATCGCGAGCAAGCTTGCTCCTACAAAGGATCTCCAGTGCACAGATCTTGTGCATGATACCGATCAAAATGTGGGAGTGAGCCTGCTCGCGATAACGGCCGACCCGTTGATAGAGATGTCGCCTGACCCACCGCTTTCGCGAGCAAGCTTGCTCCTACAAGGGATCTCCAGTGCACACAGATCTTGTGCATGACACCGATCAAAATGTGGGAGCGGGCTTGCTCGCGAAGACGGCCGACCCGTT
>Ga0160466_100565_pt1 | contig 17219 bp, 9 predicted proteins | sample HID1971M_E11MG_FD_108245 | JGI IMG/M metagenome (GOLD analysis project Ga0160466, IMG submission 108245) | Enriched millipede-associated microbial communities from UW Madison campus, WI, USA - HID1971M_E11 MG | ecosystem: Host-associated > Arthropoda: Insects > Digestive system > Unclassified ... | reverse complement strand
GGACCACTCCGAGCAGGAATGGTACACTCGGCTGCAGCGATCTACCGGAGAGATGATCTGGTTGGGCGTCTATCCTCATTCGCTTATGAGCGGAGGAATCGACAAGCCGGTCTTTGCGTTCGGTCGCCAACTGTTCGAGCTGAGCGCGCTTAAGTCGGTGGGGATCGTGCTGATCGAGACCGATGCCGACGCTATTGCTTCCGCACTCAGGAACGCCAGTCTGGGACCTGGCAGCAACGTTGTCATTCAAGCCGCCGACGGCGTGGAGATTATTCGGACGAACCCTGTTCAGAGCGATATGGACCGAATTCCGCTCGGGTGGCCCGGACCGCTTAAGCCGGGGGAAGTGCTGCTTACGGAACAGAAGGAAGCGATGATCACGGCGGCCGGCATCGACATGGCGGACTGGACGGTCATCGGAATTACGCCTAAGCGGGACCTGCAGCTGGAACTGAGGGAGACGCAGCGGTTTCTGCTGTCCGTCGTCATCGTGCTTGTTTTTGCGGCTACCTTACTGGCGACCTTCGTGTCGCGTTCCTTCTCTTCTCCGTTCAAGAGATTGATTCAGCAGATGAAGCAGGTCGAGCTGGGCAATTTCAAAGGGCAGGTGCGCGTACAGTCGTATCAGGAGTTGAACGTGCTCGTCAGCTCTTTTAACCGAATGGTGAACCAGATGGACGAATTGATCGAACGGATCAAATTAGCCTCGATCAGCGAGAAAAACGCCCAGCTACAGGCGCTCCAGTCTCAGGTGAATCCTCATTTTCTATTTAATACGCTGGATATGATCTACTGGATGCTGGACGAACGCGAGAACGATCGTCTTGGCAAGGTGATCTTGGCGTTGTCGCAAATTTTTCGCTATGGCAGCGAGTGGGAGGAAGCCTCTCGTGCTCCGTTGCGGAGGGAGCTGGAGCAGCTTCGTCATTATTTAACCATTATCCAGACTCGGCTTGGGGGCCGGGTGCACACCGAGTTTGCGATAGAAGATCGCTGGCTCGAGCTAGAGGTTCCGAAGATGTTCCTTCAGCCGATTGTCGAGAACGCCGTCAAGTACGGTCTTGAGCCGCTCGATCGCCCGGGCCTGCTGCGCATTTCGTCTCAGGAACGCGACGGCAACCTGGAAATTATAGTTGAAGATAACGGCGTCGGCATGGAAGAGACGGCACTTGAACATATTTCGCGTACTCTTGAAGAGAGCGGCTCTTCGCGGCGGGAGCTGGAAAGCGGAGAACATGGCGGGACCGGACGGCGAGGAATCGGCTTGCAAAACGTGCATCTGCGCATTCGTCTCATGTTCGGGGAAAACTACGGCATCGGGATTGCGAGCCGTCTAAATGAAGGAACCAAGGTTATCGTAACGATTCCCATTCCGCCCGAAAGGGGGTAGCTTCGTGAATATTCTTGTCGTTGACGACGAAAGCGTCATCCGCAGCGGAATTGAACGCACGATTCGCAACCAGTTTCCTGAGCATGGCGTATTCTTGGCCGGAAGTCCGGAGGGAGCCGTCGATCTGCTGAAGACCGAGACGATCGATCTTGTGCTTACCGACGTTTTGATGCCCGGAATGACCGGTCTTGAGCTGATGGAAATTTCCCGCAAGAGCCATGCTCATGTGAAATGGGTCGTCATCTCGGCCTATTCCGAGTTTGCCTACGCTCGCGAAGCGGTTCGGCTGGGGGCCAAAGATTATTTGCTCAAGCCGATCGGCAAGGACAGCTTGATCCAACTGATCGCTAAGCTGGGCGAGGAGATTGCCGAGGAGAACGCGCGTAACCAAGAGACCCATTTGCTGAAGAGCAATCTGCGTCTGTTGAGGGAAGCCGTATTCGCACGCTGGGCTTCGGGACTGGATCTGGGGGGCATCGACCTAAAGCCGTTTATCGAAAATCATCCCAGCTTCCATCTCGTCATGGTTCGCATGGAGAGCGAGCGTGACATGAAGCTGGAGCATTTTATTGTAGAAAATGTACTTGCCGAGTTGATCGAATCGGAAGGGAGCGGATTTGTCGCCAGCATCGACGCCAAGAGCTTGCTCGGGCTCGTGACGCTGCGTGAGGAAGGCTCTCCGCATCGGATTGTCGATCAACTGAGAAGCCATCTTAAACGGTATCTCAAAGCGCCGTTCCAAGTTCAGCATACTGATCGGCTTTCCGACTTCAGACAGGTTCCCGCGGAGATGCAGCGGATGAGGAAGGCCGCAGCCACTCAAGTGTACGACCATTACGCCAGCGGTGGAGACCAGGCGATTGAAGTCGCGCTTCAATATATTGCTGGGCATTATGCAGCCGATCTCTCTCTGGAGAAGGTAGCCTCGATTGTCTATTTGAACCCGATTTATTTCAGCCAGCTGTTTAAGCAGAAAACCGGCAATGGATTTAAAGATTACATCACGCAACTGCGTTTGGAGCGGGCGATGGAGCTGCTGCGGGAATCCGAGCTGAAGATCGCGGACATCTCCGAGCGCGTCGGCTACCCGGATATGCGCCATTTCTCGCAAATTTTTCGCAAGAAGAGCGGCCTGACCCCTTCAGAGTATCGCCAGAACGCCAACGGGGCTATCCCCGTCGAGCAGGAATAATAACAACGAAAGCCCGCTCTGCGTGTCATGCACAGATCGGGCTTCGTTTTGTTTTTGACTTATCTGCTGCCGCCGGATTCCTCCACGATTTGCAGCGCCTGCTCGTAGTCTTCCTCATCTACAGTTGCGGTCAGCACAAGATCCCGGCCGTTTGTGTAACCGTCCGAACTGAAACCGCCAGCACTGATGTTGGCGGCGGCCAGCATTCCGGCGGAGGGAATAAAGTTGCTCCCGAGTGCCAGGTAGCTTGCCCCGGGGAAACCTGCAAACAGCGAAAACTCAAGATTGCCCGCCTGCGGAGCGCCGCCATCGGGATAGCCGCCTCCGTTACGTTCGATGGAATGATTGGTCAATCGCAGCGCCTGCATCCTGTCGACCGCTTGTTCCGCTTCCCCCGGAGTTTTGAAGTAAGCGACAATTGTCCGTTCTGCCATTGAAGTTGCCCTCCATATCTGCAAGGAGATTTTTTCCTTGTAGTATGGGGCGGGGGGACGGAGAAATATGCGTCGAGGTTGTTGCGGATGCCAAACCCTATCGCTCGACGGGAGCAGGGGATTTGACACCCGATTAAAATCAAATTATCATAAGAATGATAACGCAACCATTATTGTTGCAAGAGCAGGATGGAGAGCCTTATGATTACTATGAAGGATGTCGCAAAACTCGCCGGAGTGTCCCCCATTACCGTATCTCGGGTAATCAGTTCTCCTGAGCAAGTAAAACCTGCCACACGGGCGAAGGTTACGAGAGCGATCGAAGAATTGAATTTTAAGCCGAATAGCATAGCGAGGAGCCTAGTGACCAATCGAACAGATACGATCGGTCTTTTGCTATCGAACGTCGCCAATCCGTACTATCCCGAATTCATACTCGGTCTCGAGACGATGGCACGCTCTCTTGGCAAGAACGTCATCATTTGTAATGCGCAAGACTACGATACGGCGACACAGAATCTGGAGCTGCTGCTGGAGAAACGAGTGGACGGGATCGTTGTCACGTCGATCGAATTCGATTCATTGAAGCTGCAAGAGAAATTCCATGCTCATCTAGAGGAACTATCACAATTAAAGCAAAAAAACATTCCGATCGTCCTTATGGATCCCAATCCGCGATCGACGATTTTGTCGTGCATAGAAGTCGATAATTACTTGGCCGGACGTATCGCGATGAGTCATTTGTGCGAGCTCGGGCATCGGAGAATCGCCCATATTTCCTTAGAGCGGGATGCCAACGTATGGATTGAACGCCTGCGGGCCTATAAAGACGCCCATCATAAATATGATCTGCCATTCGATTCCGCGAGAATTGAGCTGATTCGGTTCGAAAGTGTCAAGCTAGCGGAGGAAGCGGCTTCCCGTTTGCTGCGTATGGAACCCCGTCCGACCGCGATCTTCGCCGGCAACGATCTGCTGGCAGTCGGAGCGATTCACGCCGCTCACCGCTTAGGCGTCAAAATCCCTGAAGAACTTTCGGTAATCGGCGTTGACGGGATCAGTATCGGAGATCAGATCTACCCGCGGCTTACGACAGTATCCCACCCGCAGTACAAGGTCGGGGAGGCTGCCGTCCAATTACTTGTAAAAAAAATCAATGGCGATGAGGATAACAGCAATATTACGCTTAAACCAGCGCTGCTCATTAGAGAAAGTACAGCCCATACACAGATCTAATAATGGATAATGAGTTATGCCGATTTGACTATTGACAAAGCGAATTGGCCTCGATATGATGAAACAAATGGTTGCGCAATCATTTTGTGTGATTCCTGTTATTGAGCTAATGTTGAAGATCTGATCCCATGAGAATCAGCTTGGAAGTCATTACTTTATGATAGCGATATCATTGAGGAATGGTGTAGAAAAACGATCCGCCCGCATACGCGGAGACATTCCGGGAAGTAGGAAAATAAATGATCAGCTATGTCGAACATCAAGGCATTCGCATCGGGTATGACGCTTCGACGGGCGAGCTCAAATCAATGGGATGGAATGGACGTCAGGAGCTAACGTTTTCTCTGCCGCTTATTCAGTTCGATACGGACGGCGAAAGCGGTCCGAATAATGACGGACAGATGGTTCGCGTTCAGGGAACGAACCGCATCGGTGCTGTGGATGGATGTCTCCTATCTGCATTTTTCACGCCGGGCGAAGCGGACGAGGACGCCGTATTGACGTTGAATCGGACCATCGACAGGGAATGGGAGATGTCTCTTACTTTCCGGATAGGGAGATCCGACGTGGCATTGCGGGTCGCGCTTAGGAACAAGGGGACGACAGACCTGGTGGTCCGCTCCCTCAAATGGACGCTAGGAGGAATGGGACGCAATCGGCTCAGAGATTGCGAGATTTTAATGCCCGGGTACGCGCCCGAGGTGGAGCTACCCTACTTACCGCGCCGCCCGCTGGACGAGTATCCGAATCCGATGCAGTTTGCAACAGAAGGGGCGACGCCTTATGGGGCGGATGAACCAGGTAATCGTTCAGGTATTATGGGCATCTATGACGCTAAGGAAGGCGTCGCTCTGCTGACTTGGTGGGTAAGCGACACTTTCCCGATGAAGTCGCGGCTTCTGCGGATCGACGATCAAGTCACGAGAGAGAGCACAGTATATTGTCCTTGTCGACTCGCGCCGGAAGAGTCGGTGGAAATCGGCACGTTTTACTTCGGTAGATTTGCCGGCGACAGGGTCGATGCCGTCAAGCAAGCGGCAAGCTCCTTTGCTCCTTACCGGTACGCTGGAGAGCCGATTCAAGACCGTCGCGGATTAAGCATCTGCGAGATTCAGGTCGGAGAGAAAATGGCGCGTACCGTATTCGAGAGCTATCATGATGTGATCCAGAGGTTGGAAGATATCCGTGAATTGGGTTTCAATGCGTTGGAGATTATGCCGAGATTTCCGTTTCCCTCCTATTCGGTCTACGACTTCTTCGATATTGAGACGACATTCGGAGATCAAGCCGGGTTAATCGAACTGGTAAAGGCCGCGCATAAGGTCGGAATCAAGGTAATCATCGATATCGTGTTTCATGGTCCGCTCGAAGAGGAACCGAAGGACTGGTGCATGCCGGAGGGAAGTTATCGCTTTGATTCGCCTTATCTGGAAGGACATCCGGAATGGTTCTCGCGTCATGAGAACGGCGACTTCGCCCGCACATACACGCGATCGTTCGATCTGTCCAATCCGGAACTGCAGCAACATATCGCCGACGCAATGATCCATCTGATCCGGGTGCTTAACGTCGACGGCTTTCGGCTCGATGCCCAGACGTGGAATTTCTTCCCTAACTGGGATCCGACGATCGACAGGCCGCCTTATGCGGCATTATACGCGGGTTATCGTATGATCGAAGAGATCGGAGCTAAGGTAGCCGTACAGTATCCTCACAAAATTATGTATACGGAGGGCTGCGGGCCGTTGGTCGCCCGGTACCATCCTTACCGCTACAACTACGATTATCATTGGATCTATCCGGCGATGGCCACCGTTATAGATCCGCGCGGGATGTCCGACAAGTTCTGGAGAAAAGCTTCGGAGAACACGCTCGTATGGAGCGACCTGGCAGAGTGGCTGGAGGAAGCCGAAGCGGCGATCCCCGATGGCATCGAAGTCGTGCATCATACCGACTCGCACGATTCCCACGAATGGGCGGGGTTTCATCAAGGTCAATTCAACCGGGAAGCGTTCGGGTTAGACGTTCATCGCGTGTTTGTCGGAATGGCTGCCTTCATGAAGGGCGGATTCATGTCCTTCTATGGCGCCGAGTTAGGCAACGAAGCGTTCTATCGTCGCCTATTGCCGCTTCGGCATCACAAAACGGTCGCATTCGGCGATTGCAGTTACACTGGAATGATCGCCGACGATTCTCGAGTTATTGCGATTCTATGGACAAACGGACAGCGTTGGCTGCTCTACGTTGCCAATTCGGACGGCGCCGAGAAGAGCGTTGAGATGCGGTTAAGCAGAAGTAAACATACTCATTTCATTCAAACGGATTCGATGAAGTGGGAAGTGAACGATTTGATGAACCCGACGGAATCTCTGCGCATGTTGAGCGACGCTGACATGATCGAAGGATGGTCGTTACAATTGGACGCCTATGGCGTACGCGTATTGGAAGGAACTCCGCTCGAACGCTAAGGCGGGAGAGCCTCTCTATCAAGTGAAATGGTTGCGTTACCATAATATCGAAAATATGGGGGTCATTCAATGTTCTGGTCTAAAAAGTGGCATCAATCGTTAGCTGTCGCCTTGTCGACAACCTTGGTGTTATCCGCATGCAGCTCAGGTTCCGGGGGCAACGAATCGAAGCCGAGCGCCGGTGCAAGCGAGTCTACGAATGTCGACAGTTCAAGCAAGGCGCCTACTGAGAAAAAAGTAATCGTCGTCGATCCAGGTGGAGATTTTACCGACTATGCTCCGACGACGAGCATGGAGAAGTCCGACGCCAATCCGCATCCTTACAACGAGATTCGGGTACTGGCGGACGAATGGGAGAAGCTTCATCCGGAAGCGAAAATCGAAATTCTGTCCCCGACGAAGTCCAAAGATCGTAAAGTGGCGGTCGCACAGTTGGCCGCGGGAACGGCCGCAGATATTATTTATCAAATCGGAACGTTCAAGGACGAGGATTATCCTAAGGGCTGGGTGCTGCCTTTTGATAAGTACTTGGATATGCCTAATCCTTATGCGGAAGGCAATGCGAAATGGAAAGATCTCTATAACGAGTCTTGGCTGAACAGGTCCGGCGACGGTCAGGTGTATTATATTCCGATCGATGCGGTTCCAATCGGCATTATCTACAATAAAGAATTGTTCGCGAAAGCCGGCATCGACAAGCCACCCGTCACGTATACGGAATTTTTCGATGCTCAGCAGAAGTTGAAGGGGATCGGCATCGCTTCCTATATGCCGATTTATCGTTGGTCAGACATTACGCTCGAAACGGCCGTTTTCGCCAACAAGATCAAGGAGTGGGACGTGCTTACGCCGAACGGCATCGTCGATCAGGAAGAATTCGTCCGCGCCTACAAGAAGGGCTTATACCAAGTCGATTCTCCCGAAAACCGCGAGTATTATAAGCTGAAGAAAGAGAAGGCGGACGGATATCCGAACGGTTGGAACAGCATTGATGCCTACAAAGCGTTCGTGACCGGGAAAGTAGCCATGATCGAAGCGGTAGGCATTCATATGCGCAACGTCCAGGACGATAAAGAGCGCAAGTTTGAATACGGCACAATGCCGTTCCCGATTCTGTTGCAGGAAGAGTCTGCTTATGGCGGAGCCAATACGATTCGCGGCACGGCAGGGTATGCAACGGCATGGCAGTTGACCAACTCGGCTGCAAAGAAAGGAACGGCCGATTTGGCGGCCGACTTCCTGATGTACCTAACTACGCCGAAAAATAACGCACGCCTGGTCAACAATCTGCAAGCGGCCATCCCGGCTGCGAACGGCGCCGAAGCAGTGGAGATGTTCAAACCGATGTACGACCAATTTCAGCAGGATTATAAAGACGGATATTTGACTTGGGGGGCCTTCTATGCCGCGGTACTGGGTGGTTCCGAGTACGGGCAAGCGTATGAAAAGCTTTCCGTCGACTATTTGCTAGGTTCGATCAGTTTGGACAAACTGCTCGTCGAGCTTGAGAAATCAATGAAGAAAAGCGTCGATGGCATCGTTCAGCAGCATAAATACGACGAATCGAAGTGGTAAGGCAGTAATGACAGCGGCGAAGCGCAGGGATGCAATGCGCTTCGCCGCTGTCATCGAATATCGTCTTTGGACAGGAGAAGATCGTATGGGGTACATTAAGCGGTTATACCAGGCGAGGCTCTATTATTTATTTCTATTACCGACGCTGGCGATTCTGCTTATCTTCGGATTTTACCCTCCGTTGTCCGCGCTCTACCATGCTTTTACGAACTGGAATGGAGCGACGGCCGAATGGATCGGGTTACAGAATTTCAAGTATATGCTGGAAGATTCCTTCTTGATAGATTCGGTCTGGAATATGCTTTTCCTGCTGATCGCAGGTTTGATCACCGGCAATGCGATGAGTCTGCTCGGGGCGGCGTTCGTATTCAATTTGAAAAATAGCGGCATGTCCGCATTTTTCCGTTATATGTTTATCTTGCCGATGGTAGTTCCCGGAGTCGTCGTGTTACTGCTGTGGAAAAGCTTAATGGATCCGTTGACCGGCTTGTTCAACACAGTGCTCGCTTCTCTAGGCCTGCCCCATGAATACGGATGGCTGGGAGATCCCGCTATGGCACTCTCCTCCATCGTGCTAATCGGTTTTCCATGGGTAGCGGGACTGGGATTTCTCATTTACTTAGCGGGATTTCAAAGCATCTCCCAAGAGGTCATCGAGGCTGCGAAGGTAGAAGGAGCGGTCGGAGTCAGTCGTTTCTTGCGAATCGATTTGCCCCTCGTAACCGGCCAGATCAAGCTGATGATCGTGTTGGGCATCATCGGAGGCTTGCAAGGCTTTGGCGTTCAGCTCGTATTGACGAAAGGCGGTCCGGGTTCGGCAACGGCAGTGCCGGGCTGGCTCATGTACGAACAGGCTTTCTCTTACAGCAATTTCGGGTACGCATCGATGATCGGTTTCGTTATTTTCATCGTTATTCTTGCTATCACGTTTATTAACATGAAATTTATCAAAGCGGATCAATAGATTCGGAGGAACGATATTTATGAAGGGATTATCCAGGCGGTTCCCGGCAGGTCAACTTGGCTTGCATCTTGTATTATGGATTTTACTATTGCTGACGGTGTACCCGTTTATCTCGATGATATTCAAGAGCTTCAAAAACTTCAATCAGGATACCCATAATCCATGGGGAATCACTCTTCCTTTTCACTTTGAAAATTACACGCTCGCCTGGGAAACGGTTCGCCCCTTTATGCTGAATACGGTGATCGTTACCGCAGCGGCGACGTTAGGCATCGTGATCTTGTCATCGATCAGCGGATTCGTTCTTGCACGCTTTAAGTTTCCGCTTAGGGAGACGATCTTCTATATTATCATTTCACTAATGATGATTCCCGGTATTCTGTCTTTAATTCCGCTGTTCATCCTGATCCGAGACCTGCGGTTGATCGATTCCAGTTGGGGGCTAATCGGTCCTTATATCGCGGGTGGCGTTCCGTTCGGTATCTTCTTAATGCGAGGTTTCATGGAGAAGCTTCCGGGAGAGTTGTTCGAGGCTGCGTATATCGACGGGGCATCCATCTTTCAATCGTTTATGAGAATCGCAGTTCCGCTTAGCCGTCCGATCATTACGACGCTCGTGATTTTGAACATTCTCAATACTTGGAATGATATTATTTTGCCTTCCATCGTATTGACCGACGATGCCAAGAAGACCGTGGCGGTTGGTCTCTTAACATTTACTTCGCAATACAACGAGCAAGTCGGCCCGCTGTTTGCCGGATATATCATTACCAGTCTGCCGTTGCTGCTATTTTTCATCGTAGCTTCCCGGCAATTCATTACGGGCATGACCAGCGGCGCCGTTAAGTTATAGCCATCGACGGAACAAGAATTTCATACTTAGTTGATCATCCAGTAGTCATTAGTTAAGCGCAGGAGGTTAAAATGGAGCAGTATAAGGCATGGAAGGCCAAATGGATATGGAAGAAAAGAACGGATTTCGCATCGACGGAGGGGAACCACGAGCTCGTCTATTTTCGCAGAAGCTTCGCGGTTCCCGCGGACGGTGCCAGGCTGGTCGTGCAGGTATCCGCCGACAGCCGTTACCGCTTGTATCTGAACGGCGAATCGGTGTCGGTCGGGCCATGCAAAGGGGACCGCAACACCCATCATTACGAGACGGTCGACCTGACCGATCGCTTGCGGCCGGGAATGAATGCGCTCGCGGCCAAGGTGCTGCATTTCTCCGTTTCGGAGCCCTTCGCATTGGGCGTAGGCGGACCTGCATCCATTTGGCGTTCCAATACGGGGGCTTTTTTCTTGGAGGGGGATCTCGTTGATCATAATGGTTGCGTTATCATGTCGCTCGACAGCGGAGCGGAGTGGCTTTATCTAGAGGACCGAGCGCTGTCGTTCCATCCCGGCGAGTTGGAAACGCTGTATGTCGGCGGCGTCGAGCGAGTGGATGGGGCGGCGTTGCCGCACGGTTGGGAAGAAACGCGATATGACGATCGACATTGGCACAATGCGATGGAAATCGCCGCAGCTTATGACGATACGTACGGACAGCTTACGCCATGGCCGCTAACTCCGCGTCCCATTCCTTCCTTGTTTGAAGAAGAACGCGGTTTCCGCTCAATAGCGAAAATGGAGGGCGCCCAAGAATCGGAGCCTGTCTTCTATCGCTTGGCGAAAGATGAGGGGCAGCAAAGCTTCCAAGTGGCGGCGGGCGAACGATTCACGATCGAATTGGATGCGGGCGAGCTAACGACGGGTTATTTGCGCTTGGCCTTAACCGGCGGAAGGGGAAGCCGAATCCGCATCCTGTGCGCGGAATGCTACGAGGATGCCTCGGAATCCACGATACGCCGCAATAAAGGGGTGCGGGACGACGCTTCGAAGGGCATTTTGCTCGGAGAGGAGGATATTTACGTCGTCGCCGGATATGGGGAACTCGCGAAGAATCGTTGCGAGATTTACGAGCCCTTCTGGTTTCGGACGTTCCGGTTCGTGCGGCTTCAGGTCGAGGCGGGCGAGGAGCCGATCGTCATTGAACGATTCTTATATCGCGAGACCGGTTATCCGCTTGAGATCAAGGCGGATTTCCGCAGCTCGGACGAGTCGTTCCGCCGATTGTGGGATATCAGCATCAATACGTTAAAACGCTGCATGCACGAGACGTACGAGGATTGCCCTTTTTACGAACAGATGCAGTATGCGATGGATACGAGACTTCAAGTCTTGTTTACCTATCATTTAAGCGCAGACGATCGTCTTGCCCGCAAAGCAATGTTCGATTTTCACAGCTCCTTGCTTCCGAACGGCATGCTGCAAAGCCGATATCCCTCGCTTTATCCGCAGGTGATTCCTGGGTTTGCAGCTTATTGGATCATGATGGTTCACGACCATTACCGTTATTTTGCCGATCTGGAGCTGGTGCGTCAGTATTTGCCTACGATGGACGCGGTGCTAGGATGGTTCGAACGGCATCTGGATGAACGGAGGATCGTCAGTCGCATGCCCCCGCAGTATTGGTCCTTCGTTGATTGGGTCGAGCAATGGCGAGACACCGCAGGTGTACCCACCGCTGGTCGGAAGGGGCCGATTACTGTCATCAGCATGTTATACTCGGCGGCTCTGCAGGCAGCCGCGGAACTGAACTCATATGCGGGCAGAACGGCTACGGCGGAAGAATATAGACAAAGGTCGAATAGCGTCAACGCCGCAATCCGCTTGCATTGTTGGTCGGAGAATAAACGGATGTTCAAAGACGGGCCTGATTCGGAGGAATATTCACAGCACGCCCAAATCTGGTCGGTATTGTCCGGTACAGTGCGCGGAGCGGAAGCGCGCGAGCTCATGGAAGCGACGATGCAGGATAAGTCGTTGCCCTTCGTCTCGTACGCAATGGCGTTCTTCCTATTCCGAGCGTTGTCGGAGACAGGGTTGTACGAGCAATCGTTTGCTTTATGGGACATTTGGAGACGTCTGGCGGATCTGAACCTGACGACTTGGGTCGAGGATCCCGTCTCCCAGAGAAGCGACTGCCATGGCTGGGGAGCGACTCCCCTCTACGAGTTTCCAGCGGAGATATTGGGCGTCAAACCGGACGAGCCGGGATTCAAACGTATTAGAGTGTCGCCTCGGCTAGGTCATCTGTCGTGGGCGGAGGGTACGGTGGCGACCGCGGCCGGGCAGGTGTACGTCAAATGGGAATTGGACGGCGAAGGCCGATTCCGCCTGCTTGTGCGGGGGCCTAAGGATGTTCCGGTAACCGTAGAGCTGCCGAACGGCCAAACGCTGACGGTATCGGAGGCGAACCCTTTCGAGATCGCGATCGATATGCATTTATCCGGGACGCCGGTCGGATGACGCAAGCAACATCAACTTGAGGAGGAATGGAAAATGAAACGGATAATCGCGTTCGTAATTTGCTTTTCCTTATGGGTTGCAAGCTCCGTAGCTCTTCCGGGCTCCAATCAGGCGCACGCGAAAGGAGGCGCGGGGGGACACCCCATGCGCTTCCAGCCTGTCAAGACCGCGACGGTCGAAACGCTGAACGGGAATCCTACGCTTCACGTAAACGGCAAACCCCAGCCTCTCGTGGGCTGGTTCCAATGGGACTGGTATCCGAATATGACGCAGACGGCTTCTTATGCGGGCATACGTATCTATCAACCTAGGCATACAACGGGCTTCCCTACGCTGGAAGTGTGGCTGCCCGAGATGGAGCGAATCGCGGCGGAGGACCCCAATGCGTATTTCCTCCCGATCCTGTGGCTGGGAACGGATTTTTCCTTCGGCTTCGACCGGGAAAATACCGCCGAGACGAATGTGGATACGGGCGCTTCTTGGGGAGCGAATTCTTACGGCTCCAAGGAGTGGCGGAATCGGGCCGAGCTGTTCCTGCGCGAGCAGATTCGCCGTTATGAAGCCAGTCCGATGAAAGATCGGATACTCGGTTACATGCTTAGCGGAGGAAGCACCGGCGAATGGTTCAACGTCGATACGTGGGCGAATCGCGATTTTGATCGGAGTCTCGGAAATACGGCGTCGTTCCGCGAATGGCTGAAGATCGCTTATCAGTCGGATATCGGCAAGCTTAGACAGGCTTGGGGCGATTCCGCGGTTACGTTTGAATCCGCTTCCATTCCGTCCAAGGCCAGCGGCGATCCCTTCCTGAATCCCGCAACGAACCGCAGCGTAATCGATTATGTGCAGTATCAAAACGGTCAATTGTCGAAGTTCGTCGCCGAGCTGGCCGGCGTCGTCAAGGAGGAAACGGCACGGGACAAGCTCATGGCCGTATATAGCGGCTATACGCTGGCATTCGGACAATACGGCCCGCTCTCCGGAGAACTGGACTTGGAAACGTTGCTGAACAGCCCGGACATCGATCTGCTCTATTCTCCGCTCGATTATACACATCGCAGCCTCGCGGACGGATTCACGAGCGTTCACGGTGCGATGGATTCGGCCAGGCTGCATGGCAAGCTCTACGTTGGGGAGGACGATTACGCCACGCATATCGGGACGGACACGCATGGGGCTCCTCCGCTGTCCGACGGCGTCGACGGCTCCGTTGCCCTGCTTTGGCGTAACTTCGCTTTTGCTCTGACGAAATCCTACGGTATCCATTGGTACGACGATGCGGGATACGGTGGCTTCAACAATGCCCGCATGGCGAATGAAATCCGCAAGATGAAGCAATTGGCCGATGCCTCCGTGAACCTTCCTCGCAAATCGGGGGCGGAGATCGCATTGGTCGTGGACGAGTTCTCGCAGATGGTTCAATCCGTCTCCGATTCGTCCGTGAACGAGAGATTAAGGCTCATACGTGAGGAGTTGTCTAAGGCAGGGGCCCCTTACGATATCGTTCTGCTGTCCGATGTGTTGGCGGGCAAGGCGGATTCGTACAAGCTGTATCTGTTCGCCAACGCTTACGCGCTGGACGGCAATCAGAGGATCGCCTTGAATCAATGGGACAGGTCGGGAAAAACGATTGTGTGGCTGTACGCTTCGGGATATTGGAAAAGAAACACGTTAGGCGCCGACCGCCGTTCCGCCGATCAGATCGAGGAAGTGACGGGATTCGCGACGGGGGAGTCGGCTCCCCGTTCGTACCGAATTGAGGCCATAGGGGACCCTGCCGAGCCCTTGCTTGCCGGTATCGCCCAGGGCGAGGAATTGGGCGGCTCCGTTACGCCGATCCCGATGTTCTCGGCCGAGGATTCGAGCGGCGTTCGAGTGCTAGGCCGAACTGATGCGCAGGTTACCGCCGCTTATCGAACAAATAGCGGGGGCGGAATGGAGGTATGGATCGGTTCGCCTTCCATTTCCTCGGTGCAGTTGTACCGCAACCTGGCCGACGCAGCGGGTGTTCACCTGTACTCCCGAACGGGTCTTCAGGTGAACGCGAACGAATCGTTCACAGCCGTGACGCTTCCTGCGGCTGGAACCGATACGATCTATTTCGCGGATGCCAAGCCGAAGTACGATATCATGAACGACCGGACGGTGCACCCCGATCCGGACGGGAAGCTGTCGGTTACGACGGCAGGTCCGCAAACATTGGTCTTTTATAACGGCAAGAAAAGCGATCTTCATCTAAAAGGAGATCACGCATATGCCACGACGCTTGCGAAGCTTGTTGTTCGCGTGTCCGGCGAGACGCTGGAGCATCAGCAATTGGAGGCGAACCAGCCGCGAACGTTGGAGGTAATAGCCGGCTCGCTGCTGAGTCTCGACGTTACCGGAATAACGCCCGACGGCTACTACTTCTATCGGGACGAAATGGCGGGAGCTCCGAGTTGGACGAGCAGCGACGAGAGCGTCGCGTCGATTACGACGTCGGGTCAATTGTCCGTCCATGCCCAAGGCCAAACCGTCATTACGGCTACTTTAGGGGGAATTAGCGGCTCGCTCGTCGTCAAAGTGAAGCAGCCTTCCGAACAATCGCTCCTTCCGCTGCTGGAGAATGCGACTTGGAGCACATGGTCGATGACGAACGGCTGGCATCCGTTTACTTTCGGGACTGGCAACAGTTACGGAACGGCGAAAGCAATGGCGAATGTCGTATCCGAGAACGGCCAAACCTATTCCGGCGTCTATCGTTACGAACCGCTGCAGTCAGGCGAGCAGGTTAGCGGGTCGTTGGATTCGCTGCAGATCCCGAACAAGAACGGCGTCAAAGCCGTGGCGACGTTCCGCTATCCGCAAGGAACGCCGGAAGGGACGTACAATTCCCTGATCCTCGAAGGGTACAAGGAAGGCGGCGCCGGAAGCCTGTTCGTGCTCCAGAAGGATCTGTCCGTTACGGGAGCGGGAACGACGATGGAAGCGGATCTGTCCGCGTTCGCGGGACAGAAGATCAGAATAGACGTGAACGTAAGGAATAAATCCGTTACGGCGATTACTTACGGTAAAGTCGATCTGACGGAGCTTAAGCTGGTCTATGAGGACGAAGCGCCGCAGAAGAAGCTTCAGAGCCTGGCGTTCGCCGAGAAGAATAAGACACTGCAAGCGGGTTCGACGGAAGCGCTAGCCGTTCAGATGATCTATAGCGACGGCAGCAAAGAAGCGTGGACATCAACAACGGGCGCTGCCTTCCACAGCAGCCGTCCCGATCTGGTTGCCGTATCGCCGCAAGGCGAAGTCACGGCCTTAGCCAGAGGAACGGCGGAAATCACCTTGGTTACGAATGAATTCGTAGCCAGAAGCTACGTTCACGTCATCGGAGACGATTTTACGTATACGGATTTATTGTCCGTGTACGCGGATGAAGGGACTTGGACGGTCGAGCCGACATACGCGGCGTTCCCGTTCGGTTCTTCTACGGCTTACGGCGGAGCGTCCAGACCGGCGTCCGTTACGATGGAGGATGGGCAAACGTATACGAATCCGATCTTGTTTGCCGGCAGCGCATCGGGAACGGGAATCAACGGAAGAATCGCCATGCAGGTTCCCGATGAGGGGGAAGTGCATTTGACCGGCAAATTCGGCTTCTTGCACAATCCTGAATATGAAGGACGCGAGGCAATCTTCTACATGCGCTCGTGGGATGCGAAACAGCCGTTCTACAACTCCTATCCCGTGACGTACGACGGGCGGCTTGGCACCTTCGATATCGATGTATCGAAGTTCCGGGGCCAGACGTTGGAGAACACGGATATCTTCATGCTGAAAGCGGATGGCACCGCGCTAGAGGTTGGGTTGGTAGAGTTAGGCTTCCGCGTGAAGCAGCCTGCGCAATCCGAAGCGGTCGGGCTGCTCGCGACTAAGCCGTACTCCATGCTTGGCATAGGCGACGAGACCGGTTTGACCGTAACGGAGCTTACGGATAACGGCGTTTTCCAAGCTCCGTCGTTGCCGGTCGTCTGGCAATCGGATCAGCCGGATGTTGTAGCCGTCGAGAACGGACGGGCAACCGGATTGAAGCCTGGCGTTGCGATCGTTCGTGCGAATATGGGCTCGGTTCGCGCAGAGATGATCGTCGAAGTCAGACCGAATGGGCTGACAACGGGACAAGCGGCTGATCCCTATCGATGGACTGCCTTGGAGAGATTGTCTCAATTCGCCTTAAAGGAAGCGAATACACCTTATCGCTATGTCGGCTTGCGATTAAGAGAGCCCGTCATGCCCGTTCCGATAATCAATCAGCCGCAGCAGGAAGTGCAAACGAACAGTCGGAATTTTACCATTACCGGAACTTCCGCCGCAGGATCGCAGGTGCAAATCTGGCTTGACCGTAATGGAAACGGCTGGTTAGACGATGAAGATACGTTCGTTGGAGAACGGCAGCTGGGCAGCGGGGAGACGGCGTTCGCGATCAAGCTCCATTTCGAGGGGGAGGGGGCTTGGCGGTATTTGGTTACGGGCGCTAACCGTATCGGGGAGCGGAGCGCTGAAACGGTCTTGCCGGTTCTTAATTACGTCAGAGGCTCCGCCGGTGCTTGCGGACATAATCAATCTCAGGGCAAGG
>Ga0160466_100546_pt1 | contig 17813 bp, 12 predicted proteins | sample HID1971M_E11MG_FD_108245 | JGI IMG/M metagenome (GOLD analysis project Ga0160466, IMG submission 108245) | Enriched millipede-associated microbial communities from UW Madison campus, WI, USA - HID1971M_E11 MG | ecosystem: Host-associated > Arthropoda: Insects > Digestive system > Unclassified ... | reverse complement strand
CGGCATCCAGGGAGTCCGAAGCACCCGCCCGATTCGAAGATTCAGTCGCGCGAGCTGCACAACGGCTCTTGGAGCAAGCGCGCACTTGCCTCGGCGATGAAGCCCGGCCGATTGTCATCGACCCGCTGATCGACGCGAGGACCGGCGCCCAGACCACAAGCACTGTCAACATGGGCCAGCAACTCGAATCCATGGTGAAGGCCCGCCATGCCTACTGGCGCCTCCAGCCGTTGACACGTCGTGTCCTGGATGAAAAGCCGCTGCTGCTGATCGGCACGCTGACTCCCACCGTCAGAGACAACACAGAAGCACCACCCGAGGCCTTCCGCGTCTGGTTGACCGTCATCGACTTGCGCAGTGGGCGCGTCGTCGCCAAGCAGCAGGACCTGTCCACCGTTGAATCCGTCAACCCGACACCGCTCAGGTTCTACAGCGACAGTCCGACCTGGCACAAGGACAGGTCCGTGCAGGGCTACATCAACTCCTGCATAGCGACCACCAAGATCGGCGACCCGGCCAATTCGGAGTACCTCGCCCGCCTGCCCGCAGCTGCATTGATCAACGAAGCTGTCATCGCCTACGGCAACGAACAGTGGCAAGAGGCAAACCGTCTCTATGCCGAAGCCTCCAGTTCGGCCGACCCGGGTGATCTTCGTGTCCTCAATGGGCTGTACCTCACGAACTGGAAGCTGGGTTGGCCCGACAAAGCCCGCGCGAACTTTGGCCAGTTGGTGAGCGCGAGCCTGGAACTGGAAGTGCTGCCCATGAAATTCCTCTTCAAGACCGGCTCTGCCGAGTTCGACAACAGCACGGGAATGGAGCCGCAGTACGCCATGTGGATCGGCGTCCTGTCGCAGGAGATCGGCAAGGCAAGATCCTGCATTCAAGTCCAGGGCCACACCAGCCGGACCGGCAGCGCATCGGCCAACAACACGCTGTCAAGGCGGCGGGCAGAAGTCATGGAGCGCCTGCTTGAACGCGACAACCGCTCCTTGGGTACTCGCCTTTCCGTCAAGGGGTTCGGCTCCAGCAGAGCGCTGGTGGGCATCGGTACTGATGACCTGCGCGATGCACTGGATCGACGGGTCGAGTTCCGGGTGGTGGGGTGTGCGTAGCCGCCTGCGAACGGACCCGCCGGACTCTGCACGCCGGCCGATCAGCCAGATGTGTTGAAGGAGTAAGCCATGATCCGAGGCAGTTCCCTGCGCAAGTCGTCGTTGATCCTGCTTGCCCTTCTTGCGCTGGCCATCGACTCGGCCCGTGCCCAGGAAGACTGGGAGAAGGGCATGGAACTGCACCAGCAGCGCTGTGCATCTTGCCATGGCCTGCTTCCCAAACCAAACGACCTGAAGATTGGCGCTGACACCGCAAGGATTCGACGGGCGCTTGGCCTGGAAAGCGGCATCCCCCCCCAGCCCGGTATGGGAAACCTGGGCATCAGCGAAGCAGATATCCCCCTGCTTGCCAAGTATCTCGAGTCACCAATATCGGCCACGAAGTCAACCGTTCCATTCGGCGAAACAGTACTGGGCGCGTCGCCCGCCGGAGTGGCCATCGTTGCAACCAACTACAGTCGCGCGACGTTGGGCGCAGCCACGGTCCGCGCCAGCGTGAGCGACGAGGTCAACTACCAGGTGTCGCCCTCCAATTGCCCCGAACTCATCGGCGGCGCCAGTTGCAGTCTCACGCTGACATTCAAGCCCCAAAGCGCCGGAACCTTCGACAAACGCACGCTGACAATTGGTGTCGACGGATTCCCGAGCAGAGTCATCCAAGTGTCCGGCTCAGCCCGTGCGCCGATCGAACTGTCTACCGGAACACTTGCGCCGCGTGCCGTCGTAGGAAAGCCAACCCTGGCCACGGTGGCAGTGACCAACAGGACCAACGGCTCCGTGGCCCTAAGCTGGAAAGTCGAGGATGCACAGTTCAGTGCCGAATATCCGGATGCGGACGCTCCTGCTGGTGCTCCCCCGCCCCGCTGCCAGCAAGCGGGGCAACTCGCGGCGAACGCCACTTGCACGATCGCCCTGAACTTCACGCCCACCAGCGCAGATCCGACACTCCGTCCTGCCAGGCTGCTCATCACGCATTCCGCGTTGCCAACCAACAACGTTGAGGTCGTCGAACTGAATGGCACCGCACACGTCGAGGAGCAGGCCACGCTGCAGGCGGACCAGAACGCGTTGTCATTCGCCAAGACGTCGGTGGGCTCATCGAGAAGCTTGACGATCAGCCTGAACAACATCGGGACGGCCAACTCCGTCCTGCAACTCACCGAGGTCGAAGTCAGCGGGCCGTTTGCAAGAAGCGGATCGTGCGCACCAGGCGCTTCGCTGCCGCTGAATGTGCCATGCACGCTGACCATCACATTCACACCTTCGGCACCAGGATCCAGCGGCGGACAGGTCAGGATCTCGCACACCGGCGTCAACTCCCCGACCACCATAGCCTTGAGCGGCACCGGCGGCCATGCGTTGAGCGCCGCACTGACGCCTGCCGAGGGACTGAGCTTTGGCGCACAGACTGTCGCGGGTCTGTACCCAGCCAGAACCATGCGGCTCATCAACGACGGCACGGAAGCGCTGAACGTCGCTTCAGTCGTCGTCGAAGGCGCAGCGTTCTCGAACGTCGGCAACGCATGCCCGTCGCCACTGGCCCCAGATGCCGCCTGCGACATCGCCATACGGTTCGCCGCCCCGGCGGCAGGCATCGCCTTTTCCGGGACTGTGCGCGTTACCACCAACGCCAGCAACTCACCCCACACAGCCACGCTTTCGGGAACCGGAACGAGCGCCGCCGTCCCAGTACTGACGTGGTCGCCCGCCGTCGAGAAGCTTGATTTCGGTAGCGTCTCCGTGGGATCACTCTCTGAGGTCAAGTCCATCGACCTGTTCAATTCGGGCCCCGGCGGCGCGGTACTTTCCTTGCTCAACACCATCGGCACCGATTCCGCCATGTTCGTCGTGGCAAGCGGCGGCACCAATGCATGTTCCAACGGCCTTCAGGTGTTCGAGAAGGCGTCCTGCAGCATTGGCGTTCGATTCGCGCCAGGGGGAAACGGTGCGCGCAGCGCGACCTTGCAAGTTGCTTCGAGTGGCTCCCCACCACCCACGTTGTCGCTCAACGGCGTTGGCCTCTCGGCATCGAGCCCGACCTTGCGACTTGCACCGGCGGCCTTGACGCTTGAAGCCACGCGCGTAGGCAGCGTGTCTGCCCCCGCGCAAGTGACGGTGCAAAGCGCCGGCCCCGGACCGTTGGCCGTCACGCGCATCGGCATCGGTGGCCCGTTCAGCATGGCAAGCAACGGCTGTCCGCAGCCGCCGTTCTCACTGGCCGTTGGTGCGTCGTGTTCGCTGGGCATTGCATTCGCACCCGCGGTGGAAGGACCAGCCGATGGCAGCCTGACGATCGAAAGCGATGCATCGCCTCCAAGTCAGTCGGTTCGGCTCTCGGCTCAGGCCGAGCCCCGATTCAAGGACGGCGGCGGCGGATGCTCGATGATCCATGGTCGGCCGCCGTTCGATCCCACACTTTGGGTGCTGTCGCTGATGTCCATGCTGGCGCTGTGCATTCGGCGACGGCGCTCCAAGTCCCGTCGTCGGGCGTAGCCGTTCGCGAGTGTTATGAGCATCGCGACTGTTCCGCGTCCGATCGTCGCCGCGTCCAGGGCGATGGCCGGCCTTGCACTCCTTGTCGGCAGCGCGTTGTGGGCAACAGGCGCCGATCCCTGGGCACTCTGGGTACCGCTGCTGCTGGCCCCAGTCGTCGAGGAAGCGCTGTTCCGCGCCGGCCTGCAGGACGGACTTCTGCGCGCCGGGGTCAGCCCCCTGCTTGCCAATCTCGTGACCGCCGCATCCTTCTGCATGGCGCATGTACTTCTCGTCGGCGTCACCCTGCCAACCCTGCTCGTGTGGCTTCCCGCATTGCTGATCGGCGCGGCCTACAACCGCTGGCGGCGCCTGCGCGTTTGCGTGGCGCTGCACATGGCGATGAACGTGGCCTGGGTTTCGGCAGCGCAGTTCATGCCTTGAGTCGAACTTGTGAAAGCGGACCGCGAATGAAAACCAAGTACAACCCCCTGCATCTGTTCGCTGCCATGGGCGGGCTGGTGGCGCTGCCGGCCCACGCACAGTTCGACTACGGCTTGTACGGCGTCGCCGACCTGTCCTACGCCCGCGTCGAGCCCAGCGGCTTCGAGCACGAGGACCGGTTCAACAGCAACTCCCTGTCGCCGACCTTCGTCGGCGTGAAGGCGAGCTATGGCTTCGAGAGCGGATGGACGCCAGGCATCGCGCTCGAGTCTTTCTTTCGCTTCCAGGACATGAAGTTCGGCCGCAACGACAACGACCCCGTGTTCTCGCGCGAGGCCTATGCATCCCTCATGCACCGGGACTACGGCACGGTACGCGTCGGCCGCCTCCAGACGTTGCTGTTCAATGCCACCGTCCGCTTCAATGCACTGGGCAATTCGACATTCTCGCCGGCGGTACGCCAAGTCTTCAACAGCGGCAATCTCATGGGCGTCCAGGGCGACGCCTACTGGAACCAGGCGGTCGGCTACACCTCGCCCAATCTTGACGGATTCACCGGCGCCATGATTGCCGCCCGTGGCGAGGACAGCAACCCGGGCCACCTGTTCGGCGCCACGGCCATCCTGGCGAAGGGCCTGTTCGCCGCATCGCTGTCGGCGCAGCGCGTGGACATCGACAACGGAATCGACGACCCGACGCTGGAGGACACCTGGCAGGTCGGTGCCAGCTACAACTTCGGCTGGGCGAAGGTGTTCGGGCAATACACCCACACGCGCGACCGGGGGTTGGAAGTCGACAGCGACGTCGTTTCCGCAGGCGTTTCGGTTCCGTTGGGCCCGGGCACGGTTCAGGCGCAGATCGCGTCCGGGAAAGCGGAAGGACTTGCAATCTCTCGCAAGCAGACCACGACGAGTGCCGCGTACGTGTACGCCTTCGACAGCCTGACCGACATCTACGTCATCGCCACGGACGACCGGGTCCGTGGCCAGGCGCGCGGCTTCTCGATCGCGCTTGGCGTGCGGTATCTGTTCGACTTCTGAGCTTGGAAACCGGAGGCGGCATGTCCTACATCGAGCAGATCACGACCATCAACCGCGCCGCAATCCGATGCGGCACGCATGACAAGTCGCTTCAACAGAAGAAGTTCGTGCTGAAGGATGCGGTCGATTTTTCCCGGGAAGTACTCAAGGAAATCGAGTCAGACCGAAGCAAGCTTCAGGTCGTCGAGCTCGCCGGCATCCTCACGTGGACCACGTTGATCGTGACCGACATCATTCAGGATGCCACGCGGGTGACGCCTACCGGGCGCGCCAGCGCGATCGCGCTGAAGTTCCTGGAGCAGCTGCGCGGCAAGACCGCGTCGCTGAAGTTCGAGCACAACCGCTACAAGGTCGAACTGGAAAGGATCGATGACATCAGCGAGGCGCTGAAGGCGCTCTGGCCCGCTGGCGAGAGCGTCATCAACACGTTCGCCAACTTGGCCCGGAACAGCTACGGCCTGGTCGACCACATGCAAAGTTCCGAAGAGACCAAGCTGTCCAACGATCAGCAGCGGCGGATGATGATCAAGCGCCTTCGGGACCTTCAACAGCAATTGAGCAAGATCGAGCAGAAGATCCGTGACGACAGCCTGTCGGACGACGGTCAGTCCGGCCCGCGCATGAGCATCTCGCCGCGCCTTGCGCCAGGCCGACTGCCGTAGCGAATTTCTAGGCCATTGCGGCTATTGCGCTGCCGGTTCGGCCGATGCACCATCGCGGACTGTGCGCCATTGAAGGAGCGCCAATCCCATGGAGCGCTTAGGATCGCTCGCTGTCGGCCGTCGTTGGGGGCATCTCTGGCTCCGGGAGATGTTGTTGACCGGTGGCGTTTGGCTGTCGGTCTGGCTGGCGCTTTGCTTCGGCGTCTTCCGCGTGGCCTTGGCGCAGGGCGCGCCGCTTACCCCGGCCGAATCCGGCGAACGCCGCGTTGCACTGGTCATCGGCAACTCCCGCTACAACTCGATCCCTCTGAGCAACCCCGAGAACGACGCACGATTGATCGCGGGCAACCTGAAGAAGCTGGGCTTCGAGGTGGATCTGCAATTGAACCTGGGCGTGCGTCGCTTCAGGAGCGTGCTGCGCGAGTTTGCCCGCACGTTGAGCGAACAGGATGTCGCGGTGCTCTACTACGCCGGCCATGGCGTCCAGATCGACGGCCGCAATTACCTGCTGCCCGTGGACGTGAACATCCGCGACGAGGCGGAGGTGAAGGACGACTCGGTCGACATCGAGGATGTCTATCTGAGCCAGTTCGACAAGGCGCGATCGCGCGCTCGCATCGTCATCCTCGACGCCTGCCGCGACAACCCGTTCGCCGGCAAGAAGACCCGGAACATCCGCACCACCGGCGGCCTCGCGGAAATGGGTGCCAGAGGCACCCTGATCGCCTTCGCGTCAGCACCAGGTTCGCCCGCCGAAGACGGCCCGGACGGCGCGAACAGCGTCTACAGCAAGAGCCTGGCGGAGGAAATGATGGTCCCCGGCCTTGAAGTCGAGCAGATGTTCAAGAACGTGCGGGTGAAGGTACTGCGGGGCACGCGGGACCGGCAGATCCCGTGGGTCAACACGTCCCTGACATCCAACTTCAGCTTCAATCCGCTGCGAGGTTCGCCAACCGAGGAAGCCGCCCGCCAAGAGCGCATCGACCGCCTGGAGGCGGAACTGAAGCAAACGCGCCGGGCATTGGAGGAGTCACGGACCAGCGGTCAATCCGCCGTTGCGTTTCCCGCGGCGATCGGTGCTTCGGCGCCACCGCCTCGGCGCGATACCGAAGCGCGCGAAACGAGGTCCGATGCGGAGCATGAGAACGCGAAGGCAAGCCTGCTCAATGCCCTGGCCAGATCGGAATCTGAACCTGCCATGCGCGACAACCGGCCCTCAAAGGGGCCGCAGGCGCTGGCAACCGAGGCGAAGCAGGCGCCAAGCGTTCGCGGCGAGACCCGTTGCCTGGAGTTGCTGCAGCGTGCGTCGATCGGCGAGCGACTCGCAGCGAGCGACTACGAATTCCTGAAGTCCTCGTGCAAGTGAGGGCCCTCGGGCCTGCGCCGGCTTGCCCAGCAGGAAGTGCGCGAGCCTCGGCAGCCGCTGAAGCGCTACTGCGTCAACGTGCAGGTCCGCACCGCGCCGCGCAGCCCGGTCTCCTGCTGCGGCGCCGATCGGATCTCCAGCTTGCGCGGCGCGAAGGCGAGGATCTCGCAGGGCCGGCGCGGCGTGCCGCCGGTGAGGATGGCCTGGGTCGTGATGCGCGCGTTCTCCAGCACGAACTCCAGCATCGGCTGCAGGTCCTTGGAGGTGTCGCCGCTGGCCTTGAAGACGGCGATCTGCACCTTCAGGTCGGCCTCCTGGTTCTTCAGCAGGCTGGCCAGGGTGGCGGTGCTGGCGTCGCAGGCGCGCACCACCACCAGCTGGCCCATGCGCACCTGGCCCTTGGCGGCGCCGGGCGGCGTGCGCAGCTCGGCCAGGTGGCTGAAGCCGAGGATCGCCATGCGCTGCTTGCCGTCTTCGAACGCGCGCGTGGAGTCGCCCTCCACCGCGTTGCCCTTGCTCTCGATCAGCATCAGGAAGTCGTTGCCGGTTTCGCCGGACATGGCTTCGAGCAGGCGCAGCGCCTCGTCCGGGTCGAGGATTCCGTCCATATTCCAGCTCATGGCTTGGCTCCGTTGGGGTGGTTGAACGTCGTCATCGCGCGGCCGGCCAGGCGACCAGCGCGCCATACACCTGGCGCTGCGTGCCGGGGGGCGGCGCCGCGCCGCGCAGCCTCAGACCGGGCGTCGATTCGGGCGGCGTGGCGCCGAACAGGCGCGGCGCCGAGAAGGGCGTGGCCGGCGCGGCCAGCACCAGCAGGCGGCCGCCGCGCGCCGGGTCGAGCCAGGGCAGGTCGAAGCGCTGCAGCGCCGGCCGCTCGGGCGTGCCGCGCTCGAAGCGGTTGGTCTCGGCCAGCGCCGGCGGATAGACCGGCCGGATGGCGCCGTCGGGCGCGATGCCGACCACCACCAGGTCGAGCGAATGGCCGCTCGCATTGCGCACCGCCAGGCTCGCCCGCTCGCCCGCCGCCAGCGGCGCCAGGGCGTCGACATCCGCCGCCGCCGCGCTGCGCACGCGCTGGCCGGCGCCGGACCAGACCTCGACGGTCGCGTCGAATCCCTCCAGCGCGGCGCCCTGCCGTGCCAGTTCGCGCACCTGCGCCAGCCACTGGAGGCTGGCCAGCGCCTGCAGGTAGTCGCGCAGCGCGTCCGGACCGGCGAGTGGCGGCGCGCGCTCGTTCACCAGCGCCGCCAGTTCAGGCGAGATGATGCGCACCGAATCCGGGCCGTCGACTTGCACATCGGCCGCCTCGCCACCACGCACCGGGCGGATGGCGGCCGGGTACGCCAGGCTGATGCCGGCGGGCAGCGCACCGCCGCTGCTGCTCACGCGCAGCTGCGCGGCAGGCGGCTCGGCCAGCGGCACCACGCTCCACAGCGCCGCGTCGCCCAGGCCGGCCAGCGCGGGCGGCACCAGCAGTTGCGCGCCGCTCAGTTGCGCGTCGTCCAGCGCGGCCGTGGCGTTGCGCTGCGTGCCGTCCTCCAGCGTGGCCAGCACGCGCAGCGCCTGGCCGGGCACCAGCCCGTCGAGCCGGCCGACCGACAGCGCCAGTTGCGCGCCGCCAATGCGCCGCGCCGGCCAGGCCGGGCGGGTCGACAGCGGCGCCGGCGCATTGCCGAACAGCGGCAGGTCCAGGTTGCCCTCGGCCACCGGCGACGGCAACTCGCGCGTGGGAAAGCGCGCCTCCAGTTCGCCGACGACCGGCGCATAGAGCGACACCACCTGGTTGTAGAGCGCACGGAAGGTGGCGGGGCGGCGCGCCATGGCCTGCGTCACGGCCCACGTCAGAAGACCCTGCGCGCGTGCCGTGCGGTCGCGCCGCGGCAGCCGCAGCTCGGGCGTGACCTGGTGGCTTTCCGAGGCGAAGAAGGCGACATAGCGCGCACGCGGCACGACCGGCTGCGGCGGCGGCGCCAGCGAATCGGGCAACGGCGTGCCGGCGGCGGCACCCGCCAGCTGGTCGATGCGCACGCCGCGAAAAAGCACCGGGTCGTCGGCATCGTCGATGTCGGGCCCGGCCTGGCGCGCCGCGCCACGCGTCATGGAGGTGGCGGCGCAGGTGTCGAACACCGACCAGACGAACACGCCGCGCGCCAGGAAGGCGCGGATCCAGCCGTCCATGTCGACGTCGCGCAGGCCGCCGGCCAGCGGCTGGTCGCCGGCACCGCCAGCGGGCGGCAGCAGCGCGTCGCGCGCCAGGAAGTTCTCGGCCAGCCCGTCCGGCTCCGCGTAGGCCTTGGCGCGGTCGCGCACGCGGGTGCCGTGGCCGGAGAAGTACAGCAGCACGAAGTCGCCGCGGCCCGAATCCGCCAGCAGGCGCGCCAGCGCGTCACGGATGCCGCGCGCGTCCGGCAGCGCGGCCCCCGGGACGCCGTCGGCCAGCACCGTCACGTCGCCCGGCGCGAAGCCTTGCTGGCGCAGCGCGTCGCGCATCAGCATCACGTCGTTGCGCGGCGCCTGCAGCCACAGCGACGCCGGCTGGTTGGCCAGCTCCGACACGCCCACCAGCAGCGCCCGCTGCACCGCCTGCGCGGCTGGGGCGCCCAGCAGCACCGCCGCCCACAGCGTCAGCGCGGCAACGAGGCTCGGGCGCGGGGCGACGCAGGACATGGCTACGGCGGACCGACCGCCTCCACCAGCGGCGACGCGCTCAGCACGGCCCGGCCGCCGGCCACATCCGGAAGGCGCAGATACCAGTTGCCGCGCGCATCCGGCCCGGCCACCACTTCGGCGCCCGCCGCTTGCAGCAGGCGCTGCGCCTCGTCGATGCGCACGTCGGGCCGGAAGCTCAGCAACAGGTCGGCCGAGGCAGCCGCGCCCTCGGCCTGCGGCAGGTCGCGAAAGCGCACCGCCTGCTCCTCGTCGTCGACGTCCATGCCCGCCGGCAGGACCAGGTTCTGCACCACCACCACCGCCGCCAGCACCGCGAAGGCCGGGCGCACCCAGCCGTCGCCCACCAGCCAGCGGCGCAGGCGCGGCCACAGGCCCGGCGCACGGTCTTCACCCGGCGCGCCGCCGCCACCCGCCGCGGGCGCGGCACGTTGCGCGGCCGGCGCCGGGCCGCCGCGGGCGGCGGCCGGCGTGGCGGTCGGCCGTGCGCTGGCGGCCGCCAGCTGCGCCGCCGCCGCGCGGTAGATCTGCTGGTAGCCGGAGCGCACGTCCTGCGGCCCGAGCGGCGTGCCGGTGAGCACGCTGAAGTCGCCCTGGCCGGTGCCGCGCAGCGCGACGCGCCCGGGTTCCGGCGCGATGTCCGGCCCGGTGCCGGCGGCGTATTCCTCATGCACCGCGCGGATGGCCGCCAGCCGCGTCGCCGACAGCTCGGCCTGCACGCGCGCCAGCCACTGCGGCGCGGGCCGCAGGGTGACGGGGTTCCAGGCCTGGATCATGCCGAACAGCGGTTCGAAGGGTTCGTCGTCCGGTTCGAGCAGCACGTCATGCGCGCCCGCCCAGTCGCTCTCGCTGGCGGCCAGGAAGCCGCGCCACTCGCCGCCCGGCGCCAGCTGCCGGTCCAGCAGCACGCCCAGCAGCCGGCCCTCGTGCAGCACGCTGACGAGCCGCCCCGGCGCCCAGCCGGCGCTGAAGTTGCGCGCCGCCAGCGCCTGGCGCCGCCGCGCCAGTTCCTCCAGCGGCAGCAGCAGGTCGGCGCGCCCGCCGTGCGGGTCCGGCTGCGGTGCGCCGGCATCGCCCGCCGGCTGCGCCGCCATCACCGCGTCGGCCGCCGCCGGCGCGGGCCGGCCGGGTTCCAGCTGCGCGCGGATGACATGAAGCGGGGGCCATAGTTCGATGGGCATACACAAATCCTGGGGGTGCTCAAGCACAAGACGCTTCAGCCCCCAGGATTTTGAAAACGCGCAGGATCGCCGCCATGTTGTCCGGCGCGATGGCGATGCCCAGCGTGCCCTGGATCCAGCCGCCGAGCTGGGTGCGCGCGTAGTCGGCCGGCAGGCCCTCGCGCTTGTGCACCAGGCCGAGCCGGCCGGCGCGGTAGTGGTAGGACGCGATGGCATGGCGCGAGGCCACGCCCGACAGGCCGCCCGGCGCCTCCTGGCCGAAACCCTCGCACAGCAGCAGCCGCTCGGGCTCGCCCAGCCCGGCGATGAAGCGGCGCGCCGCCTGCCGCACCGCCGCTTCCGACAGGCCGTGCTCTGCCAGGCTGTCGTCCTCCAGCGCGCCCTGGCTGCCGAGCTGCTCGTCCAGCTGCGCCTCGCTCACCTGCTCGCCGATCGACAGGCGGCGCCGGAAGCTGCTGGCGCGGGTGCAGTCGATCAGGTAGCGTCGGAAGTAGGCGCACAGGGCGTAGGCGGTGGACGGTGCGCTGCGCGGGTTGTGGTCGTCGTCGTCGCCGGCGTCGTCGGTCTCCTCCGGGTCGGCATCGAGGCGCAGCACCTTCACGTAGATGAACTGCGCCACCAGCTCCTGTCGGCCCTCGCCCAGTGCCTTCAGCTCGGGCGGATTGCAGTGGCGCAGCGCCTCGCCGACGATGCCGTACATGCGCCCCATCTCGTCGGGCGAAAGCTGCTGCCGGCGCCGCCACAGGCGGACCAGTTCGGTGCTTTCGCCGGAAGAGAGGGTGTCCTGCATGGCCGTGGTTGCTTCAGTCGTCGACGCACAGGCCTTCTTCCTGCACCAGGCACTGCGGCAGGCCGGCGCCGGCCGCGCCGCCGCGGGTGCGCACGCCGCTGGTGGTGGCCGCCGCCACCGCCTGGCCGCGCGGCAGCAGCACCCACAGCTGGCCGCGCTCCTTCATGCGCCGCGCCTGCGTCGCCGCCTGCGTGCCGTTGCCGAAGAAGTAGTCGGCCCGCACCGCGCCGCGGATGGCGCCGCCGGTGTCCTGCGCCACCGTCAGGCGCTGCATCGGCTTGTTGCTGACCGGCTCGCGGGTGGAGATGAACACCGGGTAGCCCAGCGGCGTGGCGCGCGGGTCCACCGCGATCGAGCGGCCCGGCTCCAGCGGCACGCCGAAGGCGCCGACCGGACCGCCGGCGCCCGGCTGCGCCTCCTTGAAGAACACGTAGCTCGGGTCCTGGATGCCGCTGCCGCCCGGCGCCCCGCTGGGGCGCTGGCCGGGCACCGCCACCGCGCCCATGACGTTCGGGCGGGCCAGGGTGAAGCCGCGCACGCGCACCGCGCCGGTGTTGACGCCGGCGCTGTCGTCGTCATCGTCGTCGTCCAGCACCAGCTCGACCGCGCCGCCGCGGGTGCGCACCGGCGTCGCCGACGTGCCCTTGGCATTGGTGGCGAGCGTCGGGCGGAAGGGCTGGCCGTTCTGCTCGGCGTAGGACAGGCGGATCACCTCGCCGTCCTTGAGCTTGACCCGCCCGGAACCCTGGATCTGCATCTCGTACAGCGCCATCGCGTTGTCGACGAAGGCCAGCACCCGGGCGTTCGGCGCGCCGCGCGCCTCGATCTCCTGGCGCGTGTAGTAGGGCAGCAGGCGCCGGCCCTCGACGCGCAGGCGCACCTTGCGGTCGAGCGTGTCGCGCGTGATGTCGGACAGCTCCAGCACGTACAGGCCGGGCGCGCCCATGTCGCGCGTGCTCAGGCCCGCCTGCGGCACCACCTGGTTGCCCTGCACCCGGGCCGGCACGCTGGTGGCGCCGGCGGGGATCTTGCGCGCGTCGAGGAACAGCATGTCCTGCGGCTGGCCGTACACCGGGTAGATGAAGGGCGGCGCGTAGGTGCGGCTGCCGGTGATCTCGGGCTCGAAGTAGCCGGTCACCACGCCGTCCGGGCGGCGGTCGTCGTCGCGGATCTGGTAGGCCGAGAACTCGGCCTCGAAGAAGTTGCGGATGGCGGCGTTGTTGCGCCCGTCCACGCCGCGCGCGCGCTCGCAGATCTTGCGCCACTCGTCGCCGCGGCGGTTCATCACCTGGCAGCTGGTGAGGAAGGCCGGCCAGGTGCCGGAGAAATCGTCCTGCACCCAGCCCGGCAGCTTGTCGTAGCCGACCGAGGTGTAGCTGGCCAGCTGGGTCGAGAAGGTGCGCGATTCGCCGGCGATGCTGGCGCCGGGGCCAGCCGCGCCGCCGCCGCTGGACACGCGGCCGGGCGGGCGCGCGCCGCTGCCGGCGAGCTGGATCGGCGCGTCCGAAGCGGCGGCGGCCGTCGGGCTGGCGGGGGCCGGGCTGGTGGATGAGGCGGAGGCGCCGCCGCCGGCATCGGGCGCGGTGGCCGCGCAGCCGGCCAGCAGGGCGCCCACGGCCGCGCCGAGCAGGCGGCGCAGCCCGGGTGAGTCGCTGGAGGGGAAGTGCATTTCGGAATGCCTCCTTGAAGTTCTGCGGCGCGCTCGAAAGAAAGCGAGCGCTCCCTTGTCGCAAACGACTACTTCTCGACGATCTTGAAATAGCCAACGCCATAGACATCCCGGCAGGGGGCCCCCGGCGCACACACCGGTTGGCCGAGCAGGGGCGCCGGGCCGGTGCCGCGCGTGGCCTCCAGGGCGGCCAGCGCGGGCAGCGGGAACTGCGGGAACACGCCGTCGTTCTGCACGCCGGCGCTGGTGAAATCGCGCTCGTGCTCGCTCACGAGCACGGCGAACTCGTTGGTGCCCGGCGGCCCGCCCGAATTCATCGGCCAGGAGGCACGCGGCAGGCCGATCGGCGTGCCGGCGGTGATCTTGTTGTACTTGTCGAGCAGGTTCGGGAAGAGCAGGAACAGCTCGTTGCCCGACGAGAGCAGGAACACGTAGACGAAGCCGGCGCGGTTGCTGCGCACCTCGAAGCCCAGCGCATCCTTGCCGATGGCGACCTCGCCCTTGACCGGCCGGCCCGACACCTCGACGCCGGGCGCCGCGCCGCGCGCCAGGGCGCGCAGCGATTCGAGCGGGGCGACGGGCCGGGGCGCGGCGGGGGTGGCCGAAGCCGCGGGCGCCGGTGCGGGGGCCGGCGCCGCGGCGATTTCCGGTGTCGATGCCGGCGTTGGCGCGGCGGCCGTGGCAGGGGCCGGCGTGGGCGTGGGCGTGGGCGTGGGCGTGGACCCCGGCGCCGGCGTCGATGCAGCGGTGTCGCTGGTCGAGGTGCTGTCCGTGCCTGCCATCGGCGCCGGCGCAGGGCCGCGCGGTTGCTGCTGCCACCACCACCAGCCGCCGCCACCGGCCAGCAGCAGGGCCAGCGCCGCGGCCCCGCCCAGCGCCGGCCCGCGCCGGGCGCGCGCGGCATTCGCGGCGTCCGGGGCGTTCGGGGCGTTCGCGCCGGACGTCACGCCGCCCGGCAGGATCACGGTGCGCTCGCCCGCCTGCGCATCCACCGCCGTGCCGGCCGCCAGCCCCAGCAGCGCGCGGAACTGCGCCATCGATTGCGGGCGCTGCCCGGGCCGGACGGCCAGCCCGGCGTCGATGGCGGCCAGCAGGCGCTCGCCATAGCGCGGGCGCAGCGCCGCGTCGTCGGCCAGCGGGCGGTAGCTGTCGCTGAGCATGCGCGCCACCGAGGGCGGCGGCGCCCGTCCGGTCACGGCCACGTGCATCACCGCGGCCAGCGCATACACGTCGGTCCAGGCGCCCTGCGCCATGTCCGGCATCTCGGCGTACTGCTCCACCGGCGCGTAGCCCGGCTTGAGGATGACGGTGATCGCCTGCGTCTTGTCGCTGATGACCCGGCGCGCCGCGCCGAAGTCCAGCAGCATCGGGCGGCCGGAACCTTCCAGCAGGATGATGTTGTCCGGCGCGATGTCGCGGTGGTAGCACTGCGCCGCATGCATCACGGCCAGCGCCTGGGTCAGGCCGTCCACCACGCCCAGCAGCCAGGCTTCGGGCACGCCGCCGGGCTGCGCGGCCAGGGCCTGGCGCAGGGTCTGGCCGCGGTAGAAGGGCATCGCCATGTAGGCGGTGCCTTTTTCCTGCCAGAAGCGCAGCACCTTGAGCAGCGACGGATGGTCGAACTGGGCCAGCAGCCGCGCCTCGTTGATGAAGCTGCGCAGGCCCAGCTCGAAGGTCTCGCGGGTGCGCTCGGACAGCGGCATCACCGTGCCGCCCGGCTGGCGGGTGGACAGCGACACGGGCAGGTATTCCTTGATCGCGACCACGCGCTCCAGGTCGGTGTCCCAGGCCTCGTAGACGACGCCGAATCCGCCCTGGCCCAGCACGCGCGTCAGCTCGAACTCGGCCACGCGGCTGCCCAGCGGCAGCAGGCCGGCGTCACCGCCGGCCGGCCCGTCGGGCGTGCCGGGACCGGGCGCGACGCCGCCGAGCACCACCGTCGCGTCCTGCGCGGACGGCGCCGCCGCAGCGGCGGCGCCGCCCACGACGCGCGTCGCCTGCAGCTCGTCGTCTTCGTCGTGCGGGCGCATTGCCGGTCACCTCACTCGTCCGCCCCGGCCACGCCGGCGCCGAAGCCGAACAGGGCCTCGAACTGCTCGTCCTGCGGCAGGCCCAGCGTGCTCATGCCCTGGCCGCCCCGTCCGGTCAGGTCGGTGAACCACAGCGACTGGCCGAACTCGGGCAGCACCAGCACGCCGGGCGTGTCGTCCGTGGCCGCCGCCGCGTCTTCGCCGCCGTCGTCCTCCTGCAGCGCATCCGGCGCGGCCTCGCCGAAGTGATGCGCCAGCAGCGCCTCGAAGCGCGGCGCGTCCAGGTCCTGCTCCAACCCCTCGATGGCGCATTGCGCGGCCAGCGCCATCCAGTAGCGCGCATGGGTGAGCAACTGCCCTTCCAGCTCGGGTGGCGACGGCGCCATGGCACCGACCACGGTGAACGGGAAGTAACGCCCGACGGCGTCGACCGAGGGCATCAGCACGCCCATCCAGGCGCCCTCGCCGATCACGCCCTCGCCCAGCACGAAGCACCACAGCGGCGCCGACAGGTAGCGCGTCTGCCAGTCGGGATGGCGGTTGCGCATCTGCGTCAGGCCGGCCTGCAGCCATCGGTCCCACACCAGCCGGAAGGCGTCGGGCAGCCGCCGGTGCGCGAAGTCGCCCATGCCGGGCAGCTTGCCCCACCAGCCGGGCAGCGGGTAGGCGCCAGCGAAGGTGTCGTCGGATGGCGGCGGATCGGTGGTCTGCGAAGTCATAGATTGTCCGGGCAGCCGAACTCGCGCAGCTCCTTGAGCCGGATCGGGTGCTGCACGCTGTTGGTGGTCACCTCGAAGCGGGCGCGCCGCGCGCCGACCTGGAAGGTGATGAAGAACTTCTCGGGCGCGTCGCCGGCCTCCAGCTGGCCGTCGTCGAGCAGGCGGAACAGCGCCCACGGCCCGTCGGTGGTGGCGCCGGACGGGCCGGAGGCCGAAGGCGGGCTCAGCTCCAGCCGCACCTGGTTGCTGCCCTTCGGGCCGGGCCACTGCACCGCCATCGGCACCACCGGCCCGTGCGCGTACTTCACCAGCTGGCCGTCCACGTCGAGCACGAACTGGGAGATGCCGGCATCCATCTCCATCGGGCGGAAGTCCAGCCGCATCGACGGGCCGCGCCCGCCGCCACGGAAGAAGATGTCCTTGATGCGCGCGGCGCGCTCGAACTGCGCCAGCGCCTGCGTGGTGACGCCGGCGCGCTCGGCCACCGGCTTGTAGCGCCACGGATGCGTGCTGGTGTCGACCAGCGCGGCCAGCCGCTTCTGGAAGAACTCGTCCATCAGCCCGCCCGGGCCGAAGAACTGGCCGAAGTCCTCCGGCAGCCCGTCGCGCTTGGATTTCTGCCCGAAGGGGTAGCGCCCGGCAATGCCGCGCTGGCAGAACTCGGTGACGGGCTTGAGGTCCTGGTTGAGGTTGCCGCGCTCGGCCGCGCTGGCCTGGGTGGCGCCGGCCTGGCTCAGGTCCTCGATCATCGCGCGCACCGGTTCGGGCAGGCGGCCCGCGTCCGACTTGAGCTTGCCCGCCACGTCGCCCGGCGGCGGCGAGCTGCGCGCCTTCACCGCCGTGTCCACCGCCGTCAGGTAGACGTACACCTCGTTGAACAGCTTGAGCGCCTCGTCGATCGGCGCCGGCGCGCCGGGCGCAGGCGGCGTCACCAGCCGGCGCAGCGATTCGAAGTGGTCGTCCACGATGTTCTCGATGCGCTTGCCCGGCGGCGCCACGGCCGCCGGCGCGCCGCTGCCGCCGAGCAGCGCCTCCAGGCTCTGGCGCGCGCCGCGCACCGTGTCGGTGGCCTGGGTCACCACGTCCTTGTTCTGCGGCGGCACCAGCGTGGTTTCCTTGACCACGCCGCGCAGGAAGCCGGCCAGCGGCGAGACCGCGCCGGACAGGATGCGCGCCTCCTCGATGCTCTTGTCCAGCGTGGGCGCGCGGATCAGCCGCACGTCGGCCAGGAAGGCGTCCCACACCTTGACGTATTCCAGCAGGTACAGGCGGCGCACCCGGTCGGTCAGCGCGTCGAGCGCGCCGGCCTCGCGCAGGCGGTCGGTGGTGCTGACCTGCAGGCCCAGCACCCAAGGGTCTTCCTGCGACAGCAGCGCCGTCACCTTCACCACCTCGGCCTGGAAGCGCTTGTGGTAGCCGTCGAAGGTGAACAGCCCCGGCACGCCTTCGGTGAGCGGCTTGCCGCTGATGCGCTCGAACACCAGCGGCGCCGACGGGCCGGCGGCCTGCGCCACCGTGAAAGGCGCGATGTCCTGCCCGAGCTGCTGGCGCCTCAGGCGGCTGAACACGCGCTGCTCCAGCGGGTAGCTGGCGAGCAGCGCGCGCACGTTGCGCACCAGCGCCTCGTCGGTCGGCAGCGGCGAGCGCGGCGGGCCCTG
>Ga0160466_100505_pt1 | contig 19279 bp, 12 predicted proteins | sample HID1971M_E11MG_FD_108245 | JGI IMG/M metagenome (GOLD analysis project Ga0160466, IMG submission 108245) | Enriched millipede-associated microbial communities from UW Madison campus, WI, USA - HID1971M_E11 MG | ecosystem: Host-associated > Arthropoda: Insects > Digestive system > Unclassified ... | reverse complement strand
CACCTCTCCCCACAAACAAGCTTTATCGATTCCCTTGCTCCCTCTCAGCCATTTTCTGAACATAAAATCGGGTAACTAGCTCGTCTACCTTTCGGCTCTGCGCCAGAACTGTTTCATTCGCTGAAAGCGGAATCCCCTTCGCCAGCGATTCCTGTCCAAGTTCATTTAGCTTCGTTTTTTCTTTTTCGTATTTGTGCATCAGCTCTTTCATCGGTTTGCCCCGCTTCCTTTCCTGAGCTCCTTCTGACTGGTCCTGATGCACATTCAAATTTTTAGTGCGAATATCGCTTTATTTCACAGGCATCTGAGTTGTCGTAAATTGCAAGGCCAAGCGAATGAAGGAATTTCAAACCAGATTGCAAACATTCGTTTTGACATCAGCCGGATCAACCTATCCCGATTGAAAGAGTAATTTTGGCTTTTATCGGATTATGAATCGTCGCATTTGAAAAACATTGGTGTTTCCATTTATGTACCAGTCGACGAGGATTCAGTCAACAACCCTTAAAACTATTATAAATAATACGTTTAAAACTCATTATAGTCAACTTTAAACTTACCCATAATAGGAGTTAAGAGCTCTATATACTTGTTTGGGAAGGAGTCTGTCATGAATACTTACGACAAAAAGAAGGTAGGAGAACGTATTCGGACAAGACGCAAGGCACTGAATATTTCTCAAGAAGAATTTGCCGAGCGAATTGGGCGTGTTCCTAAATTTTGTGCCGACATTGAACGTGGCCAAGCCGGTATGTCTATTGAAACGATGCTTAGTATCTGCACCTTGCTCAAACTATCGCCTAACGAATTGCTTTTAGGCCAAAACTCCAATGCTACAATGTACGATGAAACGGAGTTGATTGTAGCTGCTCTCAATCAATGCACAGAGAAACAGCGCAAGGATGCCTTGGCTCTTTTGAAGTTGTTTTTAACTGCTGTACGGTAAAACTCCTTACAGTCCTCGAGCCATGGACAGGAACTGCCGATCACGCCCCCATCATCTCCAACTCTGTGGAAAAAAGCATTCCCCTTTGAAAAAACAAATAAGTTGCTTTTTCATTCACCGCCTTTCTCCAACTTTTTTATTATCGTACCAATCACCGGTAAATTTTCTTTGAACGTTACGTCCAGTCATCAAACAAATTATCGGGCAAACCGTGAAAACCCAACGTATCAAGCAAGGCTTATGCCAAGAGGATTTGGCAAATGAGTGCGATGTGGATCAATCCTACATATCCATGATCGAAGTTGGCAGAAACGAGCCTTCTGTCATGAATTTCTTCAACCTCTGCAGAGGGTTAAAAATAAGCCGTCAGACATTATCAAACTGGTTAATTCGGAAAGGAAAGGTTGAGAATACAAATAAGAGCGGGAATAAGGCCTTTGAAAGCCTGTATTCCGCTCTTATTACCTTTGTTTGTCCCCATTGTTTCCTCTTATTTAATTTACTTCTCCACAATAAGTTTCTCCCAAACAGCACTACACTAGCAAAAAAAAATTAAGCGAAACTCCCATGAGACCATACTAATATCTTAAGCTATCTATGCGATCTTTAAGACGTGCAATCTCGAATCTACGCTTTTTAAACCACTCTTGCGACCAAATGCGATAAATCTTCCATCCGAGACTTCCCAACACCTGCTGCCGAAGTCGATCTCTGTCGCGGGCAACTTTTGAACTGTGGTATGATTTCCCATCACACTCAATTCCAAGGATGAATTTATTATCGTCTAGTGGATCAACAACAGCTAAATCAATTCGATACCCCGAACAGCCGACTTGTGTTTTTACTTTGTATCCCAATTTGGTTAGAACGGAGTATACATCTTCCTCGAAAGGAGAATCAAATTCTAACTCGGAATGCTTAGTCTTGCTGATTGGAAATTTCCCGTCGTTTACTGTCTGCATGTACTCCTTGAGCAATCGAAGACCTGAATTGCCATTGATTTTAGCATCTGAAAATTCAGATGGCTTAAGAGAACTGACCAACTTCATGTGATACTTTGCACGGGTTATTGCAACATTTAAGCGCCGTTCCCCACGAGCTTTGCTAAGTGGACCAAAGTTATAATGAAGAGACTGATCTACGGCTTTTGCATAACCTACACTTAAGAAAATGACATCTCTCTCGTCCCCCTGCACATTCTCCAAGCTCTTGATGAAAAACTCCTCGTGCGCCTCTTCTTGGAAGAAGCGTTCATAACGTAAATCGGAATTTCTTAGAATTGTGAGTTCCGTTTCAATAGCAGATGCTTGTTTTTCACTAAAAGCAATTACTCCCAACGATTGATTCGGATGATCTCTAAAGTGCTCGATAACAAGTTGCGCGATTCTCTCTGCTTCTTTCTTGTTTGTACTGCTTCCACCACGATCATAAATCCCGTCAGTTACAAACACGAATTCTGTTCCCAAATAAGGGCCATTATCTGAACTTGGAAACGTGATAAGGTCATTATGATAAAACTCATGGTTTGAGAAGGTTATTAATGATTCGTGTTTACTGCGATAATGCCACCGAAGGTTGATCGATGGAAGAACATGAGCGCATTCATCCAAGATGCTCTCGTACGTTATCTCCTCTTCTTCTTCTTCATCGTCAAAGTCCTCATCAATCATACTGCTATGAAAGAAGTTCATCGGAGGAAGTTGTTTTATATCCCCAACAATAATTACCTGTTTGCCGCGGATAATTGCTCCTATAGCATCTTCAGAGAAAATTTGGGATGCTTCATCAAAAATCACAACATCAAACTGAATTTTGGATGCATCCAAAAACTGACTTACAGAAAGTGGACTCATCAGCAGACACGGCTTAATCTCCATAAATAACGGAGCTGTCAGATTTAAAAGCTTACGAATAGGATAGTGGCGTTTCTTTTTACCGATTTCTCCTCGAATCGTAGTATGTTCTCGACGATAAGCCATAGAATTTATTGCATGGCTACGACTTGCCTCCAGCCTTTCCTTAATCCGTTGAACATTTATTTCATTGCTTGTTTTGTCTAATTCCCTAAATGTCATAATATCCCCATTCATTACGTTTGCATCAAACTCATAGAGTAATGGTTCTTGTTTATAAATTTGATCCAGCCAGAGTTTGAAGAAACGCTTTTGGAAGATATCTTTAAGCATATATTCGCCAATTTTCTCCCCTTTAATAGCAAGCATAAATTGGCCTAATCCGTTATCTGCAGCTTGTTTTTCAAGCCGCTGACATCTGATCCAGTCTTCTAAGAGATCGATAGTATCCAGCCTGACTTCAGCAAAATGAACGAGTTCACTTAGAGAAATGTCAGAAAAGTCGGGCTTAAAAATGACCGAGATCGAGAAAAACATATAAAAGTCATTTTCAAGGATAAGTGTTTTCTCATACTCCTTTTTTGCCTCAATTAGTAATCCTTTTAGCTCGTTTTTATCTCTCTTTCCTTCTGTACAAACAAAATCCATAATCTGCTGCGGTATGTCGGCATCACCAAATAATTCATACCATTCATCAATCCAAGCTAATGCGTCAAAAATATGTTCCCAATTCGTTGTATAGCCAGTAAAACGATCTCCAAAAATAACCTTAAGATTCTCAAGCTCACCATCCAAACGTTCTTTTAATGCTCTCAATTGAACCGATTTTTTAAGTGCCACTTCTGCTTCATTAAATGGTAGGCTTCTAAGGAAATAAGGAGATATTTTTGTGAAAGCTTCTTTCCATTCCAAAACTCTCTGCTTAAACTTAGAGAGTCGTGTATTAAAAATGCTAATTGGCCAGTAAAGTTCGGGCCCTTCCAATCCCGAGAATGCTTTTGGAATTACTTCCTTGTACTTCGGCATTTCATTCTCGATTGTATTTATACAATTACGTAGTGCTGCGACGTCAAACGGAATTTGAAACCCGCCAAGGAGTATTATATTCTTGAACTCCAGATTGATTGAAACATTGTATTTAAATAAGTTATCAAAGGAATCCATGAAATCAATAAGCTTATCCCAATCCGTTTCTTTCCCATTGAACGAATCGCCAAGAATTCTCAAATTGTCTTTAAAGGCTTCTTCAATTTTATTGATTTTAAGATTAAGTACGGATAGTTTTAACAGGTCTTCCTTAAATGCGGAAACGTTAAAATTCAATGGATTTTGATGATGGTTAGCAAATTCATTAACGAAAAAGTAAAACGATTCAATCTTCTGCCATTCCATCTTCATTTTAGCGCTCAATTCTTCCACATTCGCGATTGCGACGTTACCACCAATTAAATGGCTTAAATTCGGGAATTCAGTTTGAAGTAACATGACTGCATGCCGTAATTCGTCGCTTGTTCGCTTCAATTGGTTATAAGAAGCCGTTAGCTGCTCAACTTTTCCCGCAGGTCGATTTAGTAGGACTTTAAGCAAAGCCGTGATATTTCTGCCTTGGTGCCACTCAACAATCTCTCTTGTAACAGCCAATGCCTGCTCAATTTGAGACCAATCTGTATCGAATTCCTGATAGTGCAAACCAAATTGTGCTATAAAGTCACTTTCTTTTTGGATGATTAACTCCTTATAATCCATCACCCGCTTTACGTTGCGTATGTATTTATGGACTGTTTCGAAGTCGATCTTATCGTTAGATTTCAAATTAGCTCTGAGCCATTTCAAGTCCTTTTTGTAAGTTCCATTAAAAACACGCGTGAAAGACTGGTACTTACCTTCACATCTATCAAAGATGTCATAAATCCGTTCATGGTAAATCTCTTCTTCAAACAAGTTGTCCGCTTTTTTGTATTCCTCTAGATATTTGCTGAAGAGCCCTTTTCCTTCCCGAACAGCCGAATGTATTTCGTGGTAAGTGTGTAGATTAAACCAAGCCTCTTGCGGTCGCGGCGCTTTTGCAATCAAAGCTACAATCTGTCCCAGATTTTCTACAGAAGATATATTGTTTATTGAAGATCCGAATATCTCCTCAAACTCAGTTTTATAAGTGTTAAAAAGTTTGATCTTTTGAAAAAGATCTTTAAAGGCCGATGTTACTTTAAATTTTTGATCGTACAATAAAATATACGCTAAATCTTGATTTTGCTTAAACGAATCCAACGTACTTTCTTGGAATTCCAAATCAATCAATGCCTTTTCTGCATTAATCTCCAAAAAAGACGGTTTATATATGGAGAGAAAATTTCGTCGTATCGTTTCTATTTCATCGTACTTACTCTTTATGACTAGAGCGCGTTTGAAAATTTCTACAAATGCCTTTCTATCAAACCATTCCTCAGTAGGAGTAATCGTATTAGCCAGTAATGATACATAAACTAGCAAATGTTTTAGCTCTTCTAAATTATCAAGTCGATGAATTCCCAATTGTAAAGCTGTTTCAGTGTAAATTGAAATCTCTTCTACAACGGCAACAAAATTACCGATACTACGAAGGGTTTCACTTTGGTTCAGTAAAATTTCTGCTCTTTTATCCTCGGGAATAACCGAAACAAGTTTTTCATTCGTAACAAACAAATACTCATACACTTGCTCTAGCTGTTCTTCATATAGGAAGCTCTCTTTTACCACTTCAAGCAACTTCCTTTTTTCATCAAGAAAGGAAGTAAAGCTTTCTTGGTAATCCTTCGCATCAGCAATAATCTGCATAATGTTCTTTTTATTAAACCAGCCCGCAGGCGGCATAGGTGAGTGAATTGCCATATCCAAAATACTAATGGCTTTTTTTAGATTGTTCAGCGTTTCAACTCGAATGCCTATAGTTCGTTCAACATTCGATACCGATTCAACTGTTTTATTTAACTGTTTTACTAGATCCGACAAGAAAATCTTGACACGTGATTTTAACTCAAGGGAAAAGCTTTCATGGTTAAATCCTTCCCAAGGACGAAAATCCGTATTATAAACCGTATGCCTATATCGCTCTAGGTCGGTCAGTAGCCTGTAGATGTATTCGAGCTCTGTATTTGGAGAAAGGTTAAAGTTGACCATTAGTTCAGGGACTTCATCTAGCTTGGATAGTATACCGTGAATTTCGAATGCTGACTTTCCGTATGGTTCCCTTATTTCATGAATCTTCTCGACATATGTATTTAACTTTTCCCGAATAACATTTATTTGTCCATACAATTCATTAGGGAGCCTCTTTTTCAATGCCTGCTTATTAAGAACGTGATTTAATTCATCCAGTACCTGTCTTTTGTTCGCTTTTTGGCTATGCATTTCAAGACAGAAATCCCCAAGTCCTTCATTCTCAAGTCTCGTTTTAACAACATTGAGTGCTGCCATCTTCTCACTAACGAAAAGCACTTTTTTATTGTTGGCCAAATTCTCAGCAATGATGTTCGATATTGTTTGGCTTTTACCCGTTCCTGGTGGGCCCTGTAGTACAAAGCTCATTCCGTTTTTAGCTGCCAGAATGGCCTGCTGTTGGCTTGAGTCGGCATCAAGAATATTAAATATTTCTTGAGAGGGTACATCGCGATCCATTGAGGACTCATCAGGTATAAGCCTATGATCGAATATTTGATTTTTGCTTTCCTCATCGGATATACCTGCAATTTCCCTTATTAGGGGGTGGCTTTCAACTAGATCCTTGTAAGTTTCCATATCTCTGTACATAACCAACTTGTTAAAGGAAAACAATGACAAATAAATGTCTTCTTCGACACCCCAGTCTTCAAGATTGGCCGTATAACCGCGCACCTCTGCCCAAAGCTCAGCCACATCAAGCCCCGATTTATCTTCAGGTAACTCAGGAATGCTAATTCCGTGCTGTTCACGTAACATATGTGCAAGAAATGGATTTATCACGATATCGTCATCAAACAATGCTAATGTAAAAGGATCATTCACACTGTTTCTCTTTAATGTGACGGGTACGAGCAGCAGCGGAGCTAAAAAGAAATCAGATGCTGCCGATGTTTGTGTTTCTTTCCATTTCAATAGACCAAATGAAAGATAAGATATATTGATCCCCTGCTCGTTCATCCGGGTTCTTGCAGTAGTTCTCAATTTATTAAGGATCTTTTTGTAATTATGTGTTACCTCGGCGATCTGTTTTTTCTTATCCAAGTCCTCCAATGTGGTAGAAGCTTGAATCTTTGCAATTTGATCCGAATACGAAGTAGATAACTTTTCGCAATTCAGTTGTTCTTCGTCTTCTACTAGCAACTTAAACAAACTGGACGGAGTATCTTCAAACTTAATACTATTAGTTCTTTTGGGTTTAAAATTGAGAAGCGTATTTCTCTTGCTCATATCAATTAGGTTCTTTTTCCAGGTGGTGACCCTGCTATGAAGAGGATTCTCAAGCTGCTTTGCCATATTTTCACCTTCACATCTCGGTTTTGAAGAAAAGAGACTAAGACCACGATTATCCGACTTTTGTTTAGGAAAATTGTACCACTTCTTAGCGGAGTTTGACACTAGTAAAAGTCTTTTGTGATTCCTTAATCTCATCTTCTCGCGCAGTACTGGAAAGTGATTAAAATTTTAAAGGATTGTAGCCTCTATTTGTCGAAGCATGCATAGAACACGCCCTTCCGACTGGAGGATTACCAATTGTTCAAGCAGATGAGTGATTACACAATGGGGTCTGCACCGTTTTGGGCACGACTCATCAATCGCATTGGCGGGGTAGAAAAACTCAACACCAAAGGCTATCGCTATGACGAAACTGACACCTGGCCTGAGAATCAAGGCATTGCTCATCAACATCTTGACGACGTATGGCCCTCATATCGAGTAAAGGAGTTTCTATCAAGATCGTGATCTTGGTGCTGCTTGGCCCTGGTGTCGCCGCCGAAGATTTGAATGATGATGCGCTGTGGTGTGGTGTGCACTGTCGACGCGCTTTGTATGGGGCTCGTTGCAGCTGTTCTCCGGGAAGTCGACGACTTGCCTACTGCGGGGCGACTGGCTGGGTATTCATGCCCGATACGCCCCCTATTTTGATAAGGGGCAGTATGATCGCGAAGATTGGACGAAGACGTGCTTTGCCTCGAGCACGGCTATTCCAAAGATCAACGACCAGATCTCAAGCAGTTTTTGTCCGGGCTGATCATGATTTTTGGGGTATTTAGCTTGATAGAATACACATTTGCACGAAGATGAAAAGGGAGCAGGAGCCGCTGATTTTATCTGCATGAGTCTTAGCCCATCCTAAAGCCCTGCGAAATACATCCGCTCAATCTCGACCGTATGTCGGTGATTCAGTAGTTCCTTCAATTGAACTAATCCATTCTGGGTGTTGCTTTGCTATCACGACATAACTCCATTATTTTATGACTTTCGAAGTTCATCAAGAAGACCACTACGCAGTGAACGTTAACCCTGAATTTCTTCGATGATTTCCCGCCCTCCGTTCCGAGTCTTTCTTGCTTGACTATGCTCAAGAGCGAGCTTGCAATGTTTTCGGACGATGGACAAGAGCATTGCTCATGTATGTTATCCAGTTCGATGTCGACCAGCGAACTTCGGTACGATTACGTGTATCCGGTTCACCGCAGCGGGAACTTCGGCAACGAAAAGAATTTAGAGGTTGCCTGCAACATCTAGTCTCGTGAACGAGGGCTCAGCCCAAAGCATGAATGCGGTTTGGCTGAACCTGCCCTCTCTTGGGGCAGCCTAAATTATTCTTTATTTATTACATTCGATGCTGTTCGAAATGACTCTAACAAACCTTGTTTTTTCTCCTCCAACTCATAGACCAAAAATAACAATATTTTGAAAAATTCTTTTACTCCTGCAATCAACTCATTATCCAAAGTTTTCTGTTGATCAACATCTCCGTCATTAGAATGAATTGCTGCATTGCCTAGTTCTTTCACATATTTTAGAAATTCTGAATCCAATTCATACGCCCATTTAGGTGCTGAATTATTATTAATAGATCTTACCAAAGAGTTGATTTTCTGCCCCAACATCCCATCTGTAAAACCCTGTTGGAATAACAGATGCTCCAATGCCGCCCTGTACATTGCTATCGCTGCACTATTAGCCCCAACGGAATGGGACTTTGATGCTTGATCAAGATAGTAAGAAACTGATTTTGGGGTATTTAACGTTGAAAGACTACCCTCTCTGCTTGGAAATACTGCCAATGCTTGGCCACTGGGCCCCCCATAAATAATCCCAGTAAATACAGAGCTACATTGAAGACAATCATATTTATAAAGCGAAGGTGTAATGGCTTCATCAAATTCCTTTATCCGTAATTTCTCATGATTTTCATTAAATGGACGAAATCCCTTTAAACCTAGTTGGTCAACGTAGGTCTGATCAATAGTTGGATATAAGCGTTCCACATTCATTCTTCTACTGTCACCACAGGTGGGACAATACATATTCCCGATCTTCCCAGCAAGAAGTTGTATTTTTAATTTTTTACTACCTGAATGGGAAACATAACCTATTCTATAAAAAATGTTTTTCAGTCCCTCAAGAGAATCGATCATTGTAATAGGTTCCTTTCTTTGTTGTTTCATTCAATTTTAGCGTACTCCTTACTGATATGTACAAGCCCTTCAGCTTAACTTTTCTATTTCATAGTTGAAATTGCTCAGGAAGTTGAAAAAATGAACACAAGAGACCAAGAAAGCTGGTTTGTCCTTGGGAGGTGACAGAGATGAGCGAAGTATTGAAAGTGTATGAGCAGTTCGTAACAGAGGAAAACCAGTTATGCAGGCGTATCAGAATGCTAGATATTTGTAGTCATATATCCTGTATACTTAAGCATGGTCCTGAACTAGACACTTGAACGGCTGAAGATGTGTTAATGTCGATTCATCGCATATAACAAGACCTACAAACGGAGCTAATCCATGTTAGATTAGAGAAAAGCATCCTTTCCCATAGGCATGTGTAACATGATAACGATTTTCCCTCGAGTAAACTTACAATGTACAGTTACATCAAAGGGCTACTCCTCTAACTTAATTTTCCTCATAGTTTTTGTTTTGCAGTTCTTCTATATGTGAATGTAACTTTCTTCGGTTTTCGTCATTCTCAACCCCAGCCACTTTGAAAGTTCCGTCCTCAATTCCGAAAATGATGAAGGCGTCCCTATCGACTCGGTTATTTGCCATGCAGATGATATCGTGTAACAGGTTGGCTTTATTAGAATGGTGCTTCTCCTTGAAGTCCCAGTAATCATCTTCACGGTTTGAATAAATCAGCTCTTCAATTTCGTCCGATAATTCGATTCCTCTCAAGAACATACCCACCTTCCTCGACTTACTTCACATTTGCTTGCTTCTGCTTGAATCGTCGTTCTGCTTTTGCATAAATTTTATTTAGAGCATCTTCGTCCTGACGAACTTCCATAAAAATAATATCCACGCATTCTTCAGGCGTAAAAAGATGTAGCGGCGCACTAAGTGTACTAATTCGATTGAGTAGCGTTTCTCTAAGCTCCTCATCAGTGAGTCCAATTTCTTCTTGACATTTCATAATGGCACTGATTATTCCTGGAGCCGTCTTTGCAATTGATTTCGTGTATGGGAAAAAAAACTCAGCGGTAATATGCAGATACTGTGGGTTATATCCATTCCCAAGACCGCTCAAATCGTAATACACTACTTCCGTCAGCATTGCGAGAGCATCCTTTCTGTGCTTTTCTTCCATTAGGAATAAATGCATATGATAACGGCAGTTTCTATACAGTCCAAAATTTCTAGCCGAGATATGCTCCATGCTGCGCTTATTCAGATATCCCCAAATTTTATCGCGGTACGACATTTGTGGCGGGGTATGCACAATTTTATTAAGCGACCATATATCCAAGTCCTCATGCTGATGGCGATGGATGTACGGAACATAACTTTCCTCGGCGAGAGCCTGCTTTCCGAGTTCAGTCAACTGGTAGGTTCTTCTGGTAAATCGAAGGTTAAGTTCTTCGTCCGAGGCTTCCTCCAAAAGGCGTTTAACCAAATCCGCCTTCTTCCCAGTTGTTTTTAGTCCTCGCTTTTTCAACTCCTCCTTTAGAACCGTAGCATTCTCTTTCTCGACTGCGCTTTGTAAATCACCGATTTGCAAAAAACTTCTCTCAAGCAGGGAACGCAGACCCTCCATAACGCTTCTCACACCATATCTGTACCACCAAAAGCCTTGGAAATTATTATCTTCCGTGTAGAACGAGGCAGCATAGTCAAGCATTAGTATTTCGTGCGGGTACAATCCATGTTTGCTTGGGATAGCGGTTTTTACCCTTACCGTTGCAGGAACGACGTCATCTGCCTCCGAACGAATAATCTCACTTGACACAGTGATAACGGGGGTTGCATTCGTCTTGGCAAATTTCAAGGGAATATCCGGGAAAGATCGTACGATTGGTTTGCTTTCAACCGGACGCTTCTTTTTAAAAAAGTCAAATATGGACATGACTTACCTCCTCGAAAATGCGGAACTAACTAAATCTATAATTTTGCAATTCACCACTGGGTGATGCTGAAGATTTAGGATACATCATGAATACCATGTTCCTCTAAAATGGAGATCTTCGACCAACCACTGGCTCACTTGGCTCTACCTTTTTTAATAGAAGTCCTAACCAGCGAGACAGTTGCTGATCTGAACCTTCCTTCCCAATATCAAATCCGCACACCTCAAGAATGTCTTTTAGCTCTGGTTGTTTGACCAGTGACTTGTTCTTCTCAATATAAGGGTCTAACCATAGCTGCCTTCCAGAGTAGTCCCGAATAATCAACCTATATGCGCCATGTTTAGGTCCATACGGATTGGATGGATCAAAAAAGCCATAATCAATTGCCTGCTCATCGTCTGAAAACAAGGTGTATTCAATCGGGTGAGGAATGAATGCCCAATACTTCTCAAGTACATGCTGGGGCTTACTTCTGCTATAACGCTTATCTTGCAATAATGTTAATCTCCCTTGATGCCAATACATACTGGCTCGAGCAGACCCAAAGTCATCAAAACTGGAAGTTGAACGAAAATCAAAATCGCTCTTTCTAGCGTTAACTTCCCAATTACCAATTTCATTCTTCACGTATTTTACTACAGGGTGGTAGAACACTTTTTTTCTTAAATCTTCAGGTACACCTATCAACTGAAGTACCTCTTCACTTCCATGAGGACCAGTTCCACCATAACCACAATTGCACCCTGGTAGCCACATCTCGTCACCATTAGAGTCACTAATGATCATATGTGGAATTGATAAGCTTATCAGGTCACCGTATCTGTATTTCTCGAGCGGAAGAAAGTGATTTTCAACGGCAGCGTCAATATTCTCGAAAAAAATAGATACTCGTTCAATTGAGTTTAATTTTTCAATATGTTTCCTTGCGTATGCCACATTTTCATGGGTACCAGAAGTCTCACAAGCATACTTTGGAGGAGTCGGATTTTCATAACGAGGAAGCATCCCTTTGTTCTCCATGAACTGCAAAACATCCTGCAAAAGATATACAGAACCATTTGCTGTGCTCTTAATAGGTACCAACTCACCCTCTTTATGTAAAATGGAAATGCGCTGACGCGATACATTTAACTTTTCAGCAACTTCATGGGTAAGTAACACGTTTCTCGCTAAAAACCTCTTAAACGGATTTTCCTCCATAGCCCTCACCAAAACCTTCCATATTTTTATTACAGGATACATCATCCATTTACGGCCGTCAATAATAATTGCTACGCAACATGTATATCTCGAAGACTTTCTACCGTTACTGCATACAAACACCGCGGCTAAAATAGCCCTCGTTTGGTCGGACTTTCCGTGGTGAAGACGGATCAAACCCTGTTTCGAGAAAAAAGAAAAGCGCCAAAAGGCGCTCAGATACTTGATACAGTATAGGTAAATGTGGCTCCGATATGCTATTTCCTGATAAGCGACACACAGCATTCAACATGACAGGAATATGTTCAAAAACATCTGAAACGTCCGACCATAATCCTTACTGGGTTGGTTGCTTATTTTCATTTGGATTGTGCATGATTATTCCGTCACGGGTTGCTATCCAGCCATTCTTCTTCTTTTTATCAAGAGATTTTTTTTGCATTTTGCTTTTTTCTTGGTCCTTTTGGAGATAAAATTCTAACGAGCGGTCGGGCATCACAGATGTTATGTTCTTATCAAACTCTTTTGGGTCACCAGAGATTTGCTTGCCTATATAATCATTTACACGCATGTCTTCTTTTTCATGCAGCTTATGATGACATTGTTGACATAAACACACTAAATCCCTTATTTTTTCATTTCCGATCCGCTCATAAGTTTTGTGATGCAGATTCAAAATCGCGTTGACCTGCAAAGTCGGCAACTTTTGGAGTTAACAACAAAGTAAAAAGTCTTTATTTTTTCCCAATGTTTAGTTCTCAAATACTCGCTATAGTTACGAGCAATTTCACCTGTAGAACAAATTACTGGCCATTTCTGCCCGACTCGCTCTTCAGCATATTCGAATTCAAAATTCTTTTTGGATTGTTCTTTCCTTAATTGAGACTTATCCCCTTTACTAGCTCCCTTAGCTGTTTTATTTGCTCTTAGTTTATTATCGTGATTACATGCCTTTTCAGCATCTTGCTTATTTTGTATACGATTTGAATTTTGCATTCGGGAAACCGTTTGTTTGTTTTTGACACTCCTGCCATGATGAATATATTCCGGGTTTTCGTCCAATCCAGACAACATAATATTTATTTTCTGCCATGTTTTCTCCTTATGCAAGTACAAACAGTTGATCGAACCTCTTCTGTGTAACCAACCAGAGATGTGCTCTCTGCTGAGCTAAGCTCTAGCTCATTTCCTTACTTCTAAACTAACTCCTTCGACGTATTCCCATCTACCGATTCCTGCGTTTGGTATCTTCTTTGTATTTCTCCAAACGTCATTGTAATCAAAATATTCATTCACAACACCGTTTTCTGTAACATAACCAAATGCTTCTCCATAATTCCCGTTCGGCTCGATTCTTTGAACAATCACATATATTTCATTATTAGACCATGTTGTCTTTCTGACTGCAAAAGGAGTGATCTGTCCAATCCTATTCCAGATACTAAATATGTTATCACTGGATTTGATACTACTCAAAATTCAATCCTCCTGTGAACATGATATTAAGCAATGGTCGTCATACTTCCCGATACAACTTACCGTCTCTGATGAAGCCCTCAGATTCATAAAATTGTGTTAGTTCCGTAATAGTAAGACTGCCAGCTGGTTTTATAGATCCATAAACCTTAGGGGCATAAATCAAGTGGGGGGCATTAATCCCCCGCCCATTTAAGTAACACTGAACACTCCACATGCCCCGTATGCGGGAACATAGGCTATTGGGTTCCTCTTCGTCGCGGTGGGCTAAAAGCCTTAATTTATAAGGGCTTTCTCCGACGGTGTATGGTTCTGCTTGGTTGATGTTTGCTCGAAAATGACGGCTTTCGTCCCCAATTCGTCCCCAATAGTTATCTGAACGAACGTATAGTACAGATACATCATGCCGCCCAGGAGACAAATGCGTTTTCATGTGTTTTTTGAGTCCTTTTATAGCGATTTAATCCGATATCCTTCAGATATTAGTCTAATAAATACGTGTGTGTATGGTGTGTGGGTAGAGTTTGTGGGCAAAATGTGGGCATCTTGCCGGAGGCCCTTCATCTATTTTCTCAATGTGATGACCCTCTAATCCCAAAGTAAGCGGCTAGCTTGTTACGGTGTGTTACGATGTGCCAAGAAGCCCTGTCTGACGCGGGCTTACGGGTGCGCTCGGTACTACTTGAAGATGGGAATCCTCCTTTAACAAAGCGACAACACCATCCCTGATCGTGATCTGCTAACACAACATTAATATTCTCACTCCTCTTCTCTGCCATCGCAGGTAATTCCCGATGGACATCTACGTTCAATATCATAGTCCTCTCCTCAATTCTCTTGATGTACGAATAATAAAAACACGACACCGCATAGGCCGTGTTTGGCAAATTGGGTAACCCGGCGGTCATCACTTGAAAAGTGAGAAGATCCGTGGCTTTGCGTCACTGCCTTTCGACAGTTTTACCATTTTCCATTTATTATTTGTTTAAATCTGAAATTACAGATCAGATTTCGCGCGCCATAATTGTAACTTTCCATAACATTTGTTCTCGCTAATGCTCAAATGCACGGGAACAAGGGCTAGCGGGCCTCCATCCTCCGCAGCACTATATAGCTTTGATGTGTGGGAATTATATACAATCCAATTCTCAAACAATTAAACCAGAACAATCCTTCAACATGGAACTGCTATGGTTGAAGGATTGCTCCCGTCACCAAACTGAGATTAACTATGCGTGTTAGGACATTAAAGAACGCCTTGTACAATGACCACTATCATATTCACTCCAGCGGCGTCGTTCCTTCGTCAATGACAAACTCCACGAACCGGCGCAGGATGGTTGAAGCCTCTGCACGAGTTGCCTTTCCGGCTGGATCATACTGATTGTTATTTTTACCGTTCACAATGCCGGTTTGCTGAATCGCTTTTACCGCTTCCTTCGCCCATGAACTGATGATCGCGTCATCAGCAAAGGTGACAGCTTGCCTGTTGGCTGGCAACGTGTAACCCGTGATTATGGCGTAATCCACCATCATCACTGCCATCTGTTCACGGGTAATCGGGCTGTTCGGATCGAACCGGTTATTGCCAACGCCTTGCACGATCTTGTTTTGTACCGCCCATTCGATGTAGGGCATGGCAGTGCTTATACCTGAAACATCCGTGAAGCTACTTCGCTTGTATTCAATCATATCCGCACCGGAGAGCACGCCTAGCGCCATCAGGAAATCTGCACGGCTAATCGCCGTATCAGGCAAGAAGGATGTCTCTTCTATGCCGGAGATCACCCCTCGGCTAGCAACATACGCAATGTCGTCTTTTGCCCAATGCTTCGCTGTATCGCGAAACGCCGGTGCCGGTGCCAGATCACCCACTCCGTAAATGGACAGGCTGTTCCTGTTAAAAATCAGCTTGCCGTTATTATAGCTGGAACGGATCAGAAGCTGTGGTTTACCACTTTTGTTTACATACACGACATAGAGATCTCCAACCTTCTCATCGGAAGCCGCATCGTAGGAAATGCCCAACGTAACCACGCCCTTGCCGAAGTTGGTTACATACTCGGTCGTGCCGTACTTCTGATAGCCGACGGTGAGATCGTACACCGGACGGTTGCCGATCCATACTTTGGCCGCTTCAGATAGCTTGGTGACAGGTTTCGCTCCGATCGTGACGTCTCCCGCCGTCTGAGACTTCATTTCCTGAATAGCTGTTTGATCGAAGGAGAAACTGACAAGCCCGGTGTGTACATCAAAGCGTTTTGCACCTTCTTTTTCCAGTAAAGCAAGGGCTCCTTCCTCCAGCTTAACCATGACGCCCGTCACATCTGCACCAAACGGAAGATGGAAAGCCACACCGATGCCGTCAGCCGTATTTCCTTTATTCTGAGCTTCCTTATTCGCGGCGTCGATGAGTGCCTTTACCTGGGACTCCGTGATGGTAATAGAAGCGACACGGTTCTGATCCACCGCCGCAGTCAGGTTCATAGATGCCATAGTGGGCTGACCAGGCTTTTTGTCAATGGTGATGCCTGGCATGATTTCGGACGAACCGCCGTTATAGCTCCAGTTGGCTGTAACAGTCAAATTTTGAGTAGGCATGACAAAGCTGGTTGTTGCGCTTCCTGCATTGGCAAAGGTCACTCCATCGATCGATGTCCAGCCAGTGAAGGTGTAGCCACTTCGGCTTCCAGCATAGACAATAACAGTCACGCCACTTGTATAACTTCCATTGCCGTTTGCGCCTATACCACCATTACTAATGTTAACGGTGTATTCAATCGGTGGAGGATCGGTCAGCGTAACGGTCTGTTCCGCGCCCTTGAAGCTGTTTACCGTTGCCTTGACCCGGATATGGTAGGTACCCGATGCGAGACCAGTCAACTCCGTCCCCGTTACATCCGCCCACGCGCCTGCGGACAACTGATACTCCATTGCAGAAGTGACGCCAGTAATGCTGCCCGTACCACCGATGGTCGTCGGATCGATACCCGTGGCTGTCGGGGCGGTCGGTCGTACGGGAATCGTCAGGTTCTGCGCCGCGCTATCCGTCGTCGTTGTCCCGTTGCCCTCCTTCACGATAGCAACTGTCGTCCCAATGTAGCCCGCCACATCCAGCTTGCCGCCAACCGGGGTGACCGGCGCAGCGTCGATCGTATAGCTGCCGCCGACCACGAAACCGGTCAACTGCTCATTTGCGTAGTCTATAGCTATCGCGGGCGTCGCTTCCGCTCCCGGCGTCAGCGCCGTTATCGTCACGGTCTGCTCCGCGCCCTTGAAGCTGCTGGCTGTTGATTTGACACGCATATGGTAGGTTCCCGGCGCGAGACCGGCAAGCGTTGTTCCCGTTACATCGTTCCACGCACCTGCCGACAATTGGTACTCCATCCCAGCGGTAGCGCCGGTAATGCTGCCCGTGCCCCCGATGGTCGTCGGATCAACGCCTGCTGCCGTCGGGGCAGCTGGTCGTGCAGGAATCATCACGTTCTGTTGCGCGCTGTCCGTCGTCGTCGTTCCGTTGCCTTTCTTCACGATAGAGATCGTCGCTCCGATGTAGCTAGCTACATCCAGCTTGCCGCCAACCGGGGTGACCGGCGCAGCGTCAATCGTGTAGCTACCGCCTACCACGAACCCGGTCAACTGCTCTGCCGCATAGTCGACGACAATCGCAGGCATCACTTCTGGCGTCGCAACACTTTCCCATTCAGCAGTCAGTCCGAGCCCGCTCTCATAGGCGACACTCTGCCCGGTGGCATAGGTGGTGCTCGGATCGCCCGTCTTCTGCCACCTCGCAAATACCATATTAGCAGGCGGAGTCAACCCCGTGCCACTCGGTGCGGCGAACTGCTCGCCAGGGCTAATGATGTGAATCAGATTGGAGCCATTCACGCTGCCGCTGCCGAGATTCAGACTGACATCCTTTAATCCATCAGCCCCCTGCGTGCCGCCATTCCGTATTTCAAGCACGGGCCGAAAGCCCCTATTATTACTAGAACTGTCATGAGAAACGCCGATCCATTCGTTTACTCCTGTCCCGCCCCGTGTAGCACGAACATCCGCGTTTACCACACCGGTATCCTGCACCCACGATAATGTAGACCAATTCCGAATCCATGCCGCATTGCCATTGAGTATCTGATCCCATTCATTGGTAGTTGGCGTGCCGACATTAACACCGGGCTCGCTTCCACCGCTTAGCGAGCGCAGCGTATACTTCGTATCGAAGACCTTTCCGAAGATGAGGCCGTTCATATTCAACGCATCCCACGAAACCGTATGGCTCACGACGTAATCCGCCACGAAGAGCTTGCGGCTGCTTATAGGGGCATGCGAAGAAGCTTCTGTGTCGTTGTTGCTCGAACTGTCAAGACTGTACGCTTGGATCGTGCCCGTGTAGGTGAATGGCACATAGTGCAAGCTCGTATCGGGTACAGCCGTATTCACGGTGCCAATATGGTCAATTTCGCCAGACAGGTCAAAATAATAAGTACCGCCAGACGTTGGTTCCCATTGGGCGTACAGCACCGTTACCGTATCAGGCACGCTCGCCCCCGCCGCATAGCTGGTTCCGCTGCCGTCCTCCGCTGTGTTCCACTTGTCGAATGCCCGATTGCCCGGCTGCGTTAGCCCCTCGCTGCCCGGGGCAGTAAAGCTTCCACCAACGCTCACGATATGAATGCTCGTCGCTCCCTGCAGACTTCCGTCGCCAAGTTCAAGACGGATGTCCTTTAATCCAGCGTAACCCAGCGCGCCGACATTCAGCACTTCAAGGGCTGGTCGATAACCGTATGCCGTTTGTTCGCTATCGTTCGCCGGGATGCCTAATTCATTGCGAATAGCCTCGCCTCCTCTCACAACACGATTCAAAGGGCTCACTGTACTCGTGTCCTGCCCGATAGAGCGCATGAACCCGTTTCTGATCAGGGAATCATTTTTGTCCAAGATTCGATCCCATTCATTGGTAGTTGGCGTACCGGTGCCCGCGGTATTACCGACACTCAGTGATCGCAACTTATAGTTCGTATGATAGGTTTTGCCGAATATAAGGCCATTCCCATTCAACGTATTCCACGATACGGAATGGCTCAGAGCATAATCGGCCACGAATAGGCTTCTATTATTGACAGTTGCCGTCAAAGATGCGTTGGAATCGCCGCTACTTGAACTATCAAGGCTATACGCGTTGACGGTTCCCGCATAAGTAAACGGCACATAGTGCAAGGTCGTATCGGGCACTGTGGAATAGATGGTACCGAT
>Ga0160466_100496_pt1 | contig 19559 bp, 17 predicted proteins | sample HID1971M_E11MG_FD_108245 | JGI IMG/M metagenome (GOLD analysis project Ga0160466, IMG submission 108245) | Enriched millipede-associated microbial communities from UW Madison campus, WI, USA - HID1971M_E11 MG | ecosystem: Host-associated > Arthropoda: Insects > Digestive system > Unclassified ... | reverse complement strand
GCCCTTTATTCTATGCTATCGATCTACTTAACGGGAAAAGTAATTGACGCCGTACATACGCCGCATCACAAGGTGACCGCTTTTATCGTCACCAATCATACGCAAGAGCTCGCCTCCAGACTGCTCCGGATGCCCCGGGGAGTCACGATCATCAGAACGCGAGGCGCGTTCACCAGCGAGGAACGGGATATGCTAATGACGGTCGCAACCCGCTTCGAGTTGGCCGAGCTGCGCAAAATGATCAAGGAGGTCGATGCCAAAGCGTTCGTCAACGTCGTCCAAACGGTCGATGTGATCGGAGATTTCCGCAGAAGGTAACTTCGACCAGCGAAAATTCTGGGTTATTCAGCAAAATACTACAAAATACCTGTGTCTACTCCCCCCTAACTCGTTTATAATCTTGTTACAGAGCTTATGGGGAGAGAATAGTATGAGTATTTTTTTGACGTTTTTCCTGTTGTTGAACAATATGTTCGGAGGCGGAGCTTCGACCGGCCATTCGTCCGCCGGATTGTGGAGTTCGTTAGTGGGCGCCTCGCATCAGCCCGCGACGCCCGGCAGCGAAGAGGGAGAGCCTCCGTCCGGCATAAGCGGCGACCCGCAGCCCGACGCTCCGGTTATTAAAGGCATCTACGTAACGGCTTATAGCGCAGGCGGAGAACGGATGGCAACCTTGCTCGATCTGCTCGACCGCACCGAGCTCAATTCCATGGTCATCGACATTAAGGACGATCTCGGCAACATTACCTACAAGACGAGCAATCCGAAGCTGCAGGAGCTGGGCAATCCGCAGCCTTATATTAAGGATGTCGACAAGCTGATGACCACATTGAAGGAGCATGAGATTTATCCGATCGCGCGCGTCGTCGTCTTTAAGGACAGCGTGCTCGCCAAATCGCATCCCGAATATTCCTTCGTTCAGAAGGACGGCTCGATCTGGCAGAACGGCAACAAGGACAAATTCGTCAACCCTTACCGCGAAGAAGTATGGGAGTACAACGTCGAGGTCGCCAAGGAAGCCGCCAAGCTCGGCTTTAAGGAAATCCAGTTCGACTACGTCCGTTTCCCGGAAGGCTTCGAGAAGAGAGCAGACAGCCTGAAGTTCACGAAGAACGAACAAAGCCGAGTGGACATTGTGAGCGGGTTCGTCGAGTACGCCAAGAAGGAGCTGGAGCCGCTAGGCGTGAGAGTATCCGTCGACATCTTCGGCTATGCCGCCTCCGTCCCTGCCGCGGAAGGCATCGGACAGGACTTCGTGAAAATTTCCAGCGGCGTGCACGTCATCAGTCCGATGATCTATCCGAGCCATTACAGCACCGGCTGGTTCAAGCAGAAGGATCCCGACAAAGCGCCATACGAGACGATCAAGGGCGCGATGGACGACACGCACAAGAAGCTGGAGCCGTTAGGCGAGGATAAGCCGATTATCCGGCCGTGGATTCAGGATTTCACCGCCAAATGGCTCGGCAAAGGCCACTACACCCCCTACGGAGCGGCCGAAGTTCAAGCTCAGATCAAAGCGCTCAACGACAGCGGGGTCGAAGAATTCTTGCTCTGGAACGCCGGCAACCGCTACTCCGAAGGCGTTAAATATTAAGCTGCACTCTATTCATTCATCCATAGCAATAAGTGCTCCAGCGCCTCTTTTATTGGCGCTGGTTCTTTTTTAATGCGCTGCTTCAGCTTTTTGGCGCCTCCGAAAATCCGATACAAAACAACTTCGCGCTGATAGTCCTCTATATTTTCCAACTCCCTAATAAGCGCGGACAGCAGGTCCGGCTCGTATAACGCCAGCTCCTTCAGCGGCTTCGCCGATTCGTTGGAGGCGAGCAGAACGGCGACAAGCACGGGCATCAACTCTGGCGATAGGCCATGCGCCTCTATGAGGGCCTCGGCATAATGGTCCTGCACGGACTGATGCTCTGCATCGACAAGCGCCATATAACTTTCAACGAGCGGAAAATAGTCGGTGCTGTAAAGCCCTAACCCGAACACCGCATAGGTTCCGGGCATAGCCGATTTTTCGCTCGGCTCTACGTCTCCGTACCACGCATATTCCTCCATGGCCGCTTGCGCATAGTCCGCGATCAATGAGAACAGGGCGGGATACTCGAAACCATTCGCAAAAAACTGATGCAGCTTTGATTTCGCCAAATTTTTAACGGGCAAAAGATTTTTCGCTTTGCTTTTTAACGTCAGGTGATAGCCCTTTGGAAAGCCCTTTGTCAAAAGGTCGATCAAGTAACTCAGCGCATCGCGGTAAGCCGACTCGCTTTCCTTCACGATGCGAATTTCTATCGTCTGCAAAACATCGTTGGCCGTTCCTTGGAACGCCTCGGTTGTGCGCCTGCTTTCGTAAAGACCGCTCCCTTGGAGCAAATAATCGGCAGCCTTCTGCGAGCCAAGCAGTTTGGCAAGCTCAAGATACTGCCGACGGGTATTCGGTTCCTTTTGCCCTACTTGCAGCGCCGCATAGACAAAGAAATCCAGCTGCTCCCGGGCAGGCGGTCGATGTGCGCTCCCTTCCTTTAGCGCCCATTCCCTTGAGTAATCTCCCGTTTTTTCGAAATGCTGCGTTAAAAAAAGCTCCTCGGCCCAGTTCTTAAGCGCTCTCGTATAATCGTAAATCCACTGGTCATAACGTTTTTTGTTGGCACGATGCTTGTCCAGCAGGCGGCTAATGAGCGGATCGATTTCCTCTTCCGACTGGTTAAAGAAATGGGGATCGATCAAACGCTGGGCAAAGAAAAACTCATCCTTTTCACTTGGACGCACCGGCAGCTCCGCCATCACTTTTTTTTCAATAAATGCGGACAGCTCTTGCTTCGATTGTTCCAGCTTGCGCTCGTTCAGCAGCTTCTCTTGATAATTTAACAGGCCTCCGTCGATCTCGAATTCCAGTATCACCTGAAAGTGATAATCAAAAAATCGAGGCCCATACTGCTCGGATTGAAACAGCTGATCCATTCGGATACATAAAGCCGAGAAAAGCTGCTCCACCTGGGCTGCTTCTATAATTTCCTCTATGTAGGGCCCGGCTTCCGCTTCATAGGAGTCGTCGCTCCAGCTAAACGGCTCATAGATATCGATGTAAAGAGCTCTATGTCGGCTTTTCCCTTTTTTCCACGACACCCTTAAATAATTGAACACCCCTGCCTGCAGACGGCTCCAATCTTTGACGTCGTTTAATCTTTGGCTTTCCAGTTGATAAACCGTACCCAGCTTGCCCCATACGTCCGCGATGAAATGCTCGGCATGCTGCTCCATCGTAGCTCCTCCTTTGAGAAAACCTCCCGCCGAAACTGCCGTTTTAGCGAGAGACCCGTTCCTATATGATTGTTTTTACGACCAATTCTGCTCGATCCTCTCCGTATGTTATGTTACCAGTTTTACACCAGCTCTTTAACGGGAATAGGACTCATTTTGCTTTTTAGGCTTTTCGGCTTATAGGATTATTTTCATATATGCCAAGAGGGCCGCCGTATCGGCGACCCTCCTGCGTTCTTGCTCAACATCGATATCGCTATCGCTTGCCCTGATAATACGGTTCGCCCAAGGCTCCGGGAGCCCGCGAGCGTCCTACTGCGCCGACAAGCACCAGAATGGTCAGCACATACGGCAGCATATAGATAAACTCCGACGGGATGTGCGACGAGAAATCGAACAGCTGCAGCACGTTGTTGATCGACTGCGCAAAGCCGAAGAACAGCGCCGCTCCCATCGCTCCGAGCGGATTCCATTTGCCGAAAATAACCGCAGCCAATGCGATGAACCCTTGTCCGGAAATTGTATTGTGCGAGAACGAGCCCGTCGTTGTCATTGCGATCGTTGCTCCACCGATGCCGGCCAGCACGCCGCTCAGCAGCACGGCCGTGTACCGCATGCGCAGCACCTTGATCCCGACCGTGTCCGCCGCACTTGGATGCTCGCCTATGGAACGCAGCCGCAGACCAAACCTCGTCCTGTACAGCACGTAATAAATTACCCCTACAAGAATAAGCGCCAAATACGTTGTCGGATAAGCGTTAAACAAACCGTCGCCGAGAATCGGAATGTCCGACAGCAGCGGAATTTTAACTTTGTGGAACACCTCATTAACGAGCGAGGTTTCGCCCGCTCCTTCAAACATCAGCTTAACGAGATACAAGGTCGAGCCGCCCGCGATAAAGTTGATGACAATTCCGCTGACGACCTGATCGGCCCTGAACGTAATCGTCGCCACTGCGTGAATGAGGGCGAACAGCACCCCGAAGATCGCGCCGGCGATAACGCCGATCCACGGAGACGCGCCTCCGTAGCCGGCTTCCTGCGCCTTGTAGGCCGCGACAGCCGCCGCGAACGCTCCAGCGGTCATCAACCCTTCCAGCCCGATGTTCACGACGCCCGAGCGCTCGGAGAGAATGCCGCCAAGCGCAGCCAAGATCAACGCGGTCGAGAACACGAAAGCGGTATTCAGCATATGCCCAATCGTTGCCGCATCCATCTAGATCGCCTCCTCTTTGCGTTTCTTCCCGGATATCCGCTTCAGCAGCCAGCGGATAATGCCTGGAGCGGCAACGAAGAAAATGACCGAGCCGATGACGATGCGGATAATTTCCGGAGGTACGTCCGCTCCGAAGCTCATGCCGGCTGCGCCATACGACAGAACTCCGAACAAAATCGCGCCCAGCAATACGCCCAGCGGATTGTTGCCTCCGAGCAAGGCAACGGCGATGCCGTCGAAGCCGTGTCCGGTATGACCTGCGGAGATGACCTGGTTGTGGAATACGCCAAGCACCTGGAACACGCCCGCGAGACCCGCGAGCGCTCCGGAGATGAACATCGCCTTAACGACGCCCTTGTTTACGCTGATGCCCGCATAATTGGCCGCATCGGGATTCGAACCGACCACTCTAAGCTCGAAGCCTTGCTTCGTGCGCCACAGGAAATAATAGAAGAAAATGACGCCGAGCAGCGCAAAAGCCGTTCCCCAATGCATGCGCGCGTCGTCCATAAACCGGGACAGCCAGTCGATCGTCGCGGAAGCCGTATCGTCCACCATATACGATCTGCCCTTGCCCGGTTCGAGCAGGAAACGTCTCACAATATAGTTCGCCAGATGCAGCGCGATCCAGTTCAGCATGATCGTCGTAATGACCTCGTTCACGCCTCGAGCCGCTTTCAGATAACCGGCGATCATGCCCCATAGTCCGCCTACCAGCGCGCCGACGATAACGGCCAGCGGCGCATGAAGGTACCAGGGGAGGTGCACGGTGACGCCGATGACGGTCGCGCCGGTCATCCCCATGATGTATTGGCCTTCGGCGCCGATATTGAACAGTCCCGTACGGAAAGCGAACGCGACCGCAAGCCCGGTGAACAGAACCGGGGTAATTGCCGTTAGCGTCTCGCCGAAGTCGTAGCGGTTGCCGAACACCGTCTCCAGCAAGGAGCGGTAAGCAAGAATCGGATCGTAGCCGCCGATCAGCATTATAATCGCTCCGACAAGCAAACCGAGCAAGATAGCGACAAAGGGGACAAGCGCAGAATCTTTCGTAACCACCTTAATCAGCTTGCTCATTGCCCGCCCCCCCTTGCTTCTGCTTGTAATCCGTCATCATCAGGCCGAGTTCCTGATCGTTCGTCTCGGAAGGCTTGACTTCCCCGACGATACGACCCTCGTAAATGACCGCGATACGATCCGATAGCTGCATAATTTCATCCAATTCATACGAGACGAGCAGCACCGCTTTGCCCATATTGCGCTGCTCCACGAGCCGCTTATGGATAAATTCGATAGCGCCTACGTCCAGTCCGCGAGTCGGCTGCGCCGCAATGAGAACCTCGGGATTTTTGTCGACTTCTCTGGCGATGATCGCCTTCTGCTGGTTGCCGCCGGACAATGCGCGCGCATCCGTCATAATAGACGGTGTCCGCACGTCAAAGTCTTTGACCAGACGTTCCGCGTGTTTGCCGATCGCTTCGTAATCGAGGAAACCCCGCTTGTTGAATTGAGGCTGGTAATACGTTTCGAGCACCATGTTGTCCCGGACGGGAAAATCGAGCACGAGCCCGTGTTTATGCCGATCCTCCGGAATCAGGGAAATGCCCGCCTCGGATATGGCCCGAGGCTTCTCGCCGACAACGTCCGCGCCTGCGACCTTGATCGATCCGCTCGAGACTGGACGGAGTCCCGTCAGCGCCTCGATCAGCTCGCTCTGGCCGTTTCCTTCGACTCCCGCGATCCCCAGAATCTCGCCGCGCCTCAGCACGAACGACGTTCCGTTCAGCGCGTTAAGGCCTTGGCGTCCTTTAACGACGAGGTTATCGACTTCCAATATCGGCTCGCCGAGCACGGCAACCTTTTTGTCGAGCTTAAGCGACACTTCCCGACCGACCATTTTCTCGGCCAACTGATTCGGATTAGTGCCTGCAACCGGCAAGCTGTCAATGACTTTGCCTCGACGCACGATCGTCACGCTGTCGGCAATCGCCATAATTTCCTTGAGTTTGTGAGTGATGAGCACGATCGACTTGCCCTGCCCGACAAGATTGCGCATAATGACGAGCAATTCGCCGATCTCCTGCGGCGTCAGCACGGCCGTCGGCTCATCGAAGATAAGAATGTCCGCTCCACGATAAAGCGTCTTCAAAATTTCGACCCGCTGTTGCATCCCAACCGATATTTCATCAATCTTCGCATAAGGATCCACATTTAAACCGTACTGTTTCGATAACTGATTTACTTTCTCGTAGGCCTGTTTCTTGTCTACCGCAAGTCCCATCCACTTCCGGGGCTCGCTTCCGAGAATGATGTTCTCGGTGACGGTAAAAGGGTGCACAAGCTTAAAATGCTGATGCACCATCCCGATGCCCAGTTTAATCGCTTTGTTGGGCCCGTCTATGACGACTTGCTGTCCATTGACGAAGATTTCCCCTTCTTCCGGCTGATACAGCCCGAACAGAACGTTCATAAGCGTCGATTTGCCTGCGCCGTTCTCGCCGAGGAGGGCGTGAATCTCGCCCTTCCTCAGCTTGAAGTTGACGCTGTCATTGGCGACGATGCCGGGGAAACGTTTCGTAATGTTACGCATTTCTACGACTGTTTTCGCCTGTTCCATAGTCGCACCCTTTATCGGTTAATAATTACTGGGCAGTCGGTACCGTAATTTCGCCGCTAACGATTTTTTGCTTATACTCTTCGACCTTGTCCAGTACGTCCTGAGGAACGTTTGTCTTGGAAGTTTCAGGCAGGCCTACCGCATCGTCTTTGAGACCGAGCGTCGTGACTTGACCGGCAGGGAATTTGCCTTCGATCATATCTCTGGACACGCTATATACCGCTTTGTCGACACGCTTCAACATAGATGTCAGCGTAACGTCGTCGCCGAATTCGAGCGATTGGTCTTTGTCTACGCCGATAACCCATACTTTCTTGTCCGCAGCCGCACTCTTGTTGCGTTCCTTCGCTTCGTTGAAGACGCCGTTGCCTGTGCCGCCTGCCGCATGGAAAATGATGTCCGCGCCGGCGTTGTAGAGCGAGGCTGCCGCCGCTTTGCCCAAGTCCGCTTTGTCGAATGCGCCCGTATAGTTAATCTCCACTTTCGCATCGGGATTAACCGCAGCTACGCCGGCTACGAAGCCGAGCTCGAAGCGTTTGATGACCGGAATGTCGATGCCGCCAACGAAGCCGATCTTATTCGATTTCGTCATCAAGCCCGCAACTACGCCGACCAGGAACGAGCCTTCATTTTCGGCGAAAGTAATCGACGCCACGTTAGGAGCTTCAACAACGCTGTCGATGATCGCCAAGTGTGCATCCGGGTTTTTGCTTGCTGCGTCCTTTACCGCATCGCCGAGCAAAAATCCGATGCCCCACGTGAGGTTGTAGTCTTCGCGCACGAACTTGTTCAAGTTCGTCAAGTAGTTTGTCGCTTCCTTGCTTTCCTGGTATTTGACCGACGCGCCTGTCTCGGTCTCCAGCGTTTTCAAGCCTTCCCATGCGCTTTGGTTAAACGATTTGTCGTTTACGCCGCCAACGTCGGTAACCATCGCGAACTTGAAGCCTTTGCCGTCTACCGTCTCGCTCGGAGACGCGCTCTCGCTTGCAGTCGGCGACGCGCTTGGCGACTCGCTAGGGGAAGCGCTCGGGCTTGCCGCTCCGCCGCCGTTGTTGTTTTTTGCTCCGCATGCCGTCAAGGTCAAGGAAGCGACCAGCATAATTCCGGTCAGAAGCTTAGTCGTTTTGTTCATGTTATTGTTCTCCTTAAAGTAAGATTTGTCGGATCCCGTTCTACAGCCGCTGAACAACCGCCTTCACCAGCGAGATAAACCTCGGCTTCGTTCGGTTAGCGACTTCGATCACCTGCTCGTGGCTGAGCGGCTCCAGATGTTCGCCGATTGCCATGTCCGTCACGCAGGAAATTCCGATGACCTTCATCGACATATGGCTGGCGACGATCGCTTCCGGCACGGTGGACATGCCTACCGCGTCTCCGCCCATCAAACGAAGCATCGTCAATTCGGCCGGAGTCATGTAGGACGGACCGGTAATTCCCGCGTATACGCCCTGTTTGACGTTAATTCCTAGCGATTGCGCCGTTTCGCGGACAAGCTCGAGCAAATCTGGTGTATACGCTCGGCTCATGTCCGGGAATCTCGGGCCTAACGTGGATTCATTCTCGCCGATGAGCGGGTTCGCTCCGGTCATGTTAAGATGATCCCGGATCAGCATCAGATCTCCCGGTTCGAATTCCGGGTTCATTCCCCCGCAAGCGTTGGTTACGATGAGATGATCGACTCCGAGCGCCTTCATGACGCGAACCGGAAAGGTTACCTCCTGCATCGTATAGCCTTCGTAATAGTGAAACCGCCCCTGCATAGCAATAACCGTCTGATCATGGAGTCGGCCAATTACGAGCTGCCCCGCATGACCTTCGACCGTCGATACCGGAAAATGGGGAATCGACTCGTAAGGAATCCGGACGGCGTCCTCAATGTCGTCGGCAAGCTCGCCTAATCCGGAACCGAGAATCAGTCCGATGCGCGGCTGGCTAGAGATCAAAGATTGAATATGCCTTGTCGCTTCATTCATTCTTTGCAGCAACTGGCCCATTTTTATTTCACCCCCTTTAATAAAGTATAACCCCTATCGCCAATCGCTTTAACGTCGTTACGCATTCGCGTGCACTTCACCGACGATGAGCGAGGGTGGCCTTACCGCTTCGGGTTGAATCGCGATCGACTCATAGATTCGCGCTATCGCTTCCTCTACGCCGACTTCGTTGGCATGGACGACTGCGAGAGGCTCACCCGCCTGTACCGCATCCCCGATTTTCTTGCGCAGCACGATGCCGACCGACAGATCGATCGGCGACTCCTTCGTCGCGCGCCCGGCCCCGAGCAGCATTGCCGCCAAGCCCATTTGCTCGGCAGCGATCGAAGCCACGAAGCCGGATTCCTTGGCCGGAACCTCGATCAGACGCTTGGCGGTCGGCAGCCGTTCGGGCTCGTCCACAACCGAGGCATCGCCTCCTTGCGACGCCAGGAACGTTTTGAACTTCTCCAGCGCCTTGCCGCTTTCGATGGCCTGCTCCAATAACGCTCGGGCCTCTTCCTTGCCGGAGGCGGCGCCGGACAGGACCGCCATATGGCTGCCAAGCGTCAGGCACAGCTCCGTGAGATCGCTAGGGCCTTGTCCCCTAAGCGTGTCGATCGCCTCCTTGACTTCCAAGGCGTTGCCGATCGCGTTGCCTAGCGGCTGGCTCATGTCGGACAGCACCGCGACCGTCTTCCTTCCGACGCGGCCGCCGATATCGACCATGCAAGCAGCCAGCTCTTGGGCCTCCGACATTTCCTTCATGAACGCGCCGTCGCCCGTCTTGACGTCGAGTACGATGGCGTCCGCTCCCGAAGCGATTTTCTTGCTCATGATTGAACTGGCAATGAGCGGGATCGAATTCACCGTGCCGGTCACGTCTCTAAGTCCATACAACTTCTTGTCCGCAGGCGTCAAGTTGGCGCTTTGGCCGATAACGGCGACGCCGTTGCGATTAACCAGCTCGATAAACTCGTCGTTGCCGATTTCCACGTGAAAGCCCGGGATCGACTCCAGCTTGTCGATCGTTCCTCCCGTATGGCCGAGTCCCCGTCCCGACATTTTCGCTACAGGAACGCCAATGGAGGCGACAAGCGGCGCCAGCACCAGCGTTGTCGTATCGCCTACGCCTCCTGTGCTGTGCTTGTCCACCTTGACGCCCGAGATAGCCGACAGATCGATTGTCTCTCCCGATTCGACCATTGCCATCGTCAGATTCGCTCTTTCCTCCGGCGTCATGCCGCGAAAGAAAATCGCCATGGCCATCGCCGACATCTGATAATCGGGAATCGAACCGTCCGTATACCCTTGGATCAAGAAGCGAATTTCCGCTTCCGACAGCTCGCCGCCGTCTCTCTTTTTCGTAATTAAATCAACGGTTCTCATAGAGAGCCCCCCTCTCCTCAGTACCCTTCGTTCGTTCCGCCCGTGACGATCGCAATCGAGGAGCTCGCTCCCAGCCTCGTCGCTCCGGCCTCGATCAGTTGGAGTGCCGTCTCGAGATTCCTTACTCCTCCGGAAGCTTTAATTCCGAGCTCCGGTCCTACAACGCTGCGAATAAGCGCAATATCCTCCACGGTCGCTCCGCCCATACCGAAGCCTGTCGACGTCTTGACGAAGTCGGCTCCCGCCTCTTTGCTAAGCAGCGATGCCCTTCTCTTCTCTTCATCGGTCAAATAACAGGTTTCGATGATTACCTTCACGGCCGCTTTGCCTTTGCAAGCCTCTACGACTTGCTCGATGTCGCGCTTAACGGCAGCCTCTTGTCCGGATTTCAACGCTCCGACGTTCAATACCATATCGATCTCGGTCGCTCCGGCCCCGATCGCGTCCGCGGCTTCCGCAGCTTTAATCTCCGTTCGACTGGCGCCAAGAGGAAAACCGATGACCGTCGTCACGCCGACCTTGCTGCCGGCCAGCTCCCTCGCCGCCGTTGGAACCCAATACGGGTTGACGCACACGGTCGCGAATCCGTACCTTTTCGCTTCTGCGCAAATACGGACAATCTCCTCTTCCGTGCTTGTCGCCGACAACAGCGTATGGTCGATTGCAGCTGCAATTTGTTCAGGGGTCATATTCAACTCTCCTATAGGTCTGATTTTTTAAGCAAAGCCTTCGCCGTAATTTGATCCGTCACCAGCGTATTGCCATATTTTCCGCGCAACGCGCCGTAAATGGCGTTCACCTTGGAGGCCCCTCCGGCGACGAGTATGGCGTGCTCCTTCGTACGAAGATCCGCCAGCTCGATGCCGACCGTCCTCTCGTTCAGACTCGGCAGGCAGATTTCTCCGTCCGCGTCATAATAGCGCGAGCAAATATCGCCGACCGCCCTTGTCTTAATCGTCTCCAATTCTTCGCTGCGCATGTAGTTTGAATTGATCAGCACCGAATCCGGCGTTGGGGCTCCTGCCGTGAACACGGCGACATTGGCGCTTTGCCCCATGTCCATGACTCTGCGAATATGCCGATCGGTCAGCATCGCCTGCTTAACGAGAATGTGATCGACGATCGCGGGCAAATACATGAAATAAGGAGTAACGTTAAACGCCTTGCCGAACAAATGAACGATCTCCGAGGGCGAGATCAGAATGTCCGCGTCGCTGACGCCTCCGTTTAACTGAACGACAAACGAGTTGTTCAGAGACTTTGTTTTCATATGAAGCGCCACCTGGTACATGGTGGAACCCCAGGACGCCCCGATCGTATCCCCGTCTTTGACAAGTTCCATAATGTAGGCTGCGGCGGCTTGGCCGATATACCGCTTCACGACGCTGTCGTCATAGGTCGGAGTAAAGGCGACGACGACATTTTTGAGCTGAAAGCGTTCTCTCAACATACAACGCAGCACTTCGACATCTTCCGTCGGATCTTTGATCTCGATCGTAACGACGCCTTCCGCCTTCGCCTGCTGAAGAAGCCGCGACACGGTCGGGCGGGATACCCCTAGCGCGTCGGCGATTTGATTTTGGCTGTAGTCCAGCTGATAGTATAGTTTAGCGGCTTCCACGACTTTCCTGATCTTGTCGTTATCCAACGCAATTCACACCATTCGCAGAGCTAATTTTGAAATTTTGTTCATTTCACCTGAAATTATGTTCTCTCATTCGATATTATAATGGATATAAGCATTCCGCGCTAGGTCAAAATACATACTAAAAAAGCCGCTTCCCCCGTCGGCGGGGGGAGCGGCTTACAAGCTTAGAGCGTTTGCGCCTTATTGCGCCAGACGCAATGCCAAATTGTACAAATCCAGATTAAACGTCTTCTTCGTAGAGACGACTTTGTCGATATCCGTCGCCACGAATTCGCCCTTGATGATGCCGATCCCTTTGGCGGAATCCCCTTCGATCAGGCGCTGCACGGCATAATCGGCCAGTCGGCTCGCCAAAATGCGGTCGTTGTGCGTTGGCGTACCGCCACGCTGAATATGTCCAAGCACGGTTACGCGAGGCTCGATGCCGCTGTATTCGATAATGTTCTTGGCGACCTCTTCGCCGGTGCCGGCGCCCTCTGCGACAACAACGATGCCGTGACGCTTGCCCTTCTGGAAGTTGTCCTTCATGCGAAGCGAAATTTCCTTGAGGTCGAACGGAACTTCGGGAACGAGTATCGCTTCCGCGCCGCTGGCAAGGCCGGCATACAGAGCGATGTCGCCGCAGTGGCGTCCCATTACCTCGACGACGGACGATCTCTCGTGCGAGGTCATCGTGTCGCGCAGCTTGTTGATCGCTTCCACGACGATGCTGACCGCCGTATCGAAGCCGATTGTGAAATCGGTGAACGCAATGTCGTTGTCGATCGTGCCCGGCAATCCCATCGTCTTAATGCCCAGCTTGCTCAGCTTGTTCGCTCCGTGATACGAGCCGTCGCCGCCGATGACGATCAAGCCGTCGATGCCCTGCTCGCGCAGCACTTCCGCTCCGCGCTGCTGACCCTCCGCCGTCATGAACTCCTTACAGCGAGCCGTCTGAAGAATGGTGCCGCCGCGCTGAATAATGTCGCCCACGCTGCGCAGATCCATCGGTCTCAAATCTTGATTAAGCAGCCCCTGGTAGCCGCGCTGGATGCCGTAAACTTCAATGCCGCGGTACAATGCGCTTCTCACGACAGCTCTAACCGCCGCGTTCATCCCTTGCGAATCTCCGCCGCTCGTCAATACCGCGATCTTCTTAACTGCACTCATCTGTCAAATTCCTCCTCATCATTCTTAACCTTACATCGCCTTTCTTATCCAATGGCTGTTCAGCCAGAAAAACACCCTCGTCCATGGGCTGCCCTTCATGAGCAGTCTGGCGGTCTTCCGAACATCCTGCTGATCCCGCACTTTCGGATCGGACAAATACAGCGCGACAAGCCCTTCTACGATCATCCGGTGAAAATGCCCGAAAGGCAGCCCTTCGGCGGCCGATCTTGCGGCTTTAACCATACGCTCCATCCGTCCGTTAAGCATTGACTGGTCGGCGTAATAGCTGCAGAAGTTCAAATCTCCGCCTTCCCTGTCCTCCGCCTGATCGATCAAATAATCGAGCAAAATGTGCAGACCGCAGATGGACGGGAAATACCGGATACGGATTTCCTTCGCCTGACGCTCTTCCAGCTGTGGATCGCTGGCTGCAAGAAACAGCATAAACATGCCAAGCGTCGACCCCGTCGCTGCCGCAAACTCATTCCACTGCAGCTCGGGATAGAGCGCCGCGTGCTTGTCCCACCAAGCGAGCAATTGACCCTCGCGCTTGGCCGGATCAATATGCTTGTATACTTGAAGATCTCCGTACAGCTGCACCAGTTCGGCCACGAACGGTTGTACCTTAGCGTAGGCGGGTAATTGCGCAGTCCGGCGCTGACATTCCTCAACGAGCGCCGCCAAGTATCCCCCGTCGTCCTGCTCGTCTCGCAAAGCGTAATAGTTGCGCAGGGCAGCTCCCGGGGTGACCGCGTCAAGCATGCTCTGGTGCAGCAGGCGAAAATCGTTCGGATCAAGCGAGGTGCTGCGGTCGCACAGATTGTCCAAATAGTCGCTGATTGTCTGAAGAGCGACGATCAGCGGTATGAGCACATGGCGACTTTCTAAATTGGCAGCGGCGTATACGCCCCCGCCCTCGCAGTGGAACTGCTTGCCGGCTATGCTGTCCAGAGCCTGCTTGCGCAGCTCCGGGTCGGGAATGCCGCCGGCCCTGTCTCGCCAGCGCCCGAGCTCGGCTCTGACCTCCGGCAAAATATACTTGTACACTCTTTTCATTAGAGAAAACGGTCCGCGAGGTGAACGGCCCGCCAGCAACGCTTCTTTGGTCATTTCGTAGGTCCTCCGCAACGCTTTAACCGATATGCTGCTTCGTATGCGGCTCCAGATCTTGCCGGGTGCGGAACCAGATGTTCAGGTCGTTAATCCTGCTGGCCAGATCGGCGATGTCCCCGTTGATCAGGCAGGACTTGGCGAAATCGTCTTCCTCGAACAACAGCTGCTGCTTCACTCGAATGACATCCTCCAAGCTTTTGATCCGGTCGGGAATCGTCCCCCGAATCATCTCCCACTTGGACAAAATCGCGACTCGGCATGCCAACGGCAGTTCGTCCCAGTCGGTCTCCAGAGACGGAAGCGCAATGTCGTGCCGCTCGCTGTAAACAAACTGGCGTTCGAGCCAGCGCTCGTCTATCCGCATCTTAATCACCCGGTCTCCGTCTGACAAAGCCTCAAAATTTGCTTTATTCTTTAATTTATCATTTTGCAGAGTTGAAATCCAGCTTAATTCTTCGAAAATGATCCCCGAATGTTCCTCTCAATCTGCTATAATACTACCTATCTCGACAAACACACGACAAATGAAAGCGAGCTTCGCGAAGGAGCCCCCTATGCCGCCAAGTAACGAGCCCGTCTCGATGAGACGGCTTTTGCTGTTTTTTATCCCGATGGGAATTTCCGCTCTGTTGATCAACCTGTCTCACGTCATTATCAATGGAACGCTGGCCAGATCGGACAACCCCGAGATGGTGCTGGCCGGATATGCACTGGCCATGAGTCTGCTCATTGTTACGGAGAAGCCGGCCGTGCTGTTCCGTCAGACTTGCTCGGCGCTCGTACGCGACCGCACCTCCTTCCGCGCCGTCCGACGCGTCAGCTTCTATGTGTTCGGAGCATCGCTTGCGTTCGGCGCGCTTATCGCTTATACGCCTGTCGGCCATTGGGTATTCGGGGGCGCCTTCGGGGCGCCTCCGATCGTAGAAGAAGGAGCGATCCACGCTTATTACGCCCTGATGTTCCTATCGGTATTTTCGGGTATCCGCTGCCTCTATCAAGGGGTTATCATCTATAAAATGAGAACGAGATGGCTGACGATCGCGATGGTATTCCGGCTCGGCGGCATGTTCCTGCTGTCCCAATACTTCCTGCGGGTCGGCGTCGACAGCGCGCTGCAAGGAACGATCATCTTCGTATTCGGCATGATGATCGAAGCCGGCGTCAGTTGGTGGGAAGCGAACAGGCTCGTTAAGCAGCTGCCGGAAAAAGACGAGGAATGCGAGATTACGGAACCGAAGCAGGTGGCCAAGTTTTACAACCCGCTCCTCTATTCTTCTTTTATCGTCGTTTGGGTGCTGCCGATCTTGAACGCCCTGCTCGGCACGACCGATCGCGGCACGCTCGCAGTCGCGTCGTTTGCCGTAGCCGGCAGTCTGATGAATCTGATGCTCGGCTTTTTTACTTATTTTCACCAAATCGCCCTGTTGTTCGTCAAGACCAACCCGGACATTGTGCGGAAGTTCACGCTGATGCTCGGTTTTATCCCGTTCGTATTGCTGTCGATCATGGCGTTTACGCCGGTCGGCGAGTGGATGTTCTCGCATGCGCTCGGAGTAAAGGACGAATTGCTGACGGCTTGTATTCACGCCCTGCGCGGCTTCCTGCCGTTCGTGCTCGTCTTCCCTTGGCTGGACACGCTAAACGGTGTGGTCATGGCCCACGGAGAGACGAAGCTGATGTTCGGCTCGCAAACCGCGAACGCGGCGTTAACCTTGCTGACGATCGTACTGCTCGCGATGCTGCTGCCTGCTTGGAGCGGCGTGCTGGGCTCCATGGCGCAATCCGCCGGAGTCTTCGCGGAGGTGCTGTTCCTGGCGTGGCTTTTCCGCCGCAGCCGTCGCAGCGTCAGGCTGACCGCCGAACATCAAGGATAGGAGATTTCAACCATGAACAACAGCTCAGCCATGCGCGGGCAGCTCTTCGTGCTGCGCGCTCTCCAATTCGCCAACTATGCCGGAATGGTGCTTTTGATTACCTATTTCCCGCTCTATTTCGAAAGCCTGGGCTTCTCCAAGCTGCAGATCGGAGCGATCTACTCGGTCGGACCGTTCCTGTCCATCGTGTCCAATCTCGTCGTCGGTATTATCAGCGACCGCACAAAAAACCTGCCCCGCATCTTAAACGTTCTGTATCTCGTGCAAATTCTGGCGCTCGCGCTGCTGCTGCCGCAGAAGGAATTCGGCATGATGGCCGGCATTATGGCGCTGTTCTACTTGTTTCAGACGCCGAACAACTCGATGCTGGACAGCGTCTCCCTGCTCGCCGCCGAACGGATGAAGATCAGCTTTCCTTCGATCCGAATGTTCGGCTCGCTCGGCTACGCCGTATGCGCCGTCCTGTTCGGTTATGTGTTGAAAACGTACGGCTCTGATTTGACCATCTGGCTGATTCTCGGCGTTGCCCTCGTGTCGCTCGTCTTCTCCTTCTTCGTCGGGGATTACCAAGCGAAGCTGCGCAAATTCGAATTCAGCGGGCTATGGGAATTGCTGCGCCGCAAAGAGACGCTAGTGTTCTTCGGATTAATCATGGTTATCTCCGTTGCGCATCGCACGAACGAAGGCTTCCTGTCCGTGGCCATGCGGGAGATCGGGGCCGACGACTCCGTCATCGGGTACGCCTCGCTTGCCTCGGCCGTCAGCGAAATTCCGATGTTTTTCCTGCTTGCCAAGTTCGGGCACCGTTTCCGCGAATATCCGCTGCTTGCAATCGCCAGCGCGTTCTACGTCATTCGTCTGTCTTTGCTCAGCCTGGCCGACCAGCCCTGGATGATGGTCGCCCTGCAGATGATGCACGCCATTACCTTCGCGATCTTCTACATTACCGCGCTGCGCGGTTTGCAGTCGCTTATTCCCGACGAATACCGCTCGTCAGGTCAGGCGGTATTCGCCGTCGTCTGGTCGGGTTTGGCCGGCGTCATCGCCGGAACGCTCGGGGGCTGGCTGTACGATTCGTTCGGCCTGTCGCGCGTCTTCCAGACCGGCGCTGTCTTTGCCCTGATCGGTACGATCGGCTTCCTTGTCGCTCATGTTCGCCGGCGATAACCGCCCCAGCCGGATAACATCGCTGCTGCACGCTCCAAGCTTGGCCTGCACGCTTGCAGCCGGATAACATCGCTAGCTGCACGCTCCAAGCTTAACCAGCACCCTTGCAGCCGGATAACATCGCTGCTGCACGCTCCAAGCTTAACCAGCACGCTTGCAGCCGGATAACATCGCTGCTGCACGCTCCAAGCTTAACCAGCACCCTTGCAGCTGGATAACATCGCAGCTGCACGCTCCAAGCTTGACCAGCACCCTTGCAGCCGGATAACATCGCTGCTGCACGCTCCAAGCTTGACCAGCACGCTTGCAGCTGGCTGTTCAATATCGCCTTTTTCATCGTTGCTTATCAATAACAAAATCATGTCCATAAAGCAAAGAAACCCTCCTTTGTCAAAATGGAGCGTCAAGCTACCATTCGTAAAGGAGGGTTTCTTTTTGTCATGTCCTATCAGCCCGTCTCGGCTTGAGGCGCCCACTCGGTATCCGTCTCCTTGCGCACAAGAATTCGGGATATCCGCAGATGGTCGGTCTCTTCTATCGTAAACCGGAATCCTTCCTCGGCGACGACAAATTGGTTTTTCTTCGGCGGGTTCTCGATCTGGGAATAAATCCAGCCTCCGATCGTGTCGTAATCGTCGGTGGGCAGATCAAGCCCGAAGAAGCTGTTCACCTCTTCGATAAGCATCATGCCGTTGATGGAGTACATATTATCTTCACGCGGCTCCACGTCGGGGCGCTCCTCGTCGAATTCGTCCTGAATTTCGCCGACAATCTCTTCCATAATGTCTTCCAATGTAACCAGTCCCGAAGTTCCGCCGTACTCGTCGATCAGAATCGCAATCTGCGTCTTCTTCTTCTGCATCAGCTTCAGCAGCGCGCTGATCGGCATACTCTCGGGCACAGTCGTCATCGGCCGCAACAGATCGCGAATGTCCAGGATGGCGTTATCCGGCACCTTCAGCAAATCTTTAATATGCACAAAGCCGATAATGTTGTCTTTGTCTCTCTCGCACACGGGGTATCTCGTATGCATCTCGCGCAGTGCGATCGCTCGGTTCTCTTGAAAGCTCAAATTGCCGTAAAGGCAGCTCATCTCGGTTCGCGGAATCATAATCTCCCGAGCGTTCGTCTCCGAGAAATCGAAAATATTATCCATTAGCGTAAGTTCGGTATTGTCGATTAATCCGCTCTTATGGCTTTCCTGCACTAGAATCCGGATTTCTTCCTCCGTATGCGCGGTGGAAGTATCCTCCTTGACATCGATGCCGAACGGCTTCAGCAGCATGCCTGCGGTACCGTTAAGCAGCCAGATGAACGGGCTCATCACTTTGCGGAAAAAAATCATCGGACCGGCCGTCAGCAACGTAATCGTCTCTGCTTTGCGAATTGCGACCGATTTCGGCATCAATTCCCCAAGCACGATATGAAGCACCGTGATAAACGAAAAACCGATGATAAAAGACAGCGGATGAACCAGATTCTCGTTAAGATGTACGGCTTGGAACATAGGCTCAAGCATGCGGGCGATTGCGGGTTCGCCGATCCAACCCAATCCGAGCGACGTCAGCGTAATGCCGAGCTGGCAGGCTGACAAATAAGCGTCCAGATGACCGATCAGATGAGAAGCCGCAGTTGCTCTCTTATGCCCCTCCTGCACCAACGTATCGATCTTCGAGCCGCGCGCTTTCACCATGGCGAACTCGGCAGCTACGAAGAAGCCGTTCAGAAAAACCAACACGAAGATCAAAAGCAAATTCACGCCTAACGGAAAGGGGTCAGGGTCCAAATGTTTCCTATCCTCGCCTGAAGCGGAGAGGACAGGTACACCTCCTTATCGAATAAAAAGTATAAAAGCTGAAAACTCTATTCCTTAAGCTTAGACGGTTTCTCGCCCTCCGTCAAACGACGATAGACCTCGTAAACCGCCGTAGTACCCATCTGTATTCGTCGCAGCCTGCCACCTATGCCGATTTTTCGGGCGTAAAGGCCGGATATCCCCGATTCCAACGAAAAAAGCTTGTTGCTTCAGGCAAAATCCACTTTTTCCTGAAAATCTCCAATTTGTACGCGTATCGCTCCGTCTATCCCCGTCTTCCTCTACGCTTTAACTGATTTTGCCGGATTTTATCTTCCATCCCCTGCTCGG
>Ga0160466_100481_pt1 | contig 19969 bp, 16 predicted proteins | sample HID1971M_E11MG_FD_108245 | JGI IMG/M metagenome (GOLD analysis project Ga0160466, IMG submission 108245) | Enriched millipede-associated microbial communities from UW Madison campus, WI, USA - HID1971M_E11 MG | ecosystem: Host-associated > Arthropoda: Insects > Digestive system > Unclassified ... | reverse complement strand
CGCAGCCGTCGAGGTATTTCTGCCAGGCCCAGTCGTACTTGAAAGGTACGAGCTGGTTGAGGTCGGCGCGGCAGTTGATCATGCGCTTTTCATCGACAGCGACACGGGCGGAGGCGCCTTCGAGTTCGGCGAGGCCTTCGGCAACGTCGAGCGAGTCCAGGGCGGCTTTGGCGCGGGCAACGGCGGCAGAGTCAGCGGCGGTCACGGCACGGGCTTCGAGGGCGGCGGCACCGCCGGCGCTGTCGAGACGGTCCATGTTGGCTTCGGTGGCGTGGCCAGCGTTGGCGCTCTTGACTGCTACTTCCGTGTCTTCTTTGTCGAATTCGTCCCAGCTCAGCATGACGTGTCGTCTCCTGCGTGAGGGCCAGTGTGCCCGTGTGAAAATGATCGGTTGGTTTTTCACACGGCGGTGCTGGCCGCGTTGGATAGCGTTTTTTGCAGCGGTACACGCAGGCAAATAAACATAAATTTGTACGGGGTTCCGAGAGCCACTGATGGGCGCAATCGGCATCGAATGCCGTTGCGGGGCTTCAGACTGGCTATTCATCCCTGTAAGGGGATATTGCAGGCCCGTTTAAGGCCGCATTATAGGGAAATTTTCACGGTCGTGGTGGGGCGAATCCGCGCATGGAGCGGTCAAGAGGGCAGGTTTTTCGGTCGGAGCGAGGGTTTACAGGGCTTTGGCGGGTGAAAGATTTTTTTCGCGCAAATGGCGGCGAATGGGTTTTGCTCAAAAAGTGAGCAGAAAAGGGGCTTTTTTACTACATCTTGTGTTTGTGGGCGATTTTTGACCAGTTAAGACACAACTGAGCCCGGCGCGAGCCGGGCTGGAATCGACCTTCAGCGAAGCGCTGGAGAGGCCGGATTCGGCGCAGTCAGATCAGCCGCTGGAGCAGCCGTTACCCATGACGCTGTAACGCAGGATATGGCGCTGGCCTTTGGAGTCGTCATATTCCATTTTTGCCGGGACAACTTCACACACATTGGGAACTTCGCTCATTGAAATAACTTTGGCGATGTCCAGGTCCATCGAGTAAGTGTAATCCTCGATGGCCGGTTGTTGCTGCGCGACATCAGTCTGGGCCTCGTCTGCCATGGCGGTTGCGCACAGGCTGCTGAGGGCCAGAACCAATAAAGCTTTCATCTAGTGTTTACCTTTTTCAAGTCGAGTGGGGTCACGCAACCTTTTTGGGGTTGCGTGTGGATCGGGCTACTTGGGGTTGGGTTAACTGCCTTCGTGGGGGCTGTAACTTGGTTAACTCAGTTTGCCGGTTGGCGGAGAGAATTTTAGGCGTGGGGGTGGCATTCATATAGGCGTGGTTTTGATAAACACCTTTGACGGATTTTGTAACAATCGGTGGATAGCCTTTTGTCTGATGCCCCTTGGTGTTCTCGGGTTTTTCGCGAGCAGGCTCGCTCCCACAGGGGTTGTGTGGGATTCGCGCGGGTATCAGGACATTTGGTGTGGGCTTGTTACTACCATCGTCGAATGGTTCTATAGGCCCCGCCCGGGCTACAACAGGGTCATACAAAAACAACTATTCCACCGAGGTAAGAAAGATGAGTGCGGCTTCCCTGTATCCCGTTCGTCCCGAGGTTCTGGCCAACACGCTGACTGACGAGGCGACCTACAAGGCCATGTACCAGCAGTCGGTCGTCAACCCGGACGGTTTCTGGCGCGAGCAGGCCAAGCGCCTCGACTGGATCAAGCCTTTCACCACGGTGAAACAGACCTCCTTCGACGATCACCATGTCGACATCAAGTGGTTCGCCGACGGCACCCTTAACGTTTCCTACAACTGCCTGGACCGTCATCTGGCCGAGCGCGGCGATCAGGTCGCGATCATCTGGGAAGGCGATGACCCTTCCGAAAGCCGCAACATCACCTACCGCGAGCTGCACGAACAAGTCTGCAAGTTCGCCAACGCCTTGCGTGGCCAGGACGTGCACCGCGGCGATGTGGTGACCATCTATATGCCGATGATCCCCGAAGCCGTGGTCGCCATGCTGGCCTGTACCCGGATCGGCGCGATTCACTCGGTGGTGTTCGGTGGTTTCTCGCCGGAAGCCCTGGCTGGTCGCATCATCGACTGCAAGTCGAAAGTGGTGATCACCGCCGACGAAGGCATTCGTGCCGGCAAGAAGATTCCACTCAAGGCCAACGTCGACGACGCCCTGACCAACCCGGAAACCAGCAGCATCCAGAAAGTCATCGTGTGCCAGCGCACCGGTGGCAACATCAAGTGGAACCAGCACCGCGACATCTGGTACGAAGACCTGATGAAAGTGGCGGGCACCGTTTGCGCACCTAAAGAGATGGGTGCTGAAGAGGCGCTGTTCATCCTTTACACCTCCGGCTCCACCGGCAAGCCGAAGGGCGTGCAGCACACCACCGGCGGCTACCTTTTGTACGCGGCCATGACCCACGAGCGCGTGTTCGACTACCGTCCGGGTGAAGTCTACTGGTGCACCGCCGACGTCGGCTGGGTCACCGGCCACACTTACATCGTCTATGGTCCGCTGGCCAATGGCGCGACCACGCTGTTGTTCGAAGGCGTGCCGAACTATCCGGACATCACCCGGGTGGCGAAGATCGTCGACAAGCACAAGGTCAACATCCTCTACACCGCCCCGACCGCCATTCGCGCCATGATGGCCGCGGGTACGGCCGCCGTTGAGGGCGCCGATGGCAGCAGCCTGCGGCTGTTGGGCTCGGTGGGCGAGCCGATCAACCCGGAAGCCTGGGACTGGTACTACAAGAATGTCGGTCAATCCCGTTGCCCGATCGTCGACACCTGGTGGCAGACCGAGACCGGCGCGACCCTGATGAGCCCGCTGCCGGGTGCCCATGGCTTGAAGCCGGGTTCCGCGGCGCGTCCGTTCTTCGGCGTGGTGCCGGCGTTGGTGGACAACCTGGGCAACATCATCGAAGGCGAGGCCGAGGGCAACCTGGTGATTCTCGATTCGTGGCCAGGCCAGGCGCGTACGCTGTATGGCGATCACGACCGTTTCGTCGACACCTACTTCAAGACCTTCCGTGGCATGTACTTCACCGGTGACGGCGCCCGTCGCGATGCCGATGGTTACTACTGGATCACTGGCCGCGTGGATGACGTGCTCAACGTGTCCGGCCACCGCATGGGCACCGCCGAGATCGAAAGCGCGATGGTCGCCCACCCGAAAGTCGCCGAAGCGGCGGTGGTTGGCGTGCCGCACGACATCAAGGGGCAGGGCATCTATGTCTATGTCACCTTGAAAAATGGTGAGGAGCCGAGCGAGCAACTGCGTCTGGAGTTGAAGAATTGGGTGCGCAAGGAGATTGGTCCGATTGCTTCGCCGGATGTGATTCAGTGGGCGCCGGGGCTGCCGAAGACTCGCTCGGGCAAGATCATGCGGCGGATTCTGCGCAAGATTGCGACGGCGGAATACGATGCGTTGGGGGATATTTCCACCCTGGCGGATCCGGGTGTGGTGCAGCATTTGATTGATACGCACAGGACCATGAATGTTGCTTAAGTAGCGTTCAGTGGCATCGAAGCCCTGCCAGGTGTTGAGCCTGGTGGGGCTTTTTGTTGCCTGGAGTTTTTGTGGTGGCTGAGCGGGCCTCTTCGCGGGCAAGGCCGCTCCTACAGGGGCTATGGAGTGTTCGCGATCTGTGTCACACCATGGAAACCTGTGGGAGCGGGCTTGCTCGCGAAGGGGCCAGAACAGCCACCGCATAAACAACAGCCAATAATTATCGGCTTCCCCTGTGGGATGATTCCTACTGTTACCTGCGACTTTTCAGGTTACTGAATGTGTAACCGCCATGCGCCGATTCGGGGCATTGGGAAACGCCAAGGCCCCTCGGATGCTCCCGCAAAAAATAAGAAGCCACGCTGCGCTTGCCGGATTAGAAGGCTTTGCCAATAATAGGCCCGCAACTTGCAATACAGATCGGTTTACCGTCTTTTGCTCTCGCATGATTTTGCAGGGCTGTCAACGTGCTCGAACGGCTTTCTCGGTGCATCTGTAACTAGTTGTCGCATTGAAGAAATATCGGCTCCGGGCCTGTCGTTAGAATGCCGATCACTCGCTCGTCGTTGCCTGTGTTGAATTTAAACACCCGCATCCCAGGACGCAGCAACGCTTTCCGGTTCCACTCATTCGCATATTGGGCTGTCGCTCACTCTGCCGTTTTAGCCCTTTACCGATGGAGTCCCAAGATGAAGAAACTCGTGCTGCTTGGCGCCCTGGCAATGTCCTGCGTGCTGTCCCTGCCAACCTTCGCCGATGAAAAACCCCTGAAGATCGGTATCGAAGCGGCTTACCCTCCGTTCGCTTCGAAAGCGCCGGACGGCAGCATCGTCGGTTTCGACTACGACATCGGTAACGCCCTGTGCGAAGAGATGAAGGTCAAGTGCGTGTGGGTCGAGCAAGAGTTCGACGGCCTGATCCCGGCACTGAAAGTGCGCAAGATCGACGCGATCCTGTCGTCCATGTCGATCACTGAAGACCGCAAGAAGTCCGTGGACTTCACCAATAAGTACTACAACACCCCGGCTCGCCTGGTCATGAAGGAAGGCACTCAGGTCAGCGAAGGCCTGGCCGAGCTCAAGGGCAAGAACATCGGCGTGCAGCGTGGTTCGATCCACGAGCGTTTCGCCCGCGAAGTCCTGGCCCCGCTGGGTGCCGAGATCAAGCCATACGGTTCGCAGAACGAAATTTACCTCGACGTGGCCGCCGGCCGCCTCGACGGCACCGTGGCAGACGCTACGCTGCTGGATGACGGTTTCCTGAAAACCGACGCCGGTAAAGGTTTCGCGTTCGTCGGTCCTGCGTTCACCGACGTCAAGTACTTCGGCGACGGCGTGGGTATCGCGGTTCGCAAGGGTGACGCGCTGAAAGACAAGATCAACACCGCGATCACGGCCATCCGCGACAACGGCAAGTACAAGCAAATCCAGGACAAGTACTTCGCCTTCGATATCTACGGCAAGTAACACGGCAAGTCCGAAATGGCGCAAGCAGCAGGTTTTCTGAGGTTTGCGCCATTTTTTCATCCCAACTTTCGAGGACCTGAATCATGTTGAAAGGCTACGGGGCTGTCATCCTCGATGGCGCTTGGCTGACGCTTCAGCTCGCCTTGTCGTCCATGGCCCTGGCCATTGTCCTGGGCCTGATCGGCGTGGCACTGCGTCTGTCGCCGGTGCGCTGGCTGGCCTGGCTGGGCGACCTGTATTCCACGGTGATCCGCGGCATTCCCGACCTGGTGTTGATTCTGCTGATTTTCTACGGCGGCCAGGACCTGCTCAACCGCGTCGCGCCGCTGCTCGGCTTTGACGAATACATCGACCTCAACCCCCTGGCCGCCGGTATCGGCACCCTGGGTTTTATCTTCGGTGCGTACCTGTCGGAAACCTTCCGTGGCGCGTTCATGGCGATCCCCAAGGGTCAGGCTGAAGCGGGCATGGCCTACGGCATGAGCAGTTTCCAGGTGTTCTTCCGGGTGTTGGTGCCGCAGATGATTCGCCTGGCGATTCCGGGTTTCACCAACAACTGGCTGGTGCTGACCAAGGCCACCGCGCTGATTTCGGTGGTCGGCCTGCAAGACATGATGTTCAAGGCCAAGCAGGCGGCAGATGCTACCCGCGAGCCATTCACCTTCTTCCTCGCAGTGGCGGCGATGTACCTGGTGATCACCAGTGTCTCGTTGCTGGCATTGCGTCACCTCGAGAAGCGCTACTCGGTAGGCGTAAGGGCGGCTGAGCTATGATCTTCGACTACAACGTCATCTGGGAGGCCTTGCCGCTGTACTTCGGCGGCCTGGTGACCACCCTTAAATTGCTCGCGCTGTCGCTGTTTTTCGGCCTGTTGTGTGCGCTGCCGCTGGGCCTGATGCGCGTGTCGAAGAACCCGGTCGTCAACATGTCGGCCTGGCTCTACACCTACGTGATTCGCGGCACGCCGATGCTGGTGCAGCTGTTTTTGATCTACTACGGTCTGGCGCAGTTCGAAGCGGTACGCGAAAGTTTCCTCTGGCCGTGGTTGTCCAGCGCGACCTTCTGTGCCTGCCTGGCGTTTGCCATCAACACCAGCGCCTACACCGCCGAAATCATCGCCGGCAGCCTGCGTGCCACGCCGAACGGCGAGATTGAAGCGGCCAAGGCCATGGGCATGTCACGCTTCAAGATGTACAAGCGCATCCTGCTGCCATCGGCCCTGCGCCGGGCACTGCCGCAGTACAGCAACGAAGTGATCATGATGCTGCAGACCACGAGTCTGGCGTCCATCGTGACCCTGATCGACATCACCGGTGCCGCGCGCACGGTCAACGCCCAGTACTACCTGCCGTTCGAGGCGTACATCACCGCCGGCGTGTTCTACCTGTGCCTGACCTTCATCCTGGTGAAGCTGTTCAAGATGGCCGAGCGCCGCTGGCTGGGCTACCTGGCCCCGCGGAAGCACTGATATGGAACGCATCGATCATGTTTTGCCGTGGAGTCACCTGGGCAGCGAACGCCAGATTTCGGTGTTCCGTTTTGGCCAGGGCGAGCGCAAGGCCTACATCCAGGCCAGCCTGCACGCCGATGAGCTGCCGGGCATGCGCACCGCCTGGGCACTGAAAAAGCGCCTGGCTGAACTCGAATCCCAGGGCTTGCTCAACGGCGTGATCGAACTGGTGCCGGTGGCCAATCCACTGGGTCTCGGTCAGTTGCTGCAGGGCAATCATCAAGGGCGTTTCGAGGCGGGCAGCGGCAAGAATTTCAACCGCGATTTCGTCGAGCTGAGCGCGCCAGTGGCCGCTGAGCTTGCCGGCCATCTGGGCGATGACCCGCACGCCAATATCCAGTTGATCCGCCAGACCATGAGCGATCATCTGGCTGCTCTGCCACCGGCCAGCAGCCAGTTGCAGGGCATGCAGCGCATCCTGCTCAGCCATGCCTGCACTGCCGATGTGGTGCTGGACCTGCATTGCGATGCCGAAGCGGCGCTGCACATGTACGCCTTGCCGCAGCACTGGCCGCAGTGGCGTTCGCTGGCCGCGCACCTGAATGTTCGGGTTGGCTTGCTGGCGGAAGACTCCGGCGGCAGCTCCTTCGACGAAGCCTGTTCGCTGCCGTGGTTGCGCTTGTCGCGTCTGTTCCCGGATGCGCAGATTCCCTTGGCGTGCCTGGCGACTACCCTGGAACTGGGCGGTCAGGCCGACACCGGTCGCGCCGAGACCGAGGCTTACGCCGAGGGCATCCTGGCGTTCCTCGCCGAGCAGGGGTTGATCAGCGGTGACTGGCCGCAACCTGCCCAGGAAGCCTGCGAAGGCCTGCCGTTCGAAGGCACCGAATTACTGTTCGCGCCGCACCCTGGTGTGGTGAGTTTCCTGCGCCAGCCCGGTGAATGGGTTGAGGCAGGCGACGAGATTTTCGAAGTGATCGATCCGCTGGCGGATCGGGTCAGCACGGTGTGTGCTGGTACGTCCGGGGTGCTGTTTGCCATTGAACGGCTGCGTTACGCCCAACCCGGTTTCTGGCTGGCCAAGGTGGCGGGGCGCGAAGCGCTGCGTCACGGGCGCTTGCTCAACGACTGACTGACTGTTTTTGTGAGAACCGACCGCATGTACAAGCTTGAAGTCCAAGACCTGCATAAACGCTATGGCAGTCACGAAGTGCTCAAGGGCGTGTCCCTGAAAGCGGCGGCTGGCGATGTGATCAGCATCATCGGCTCCAGTGGCTCCGGCAAAAGTACCTTCCTGCGCTGCATCAACCTGCTGGAGCAGCCGCACGCGGGCAGGATCCTGCTCAACAACGAAGAGCTGAAGCTGGTGGCGAACAAGGACGGCGCGATGAAAGCCGCCGACCCGAAACAGCTGCAACGCATGCGTTCGCGCCTGTCGATGGTGTTCCAGCATTTCAACCTGTGGTCGCACATGACCGCGCTGGAAAACATCATGGAAGCGCCGGTGCATGTACTGGGCGTGTCCAAGGCCGAGGCCCGCGAGAAAGCCGAGCACTACCTGAACAAGGTCGGCGTGGCACATCGCAAGGATGCCTACCCGGGCCACATGTCCGGCGGCGAGCAGCAGCGCGTGGCGATTGCCCGTGCGCTGGCGATGGAACCTGAGGTGATGCTGTTCGACGAACCGACCTCGGCACTCGACCCGGAGCTGGTTGGTGACGTGCTGAAAGTCATGCAGGCTTTGGCCCAGGAAGGTCGGACCATGGTCGTGGTGACCCACGAAATGGGCTTCGCCCGTGAAGTGTCGAACCAGTTGGTGTTCCTGCACAAAGGTGTGGTCGAAGAGAGCGGCAACCCGCGCGAGGTGCTGGTCAATCCACAGTCCGAGCGCTTGCAACAATTCCTGTCCGGCAGCTTGAAATAATCAAGGCTGCCGTTGTGTACCTTGTAGGAGCTGCCGAAGGCTGCGATCTTTTGATGTTGATTGTTCACGTCAAAAGATCGCAGCCTCGTTTCACTCGACAGCTCCTACAGGGATCTGTGTAGGTTTTGTGATTTGCGTTCATTTACGGGCTAGCATTGGCCCATGCCTTCATCACTGTTTTTCGCTTCGGATTGCCCACCATGACTGCCCATCGAATTGGTTTCCTGATTTGGCCCAGCACTAAAGCACTGACGCTGGCGCTGGCTGAGGAGGCCTTGCGAGTTGCCCAGCGTGTGCACCCGGACGTGGTCTACGAACTGTCCTTCCTGCAGGCCGAACCACCGAGCGAAAGCGCCTGGCAATTGCCCGGTGAAGCCTGGACCGGCAAGCTGGAAAACTTCCAGAAACTGTTCCTGCTCGCTGACGAGCCGCCGACCAGTCTCGCGCCGGCGTTGAGCAGTGCGCTCAAGCAGCTGGTGCGTGCCGGTTGCGTGATCGGCGGTCTGTCGGCCGGTGTTTATCCGTTGGCGCAACTGGGCTTGCTCGACGGTTACCGCGCCGCCGTGCACTGGCGCTGGCAGGATGATTTCGCCGAGCGCTTTCCGAAAGTCATCGCCACCAGTCATCTGTTCGATTGGGATCGCGATCGCCTGACTGCGTGTGGCGGCATGTCGGTGCTCGACTTGCTGCTGGCGGTACTGGCTCGCGATCATGGCGCCGAACTGGCCGGCGCGGTATCGGAAGAACTGGTGGTCGAGCGTATTCGCGAGGGCGGTGAGCGCCAGCGCATTCCGTTGCAGAACCGCCTCGGCTCCAGTCATCCGAAGCTCACCCAGGCGGTGTTGCTGATGGAAGCCAACATCGAAGAGCCGCTGACCACCGACGAAATCGCCCAGCATGTGTGCGTGTCCCGTCGGCAATTGGAGCGGATCTTCAAGCAATACCTCAACCGCGTGCCGAGCCAGTACTATCTGGAACTGCGCCTGAACAAGGCCCGGCAGATGTTGATGCAAACCAGCAAGTCGATCATCCAGATCGGCCTGTCCTGTGGCTTCTCCTCGGGGCCGCATTTCTCCAGCGCCTACCGCAATTTCTTCGGCGCCACGCCGCGCGAAGATCGCAACCAGCGGCGCAGCAGCAGCCCGTTCGAATTGTCGTCGGTACCTTCCGAGCGCGGTTAACCCCAGCGCCAGCACCATCCCCTGTAGGAGCTGCCGCAGGCTGCGATCTTTTGATCTTCAAAATCAAGATCAAAAGATCGCAGCCTGCGGCAGCTCCTACGGGGGGGGTATCGGTTTCCCGCAGAACTGCCTACAAGCGCTCGCGACAGTTTAAACTGCGCCTTTGCGACCCTATATGTCGCATTGCCGTAAACCCGTGGAAAACCGGGGTTTGCGCTATAAGAAGTTGTCGCTTGGCGACAAGGCCGGGCTGAAAACTGTCCTTACAATCCCCCCATCGCTCGCCAGTTTCAGGCGGGTGTTTTCTCTTCAGGAGACTCCGATGTCCGTTGAGCACGCTGCGGTACAACGCGCCGATTTCGATCAGGTTATGGTTCCCAACTACGCGCCTGCCGCCTTCATTCCAGTGCGTGGCGCCGGTTCCCGCGTCTGGGACCAGTCCGGTCGCGAGCTGATCGATTTCGCCGGCGGTATTGCCGTCAACGTATTGGGCCACGCACATCCGGCGCTGGTCGGTGCCTTGACCGAGCAGGCCAACAAGCTGTGGCATGTGTCCAACGTGTTCACCAATGAGCCGGCCCTGCGCCTGGCCCACAAGCTGGTCGATGCCACCTTTGCCGAGCGTGCCTTCTTCTGCAACTCCGGCGCCGAAGCCAACGAAGCGGCCTTCAAGCTGGCCCGGCGTGTCGGTTTCGACCGCTTCGGCAGCGAGAAGTACGAAATCATCGCCGCGCTCAACAGCTTCCACGGTCGTACCCTGTTCACCGTCAACGTTGGTGGCCAGTCGAAGTACTCCGACGGCTTCGGTCCGAAGATCACCGGTATCAGCCACGTGCCGTACAACGATCTGGCCGCGCTGAAAGCCGCCATTTCCGACAAGACCTGCGCTGTGGTGCTGGAGCCGATCCAGGGTGAGAGCGGTGTTATTCCGGCCGAACTGGAATACCTGCAAGGTGCCCGCGAACTCTGCACCGCGCACAACGCGCTGCTGATCTTCGACGAAGTGCAAACCGGCATGGGCCGTACCGGCCATCTGTTTGCGTACCAGCATTACGGCGTGACCCCGGACATCCTGACCAGCGCCAAGAGCCTGGGCGGCGGTTTCCCGATCGCGGCCATGCTGACCACCGAAGACCTGGCCAAACATCTGGTCGTCGGTACCCACGGCACTACCTACGGCGGCAACCCGCTGGCATGCGCGGTCGCCGAAGCGGTGATCGACGTGATCAACACCCCTGAAGTGCTGGCCGGCGTCAACGCCAAGCACGACAAGTTCAAGGCGCGCCTTGAGCAGATCGGCGAGAAATACGACCTGTTCACCCAGGTGCGTGGCATGGGCCTGTTGATCGGTTGCGTCCTGAGCGAGGCCTGGAAAGGCAAAGCCAAGGACATCTTCAACGCCGCCGAGCGTGAAGGCCTGATGGTGCTGCAAGCCGGCCCGGACGTGGTGCGTTTCGCCCCGAGCCTGGTGGTGGAAGACGCGGACATCGATGAAGGCCTGGACCGTTTCGAACGCGCTGCGGCAAAACTGACGCAAGCCTGATAGACCCTTCGGCGCCTGACCTGTCAGGCGTCGAACCCAATTTTGTTCCGGGCTGGATCAAAACTGTGGGAGCCAGCCTGCTGGCGATGAGGGCCTGACAGCCAACATCATTCTTGCCTGACAGGACGATATCGCCAGCAGGCTGGCTCCCACAGTTGACTCTGAGTTGTTTCAGGGATGGCCCGGGTTTTTTCTTCTGTAAGTTCTGAGATTAAGGAGTGACACCATGCTGGTGATGCGCCCCGCGCAAATGGCTGATCTGGGCGAGGTACAGCGTCTGGCTGCGGACAGCCCGATTGGTGTCACTTCCTTGCCGGATGACGTTGAACGCCTGAGCGACAAGATCGCCGCGAGCGAAGCCTCGTTCGCCGCCGAAGTCAGCTTCAACGGTGAAGAGAGCTATTTCTTCGTGCTCGAAGACACGGCCACCGGCAAGTTGGTGGGCTGTTCGGCCATCGTCGCTTCGGCGGGTTATTCCGAGCCGTTCTACAGTTTCCGTAATGAAACCTTCGTGCACGCCTCCCGCGAGCTGAAGATTCATAACAAGATCCACGTGCTCTCCCAGTGCCACGACCTGACCGGCAACAGCCTGCTGACCAGTTTCTACGTGCAGCGCGAGCTGGTGGGTTCGCCCTGGGCCGAGCTCAATTCCCGTGGCCGCCTGCTGTTCGTCGCCAGCCACCCGGAGCGTTTCGCCGATTCGGTGGTGACCGAGATCGTCGGTTACAGCGATGAAAATGGCGACTCGCCGTTCTGGGATGCCATCGGTCGCAACTTCTTCGACCTCAACTACGCCGAAGCCGAGCGTCTGTGTGGCCTGAAGAGCCGGACCTTCCTCGCCGAACTGATGCCGCACTACCCGATCTACGTGCCACTGCTGCCGGACTCCGCCCAGGAAGCCATGGGCCAGGTGCACCCACGGGCGCAGATCACCTTCGACATCCTGATGCGGGAAGGCTTCGAAACCGATCACTACATCGACATCTTCGACGGCGGCCCGACCCTGCATGCCCGTGTCTCGGGGATCCGTTCGATCGCCCAGAGCCGCGTGGTGCCGGTGAAGATCGGCGAGCCGGTCAAAGGCGTCGGTCGCCAGTACCTGGTGGCCAATGCCCAGCTGCAGGATTACCGCGCGGTCATGCTCGAGCTTGACTACGCGCCGGGCAAGCCGGTGACCCTGGACCTGGAAACGGCCGAAGCCCTGGGCGTCGGTGAAGGTGCCAGCGTGCGCCTGGTGGCGGTTTAACACCTGCTTCAAAGAATGCTTGGAAAGTAGCGAGTTTCGCGGGTGGCGCAAGCGGCCCGATTGAGGAGATAGCATGATCGTTCGTCCCGTACGCAGCAGCGATTTACCCGCTCTGATCGACCTGGCCCGCAGCACCGGCACCGGCCTGACCACCTTGCCGGCCAACGAAGAGCGTCTGGCCCACCGGGTCGGCTGGGCCGAGAAGACCTTTCGCGGCGAAGCCGGGCGGGGCGATGCGGACTACCTGTTCGTGCTCGAAGACGACAATGGCCGAGTGGTGGGCATTTCCGCCATCGCTGGCGCCGTCGGCCTGCGTGAGCCCTGGTACAACTTCCGGGTCGGCCTGACGGTCAGCGCTTCGCAAGAGCTGAACATCTATCGCGAAATTCCTACCCTGTTCCTGGCCAACGACCTGACCGGCAATTCCGAGCTGTGCTCGCTGTTCCTGCACGCCGATTACCGCAGTGGCCTCAACGGCCGCATGTTGTCCAAGGCGCGGATGCTGTTCATCGCCGAATTCCCACAACTGTTCGGCAACAAGATCATCGCCGAGATGCGCGGTGTTTCCGACGAAGCCGGGCGCTCGCCATTCTGGGAAAGCCTGGGCCGCCACTTCTTCAAGATGGAATTCAGCCAGGCTGACTACCTGACCGGCGTGGGCAACAAGGCGTTCATCGCCGAATTGATGCCGAAGTTCCCGCTGTACACCTGCTTCCTGTCGCCGGACGCGCGCAACGTGATCGGCCAGGTGCACCCGGACACCGAGCCTGCGTTGTCGATGCTCAAGAGCGAAGGCTTCAGCTATCAAGGCTACGTCGACATCTTCGACGCCGGCCCGGCCATCGAGTGCGAAACCGGCAAGATCCGCGCCGTGCGCGACAGCCAGGCACTGGTGCTCGCCGTCGGCACGCCGGGCGACGACGCCACGCCGTTCATCATTCACAACCGCAAGCGCGAAGACTGCCGCATCACCGCTGCTCCGGCACGTCTCGCCGCCGGCACGCTGGTGGTCGATCCGCTGACCGCCAAACGTCTTCAACTCAACGCTGGCGATCAAGTGCGCGCCGTGGCGTTGTCCGCTGCTCGGGAGTCGAAATAATGAAGTCGCTATACATTGCAGGTGAATGGTTGGCAGGTGGGGGCGAAGCCTTTGAGTCGCTGAACCCGGTGACCCAGCAAGTGTTGTGGTCCGGCACCGGTGCCACCGTCGATCAGGTCGAGTCGGCCGTGCAGGCTGCACGCCAGGCGTTCCCGACCTGGGCCCGGCGCACCCTGGAAGAGCGCATTGCGGTGCTGGAAGCCTTTGCCACATCCCTGAAAAGTCATGCAGACGAACTGGCCCACGCCATTGGCGAGGAAACCGGCAAGCCCCTGTGGGAGTCGGCCACCGAAGTCACCAGCATGGTCAACAAGATTGCCATCTCGGTGCAGAGCTACCGCGAGCGCACTGGCGAGAAGAGCGGCCCGCTGGGCGACGCCACCGCAGTGCTGCGCCACAAGCCCCACGGCGTGGTGGCGGTATTCGGCCCTTACAACTTCCCGGGTCACTTGCCCAACGGGCATATCGTGCCGGCGCTGCTGGCCGGTAACAGCGTGCTGTTCAAGCCGAGTGAGCTGACGCCGAAAGTCGCCGAGCTGACGGTCAAATGCTGGATCGAAGCCGGGTTGCCGGCGGGCGTCCTGAACCTGCTGCAGGGCGCGCGCGAAACCGGTATCGCCCTGGCGGCGAACCCGGGCATCGACGGCCTGTTCTTCACTGGTTCCAGCCGCACGGGCAATCACCTGCACCAGCAATTTGCCGGTCGCCCGGACAAGATCCTCGCGCTGGAGATGGGCGGTAACAACCCGCTGGTGGTGGATCAGGTCGCCGATCTTGATGCTGCTGTGTACACCATCATCCAGTCGGCGTTCATCTCTGCCGGCCAGCGCTGCACCTGTGCCCGCCGCTTGCTGGTGCCGCAAGGCGCCTGGGGCGACACATTGCTGGCGCGCCTGGTGGCGGTCAGTGCGTCGATTGAAGTCGGTGCATTCGATCAGCAGCCGGCGCCGTTCATGGGCTCGGTGATTTCCCTCGGCGCGGCGAAAGCCTTGATGGATGCCCAGGAACATCTGCTGGCCAACGGCGCCGTGGCGTTGCTGGAAATGACCCAGCCCCAGGCCCAGGCCGCCTTGCTGACCCCGGGCATTGTGGATGTGACGGCGGTGGCCGATCGCCCGGACGAAGAGTTGTTCGGCCCGCTGTTGCAAGTGATCCGCTACGTTGATTTTGAAGCGGCGATCGCTGAAGCCAACGACACTGAATACGGTTTGGCCGCTGGCCTGTTGTCGGATTCCGAGGCGCGTTACCAGCAGTTCTGGCTGGAAAGCCGCGCGGGCATCGTCAACTGGAACAAACAACTGACCGGTGCCGCGAGCAGCGCGCCCTTCGGCGGCGTCGGCGCCTCGGGCAACCATCGCGCCAGCGCCTACTACGCGGCGGATTACTGCGCGTACCCGGTGGCCTCGCTGGAAACGCCGAGCCTGACTTTGCCAGCGGCCCTGACGCCTGGCGTGAAAATGGCGTGATGCCCATCGCCAGCAGGCTGGCTCCCACAGTGATTGGGTCGTACACAAAATGTGTGAACACTACCGAACCTGTGGGAGCCAGCCTGCTGGCGATAGCCGCGCCGCGGTCTTAAATCCAGTTACTGAAGCCATAACAACAGATTCTCGTGGAGCCTCGCTGATGAAATCCTATGAAGTCAATTTTGACGGTCTAGTGGGGCCGACCCATAACTACGGCGGCCTGTCCTACGGCAACGTCGCGTCCCAGAGCAACAGCCAGCAGTCTTCGAACCCGAAGGAAGCGGCGCTGCAAGGCCTGGCGAAGATGAAAGCGCTGATGGACATGGGCTTTCAGCAAGGCGTACTGGCCCCGCAGGAGCGCCCGGACGTGGCCGCCTTGCGCCGCCTGGGTTTCAGCGGCACCGACGCGCAAGTGATCGAACGTGCAGCCAAAGAAGCGATGCCATTGCTGGTGGCCAGTTGCTCGGCATCGAGCATGTGGGTGGCCAACGCCGCCACCGTCAGCCCGAGCGCCGACACAGCCGATGGCCGCGTGCACTTCACCGCCGCCAACCTGAACTGCAAATACCACCGCAGCATCGAGCATCCGACCACCAGCCGCGTGCTGGGCGCGATGTTCGCCGACCAGAAGCACTTCGCTCACCACGCCGCGTTGCCGGCCGTGGCGCAGTTCGGTGACGAAGGCGCGGCCAACCACACCCGTTTCTGCCGTGCGTACGGCGAAGCCGGCGTCGAGTTCTTCGTGTTCGGTCGCAGTGCCTTCGACACCCGTTACCCGGCACCGCAAAAGTACCCGGCGCGCCAGACCCTCGAAGCGTCCCAGGCAGTCGCTCGCCTGCACGGCCTGAGCGATGACGGCGTGGTCTACGCCCAGCAGAACCCGTCGGTGATCGACCAGGGCGTGTTCCACAATGACGTGATTGCCGTGGGTAATGGCGAAGTGCTGTTCTATCACGAGGATGCTTTCCTCGAGACCGACAAGATGCTCGCCGAACTGCAAAGCAAACTCGCCAGGGTCGGTGGGAAATTTCAGTCAGTGTGCGTGCCGCGTTCCGCAGTAAGCGTCGAAGACGCGGTTCGTTCCTACCTGTTCAATAGCCAACTGCTGTCGCGTCCTGACGGCTCCATGCTGTTGATCGTGCCGGAAGAATGCCGTGGCAACGAGCGTGTGTGGCAATACCTGCAGGGTCTGACCAGCTCCGGCGGCCTGATCCGCGAAGTGAAAGTCTTCGATCTCAAGCAGAGCATGCAGAACGGCGGTGGGCCTGCTTGCCTGAGGTTGCGTGTCGCGCTCAACGAAACCGAACTGGCGGCGGTCAACCCAGGGGTTATCATGACGGCACCGTTGTACGGCACTCTGACCGAATGGGTCGAGAAGCATTACCGCGACCGCATGACCGAAAACGATCTGGCGGACCCGCAATTGCTGCTTGAGTGCCGGACGGCACTGGATGAACTGACGCAAATCCTTAAACTGGGCGCGGTTTATCCATTCCAGATCAATTGAAAGTCTCAAACGAGAGCGTAAAAACATGAGCGATACCCTGCAGCTGATCCTTGAAGACACCGACGGCACGCAACTGGAAACCTCCTGCACCCGCGTCGCGGTCATGTGGCAAGGCAAAGAGCTGTGGATCCAGCAGGACGGCCGTGGCCAGTTGCTGATCGGCGTGGACGTCGAAGAAGGCGACGCCGAATACGCCAACCTGCTGTTGCGCCCATTGGCGACTAATCTGGTAAGTCTGCAACTGGAGATGGAACCGGCTGACCTGGGCGACGACGAGGACCACGTTCACGGCCCGGATTGCAATCACGACCATTAAGGAAACCGCTCTATGCTCGCCCTCGGCAAACTGCTTGAACTGACCCTCGCCGGCCGCGAACCGGCGGAGAAGACTCAACTGACTGTCGAAGGCGTGCGCATGCGCTGGTTGAGCGAAGGTGCGCTGGAAGTCCGGCCACCTGAAGTACGCGACAACGGCCTGGACCTGCTGTTATCGGCCGGTATCCACGGCAACGAAACAGCGCCGATCGAACTGCTCGATCGCCTGTTGCATGACATCGCCCGCGGCGACTTGAAGCCGCGTGCCCGAATTCTGTTCCTGTTCGGCAACCCCGAAGCGATTCGCAAGGGTGAGCGTTTCGTCGAGCAGGACGTCAATCGGCTGTTCAACGGCCGTCACGAGCAAAGCAGTGGCTCCGAAGCCCTGCGTGCCTGTGAGCTGGAACGCCTGGCGGCGAGTTTCTTCAGCCTGCCGGATCGCCAGCGACTGCACTACGACCTGCACACGGCGATTCGTGGTTCGAAAATCGAACAGTTCGCCTTGTACCCCTGGAAGGAAGATCGCCAGCATTCGCGCCAGGAGTTGGCCCGTCTGCGCGCCGCCGGCATGGAGGCGGTGCTGTTGCAGAACAAGCCGTCCATCGTCTTCAGTTCCTACACCTATGACAAGCTCGGTGCCGAGGCCTTCACCCTTGAACTGGGCAAGGCGCGACCGTTCGGGCAGAACGACGGGGTGAATGTCTCCCGGCTGGAAACCCGCCTCAAGCAGATCATCGAAGGCACCGAGCCCGAGATGGCTGAAGAGGCGCTGGACGGTTTGCAGCTGTTCAGCGTGGCACGGGAAATCATCAAGCACAGCGACAGCTTCCGCCTGAACCTGCCCGTGGACATCGAGAACTTTTCGCAGCTGGAAGTGGGTTACCTGCTGGCGGAAGACATCGCCAATACGCGCTGGATCATCGAGGAGGAGGGCGCCCGGATCATCTTCCCGAACCCCAAGGTGAAAAACGGCCTGCGCGCCGGCATCCTGATCGTGCCGACCACCGACGATAACCTCACCTGATTACAATTCCCGTCCCAACATAAAACCCACTGTAGGAGCTGCCGCAGGCTGCGATCTTTTGATCTTGATCTTTAAAATCAAAAGATCGCAGCCTCGTTTCACTCGGCAGCTCCTACAGGGTGAGTCGGTGTTTAGACCGCTACCGCCCGCGGTTCAGTGCGACGCAAGTTGCGGATTTTCGCCAGCGTATCCGCACACGTCTTCGCCGCTTCCTGACCTTTGTGCACGAAGTGATCGAAGAAGAACTTATGATGCAGTTCTTCACCCGCGTGGAAGTGATGCGGGGTCAGGGACACCGAGAACACCGGCACTTCGGTTTCCAGTTGAACCTGCATCAGGCCGCTGACCACTGACTGGGCGACGAACTCGTGACGGTAGATCCCGCCGTCCACCACCAGGGCTGCGGCGACGATGCCGGCATAACGGCCGGTCTTGGCCAGCAACTTGGCGTGCAGGGGCATTTCAAAGGCGCCGCCGACTTCGAAGAAATCGATGTCGGATTCCTGATAACCCTGGGCAATCATTTCGGCGACGAAGCCTTTACGGCTCTGGTCGACAATATCCTTGTGCCAGCAGGCCTGGATGAACGCTACGCGCTCGCCATGATGGTGTTTGCTTTTGCTGTCGATTGCGGTGGGTTGCATGTTCTGATTCCTGTTTGTGTGAAAAACAGGGCTTATGAATCGAATGGGATTTAGGGTACGCACGCTCGCACGAGTGCTGCGGACGGCCCTTTTGCGCCAATCCCGTTCTCTCTTCATCCGGACTATGACCGTCGGCCCCGGAATCACACCGGGTCTGCTGACCTTGTCGCCACTCACGGCAAAGGCCGTGTCTGACACCAAGCGCTCGCGGGCTATGCGTGTTGCACGCAATTACCGCCGGTGGGGAGTTGCACCCCGCCCTGAGAACGTTTTGCTGCCAGATTGTTTGGCAGCGCAGCGTTTTTATCACATATTTCCTACGCGCGCATCGGTGCTTTCGGATGATTGTTATCGAGTTTTCCGTTGCATTAGGGTTGATTATTCATCGACTTGACCGCAGTAATCCCTTCCTGAACGCGATTTCCCCTGTTTACGAGGCCCGAGTCATGAGTGTGATTGATCTTCGCAGCGACACCGTCACCCAACCCACCCCTGGCATGCTCGAGGCGATGGCCACGGCCGCCACCGGTGACGATGTGTATGGCGAAGATCCGACGGTCAACCGCCTGGAAGCCGAACTGGCAGACCGCCTGGGGTTTGCTGCCGCACTGTTTGTCCCCACGGGCACCATGAGCAACCTGCTGGGCCTGATGGCCCATTGCGAGCGCGGTGACGAATACATCGTCGGTCAGCAGGCGCACACCTACAAGTACGAAGGTGGCGGGGCGGCGGTACTCGGCTCGATCCAGCCGCAGCCGCTGGAAGTGCAGGCCGATGGCTCGCTGGACCTTTCCCAGATTGCCGCGGCGATCAAGCCGGACGATTTCCATTTCGCTCGCACCCGTTTGCTGGCGTTGGAAAACACCATGCAGGGCAAGGTCCTGCCCCTGGAATACCTGGCCCGGGCCCGCAGCTTTACCCGTGAACACGGGTTGCAATTGCACCTGGACGGCGCGCGGCTGTACAACGCAGCGGTGAAGCTGGGTGTCGATGCCAGGGAAATCACCCGGCACTTCGATTCAGTCTCGGTGTGCCTGTCCAAAGGCCTGGGCGCCCCGGTGGGTTCGGTGCTGTGTGGCTCGGTCGAATTGATCGGCAAGGCCCGACGCCTGCGCAAGATGGTCGGCGGCGGCATGCGCCAGGCCGGGATTCTGGCGGCGGCAGGCCTGTACGCGCTGGAGCATAACGTTCAGCGCCTGGCCGACGACCACGCCAACGCCCAATTGCTCGCCGAAGGCCTGCGCGCAGCAGGGTTCGAGGTCGAGCCGGTGCAGACCAATATGGTTTACGTTGCAATCGGCGACAAGGCCGAGGCACTCAAGGCGTTCGCCGCCGAGCGCGGGATCGTGCTCAGTGCTGCCGCGCGCTTGCGTTTGGTCACGCACATGGACGTCAGCCGCGCGCAAATCGAGCAGGTCGTCGCGACATTCGTCGACTTTTCCAGTAAGTGATAGCGTTAGCGCTCCAATTGACCGTTTCTATCGTATAAACACGCTGTACCCCGCGCGCAGGGCCGATATAATGCGGCCCTTTGCCGTCGCTTCGTCTGTTGACGTTTCGAACAGGCCTTTGGCCGCAGCCTCCGTGG
>Ga0160466_100477_pt1 | contig 20061 bp, 17 predicted proteins | sample HID1971M_E11MG_FD_108245 | JGI IMG/M metagenome (GOLD analysis project Ga0160466, IMG submission 108245) | Enriched millipede-associated microbial communities from UW Madison campus, WI, USA - HID1971M_E11 MG | ecosystem: Host-associated > Arthropoda: Insects > Digestive system > Unclassified ... | reverse complement strand
TGGACCGCAAACGCAACATCTGGTGGTTCGACCTGCCAGTGGCGCGGATTGCCGTGGGCCAGTACGAGTGGATCCACCTGTTGATGCACAACGCCGAGACCGACCAGTTGCTGCACCTCAAGGTGCCGACCGTGTTCCTGCGCGAAAAACTCGAAGGCCTGGTGGTGCGTAATGCCGGCAAGCGCAAGCCGGAGATTACCCTGGAGCTGAGCGCCGACAAAGATTCGTTCCTCAAGGATGTGCGCCCGGCGGGTGCGGGCGTGAGCTTCGCGCAGTTCGCGCTGTAACCTGGCAGGTAAAGGGCCGTGGGCGAGAGCGTTACGCCCTCGCACCTTCGCTCCTTTTCAGGCGGTTGCCACGGACCGGCTGGCAATACGCTGGGCCAGGGCGATGGCGAACAGGCAAAACAACGCCATGACCAAAATTCCCAGCATCAGTCCCATCGCCGTGCTGGTGTGCCCCTCAGAGAAAAAGTACAGCGCCAATGCAGCACCGGCCATCTTGATAGCCCCCTGCAGTGCACTCCCGGTGCCGGCGTGTTTGGCCTGGCCATGCAAACTGATCCCCAACAGCAGCGGTGAGGACAACCCACAGCCAAGGGCGACCAAAAAGCCGTACACCACTATCGCCGGCGCCGTGACCAGGTTGAATGCCTGGAGCACCAGCGGCGCAAGCGCTGCCAACCCCGTCAGCGCAACCAGGGACGCCATCAGGATCCGCTCAGGCGAGTAGCGATTCAAGAAACGCTTGGTCAGGTAAGACCCCAGGACAATACCCGCAGAGTAGCCAACGAATAGCAGGCCGTTCTCCTGGCTCTCCAGATGGAACTGCAGCTGATAAATAAACGGACTCGCGGTGAAATAGCCGATGGTGATCGCAAACAGCACCGCGGAAACCAGGCTGTAGACCATGAAGTTGAAGTCCCGTAGCAGCACCTTGAAGCCCTCGAGCCGCTTGGCAGGCACACCGTGGAGTGGAGCCGTTTCAACCAATGTAGTTTTGATAAATACCGCGCCAAGCAGCGTGATCAAGGTGAGGGCGTAGAAGTTGTATTGCCAGGGTAGCGCTGCAGTAATAAAGCCACCCAGCACGGGCGCAATCGCTGGCGAAACCTGGGACGCCATGGAAAAAACCGTCAGTGACTTGGACAGTTCGGTTTTATCCTTGAACGTATCGCTCAAGATTGCCCGGCTTATTACGGGGCAACCGCCAGCACCGATGCCGGTCAACAAACGAAATAGATAGAGCGCCTGGATACTGTCTGCCGTCGACGTCAAGTAATTGCCCAAGGCGCCAAGGGCCAGGGACACCATAATCACCGGCACCCGCCCTTTTCTATCGGAGATCGGCCCATACACCAGTTGCGACAGTGCAAAGCCCGCAAGATAGAAAACCACCAGGCTTTGGGACTGTGCGTCCGTCACCGAAAATACCCGTGCGATTTCGGGCAAGGCCGGGTTGTACAGGTCGATTGAAAACAATCCCAATACCAGGATCAGGCAGGAGTTGGTGATGACCATTTTTGAATTCACAACAGGCTCCTCACAGTAAGGGGTGATCTTTCAGGCGTGAGCTGTATTCGCTGTTGGGCGTGGCATGTCGCCCGTCGCACTTGATTTCAATGAGATGAGGCCGAGCCGCGCTCATGATGCTTTCAATACAATCGTGCAATGCCTCTGGGGTACTGACGCATGTCGCGCTCACGCCCAGGCTCTCGGCAAACAGGCACCAGTTGTAGTCAGGGATTTGCGTCAGCGCAGGCAAGTTATCTTTGTTATTGAAGTAACTTGCCGAATACGACCTGTTGTTGAACACGACAAAGACGATATTCAACCCATGTTTGGCGGCGGTGGACAGCTCAAGCCCTTGCATCAACATGCAGCCGTCACCGGTAACCACCATGGTCTTGCCATGGGCACGGGCGAAACTTGCACCTATGCCCGCAGGGATACTCCAGCCCATCGGGCCCAGGGTGGTTGCCGATAAATAAGCGCTGGGGCCGCGGGCGGTCCAATAGTGACCGAAGAACGAGCGATGCGATCCCGAGTCGACACACACCACGCCATCACTGGGGAAATACGACTGCAGCACGGGGATATAGGCCGCGGGATGGTCTGCGATATTGCCTGTGGCCTTGGCATCGACCGGATAATGCAAAGGCACCCGCTGAAGATCATTCGACCACTTGGAACGACTTTCCTGTGTGGCGGCCAGCTCCTCTGCATGAACCTCGCAAACCAGGCGCAAGAACCCATCCCCCGTCGCCACCACGCCGTGATCGATATCGAGAAAACGCCCCAGGTAATCCGGGCTCTCGTCCACCTGGATAGCACCACATGCCGGCCTTAACTCATGGGACCACAGCATGGTGCTCCATTGAGTGGTGTCGAGCCCCAGTAAAATTACGCCATCCACACCGTTCTTGAAGGCTTCAATGGCGCGTTTATTTCCTGAATAACCGTAAACCCCGAGTGCATTGGGGTGGTCTTCCGGAAACAGGCCTTTGGCGCTCAAGGTGGTGGCGACCGGGATCGAAAAACGATCGGAAAACGCCACGAGCGCGGCTGCCACCTTGGCGTTCTTGCAACGCAGCCCCGCGAGAATGACGAGATTGGTCGAGCGCTTGAAGACTGCCTTGATCGCAGCACTTTTGATCTTTTCGACGGCAAGCGCTTGATTGCTCCACGACTCCAGTACGCTTGGAGCGATATCAACGCGAGTCATGGACTTTTCATACAGCGCTTCTTTGCTGACAGCCAGGTAAGTCGGGCCTTTTTCCACGCCCCTCAATAGCCGGACCGATTCGCGCAGAAAGGCCGGCAAGGGTTGCCCGGCCTTGACTTCAAGGGCACTGCGGGTGATGGGTTTGAACACATCGCACAGATTGACGCCCGTTTGGCTGCCGTCCTGGAGCACGTTCTGCATTTCCAGGGAGGAAGCAATCTGGCCTGACAGCAGCAAGACCGGTTGGTGATCGGTATAGGCAGACGCTATCCCAGTTAACGCATTGGTGACTCCCGGGCCGCCGATGACCAGGCACACCCCGATTTTTTCACTGGCCCGGGCATAACCTTCCGCCATATAAGACGCACCTGTTTCGCAGGCAGTGACGACCGGCTCAATCTCCAGCGTTCCGGAACCATCATTGGGATAACAACGCATAAAAGCATTGATCAGTTTGCCGGGCACCATGAAGAAGTGCGTGACGCCAAAAGACTGAAGTTGGCGAAGAATGTAATGTGCACCGGTTTCGCCAGTACTTTGCAAGTCCATTGCAATCCCCTGTTCAGATTTCAATAAAAGCGATGCTTTCGCGCTTCATCTTCAATACGGCATCCTGAGAAAAAGAGGATGGGTATCGCACATTGGGCATATCGGCAAAATACGGCTTAGGGCTATTCGGCAAATAGTCGGACACATGCAGACTGCGTTCTGCCCGTGCGCGCAAGTAGGTAATATAGGAAGCGTTATGCTTGGTCGACGCGGAGACAGTCCATTGAATGGCCAACTTCGTCGCCACGGGTGTTTCATCGGGTGCGCTGCTGCGGTGAGTAACTCGATTATCCCAAATGACCAAGTCGCCAGCCTTACTCATGACGGTGCGCTCAAAGGTCGCAGGGTCGGCAAGCCTGAGTTTGACTTCATCCTTGCTGAGTTTATGCGAACCGGGTAATAACGTAATACCGCCGCCCGCGACTGAGTCATTATCTTGAAGATAATAGGCACACTGCAAAAACTCAGGAGATGCACTGGGCTCAATTACTTCTTCAGGCAGAAAATAAGCATCGTTATGCCAAGGTATATAAACACTTTCACGCACCGTAAAATTGGGCAACAAAGAGAAATCCGACTGGAATATCTCCTTGATAGCGTCGACGGCTCGGGGCTCGAACAGCGCGTTGATCATGTCACTGAATTGTAGAAAGGCCGTTGGCAGCAGCGTGCTTTGCTGAGTCTGCGCCAAACTGCGAGTATAAGTCTCACGCAATGTGGCCACTTGATCGCTGGAAAGAACTTTCGGAATAACGACATACCCTTCTTGTTGAAGCTTTTCTCGATAATTCATGTTTTATAGTCCGTTATAAAGAGGGTAACCCGGTCACCCTCACTTTATTTCATGGATGATCAATCAGACTTCAAGATGTTTGGCTGCTGTCGAAGACTCTTCAAATGACACGCCCAGGCGTTCAAACTCCTGGAAGAAGTCCGGAAAGGAACAGTGAACATCCTGATAGCCATCCAACTCGTTGATCTGTTGGCACCGCAGGGAGGCGACAAACAGCGACATGAAGATTCGATGGTCACCCCAGGCCGACAACACTGCGTCACCGGCGTAACTCGGTTCTCCACGAATGACGAAGCCGTCGTAAACGCCGTTTTTAAATAACGGCTCTATGGCCACGCCCATTTTTACCAGCTCAGTCACCATCGCTTCGATGCGTGGCGACTTGTGCAAGCGGGTAATGGAGCCGCCAGTGACCTTGAACTCGCCTTGCACATAAGCACCTATCGCCGCCAGCGTTGGCACAATATTAGGATAATCACTCGCATCAAAATGATATTCGCCTTTCAATTCGGCCAAGTTATTAATAATGCGCACTTCATTGGTAGCGTCATTAAATTCGACCTTTACCCCCAGCGCCTCGGCCACCTTAAGAATTGCACGCTCCCCCTGCAAACTCTTGCTGTTCATGTTTTTCAGGGTCAACGTACCGGGGAATATTATTCCAGCCGCAATCAAGTAGGACGAGGAAGTGTAATCACCGACTATCGTGTAGTTTGCACTCTGGTACTGACCTGGGTATACCTTGATCCGCGAATAGTCCGCGTTCACCTCAAAGGCAATCCCCGCTGTACCGAGTGTTTCCAGGGTTTGCTTGATATACGACAGCGACAGAATTTCACCACGGATATTGACCACCGTAGGTTGTTTGGCCAGAGGCGCGCAGAAAAGAATAGCGGTGATGAATTGCGAACTGATGTTGCCCTCAATCGTGCATTCCCCACCCTGATAGCCACCCCAATTGACGATAGGCGCCTTGCCACTGTGGTTGATGCATGAAATGTGTGCGCCCAGCCCTTCCAGCGCTACAAACAAGGGCTCCATGACACGTCCGCGCAGTACATCATCCCCGGTAATAACGGCCGGGGTCGTTGTAAAGCAGGTCAGCGCGGCAAACACTCGAAATACCAACCCGGAACCCAGCGCGTCGATCACCTTCTTTTCGGGCTTGATCAAGCCGCCGGTGCCCGTCACCACTAACCGTCCTGGTTGCTCTTCAATCACTGCGCCGATACTACGACAGGCTTTTTTCATTGTTTCGGTTTCGAGACAACGAAGGTCGTTGTAAATATAGGAAGTTCCTGATGCCAAGCTCGCGGCAATAATTGCCCGCTGCGTTTCAGGTTTTGAGGAGGGGATGGTAGCGATGTTGCCGATCGATGCAGTAGGAAAGACTTTCAAGCGTTTTTTGGTCGACATGCGTTGCTCCCTAAGACAGTAGATCCAACGTGATCGGCGAGTGGGCATAACACTCACCGGCTAGGCTGAAACATCTTGTTACAACCGCTTAAAAACCTAACCTAGGGATTGGAACGTTTCAAATAACAAAAAGGAATAAGATTGGATCCAATCTATGACGTGTTTTATTTTATTCTTTATTTTCAGGGCATTACGAACCACAAAAAAAAGACAAAACTCATAAAAAAACCGCCATTGCAGGCGGTTTAAAATTGGAAATCTTGAATAAGGCAGATGGCACAACGACACATATTGCTGTTCATTAGAAGATACCAGGGTATGCTCCACCATCAATAAGGAGGTTCTGCCCCGTCATATAGGCAGCCTGATGACTGCATAAAAATGCGCACAATGCAGCGAACTCAGCGGGGTCACCAAAGCGCCCCATGGGAATGCTCGCTAGACGACTTCCAGCCACCGCGTCGAAGGTTTTTCCTGAACGCTCTGCTGTCGCTTGAAGCGTGTGCTCCAGGCGTTGCGTCTTGAACGCTCCAGGTAAAATATTATTGATCGTGGTGTTTTTTGCAGCGAAGTCCTTTTGGCGTGCCAGGCCGGCAACGAAGCCTGTGAGCCCACACCGTACCGATGTTGAAAGCCCCAAGGCATCCAGGGGCGACTTGACCGCACCAGACGTTATATTAATGATGCGGCCGAAGCCTCGACTTGCCATTGCGTCGATCACCAACTTTATCAGCTCGATAGGCGCCAACATATTTGTGTCAATTGCTGAACGCCACTCGTCACCTGTCCATTCGCGAAAGTTTCCCGGCTTGGGCCCCCCGGCATTATTAATCAAAATATCAACTTGCGGCGCGGCATCGACCAATGATTGGCGAATCGATGGATCCGTAATATCTCCGATAACCGAGATGATTTCGACCTCCGGATTTCTTTGCTTCAAGCGTTGCGTGGCGGCTTGCAAGTCAACCGCGCCTCGCGCGTTGATCACGATGTTTACACCTTCGTCCGCAAGCGCCTGCGCACAGCTATAACCCAAGCCTTTACTGGCCGCACAGACGACTGCCCATTTGCCTCGAATCCCTAAGTCCATCATCACTCCTCGATCAGTGGTTCATCTTGCAAACCCGGGTATTAAAAACCCGCACTTGTCCATTCGATATCACAGATGTCCCCAGAGAAACAAGCAGGGTATTTCGCCTATAGAGAAGCAAAAAAATACCCCTCAGTGAGGGGTATTGTTCAAGTGCGGCAGGACGCTTGACTGAGCTATTTTTTAACGCCCAGTTTTTTCAACTCTTCATCACGCAGTTCGCGACGCAGGATCTTGCCCACGTTGGTGGTCGGCAGTGCATCGCGGAACTCCACGGCCTTGGGCACCTTGTAGCCGGTGACGTTGGCGCGCATGTGCTCCATGACTTGGTCCTTGGTCAGGGTGGCCCCTGGCTTGACCACGATGAAGAGCTTGATGTGCTCCCCGGATTTCTCATCCGGTACGCCGATGGCTGCGCATTGCAGTACCCCCGGCAAACCGGCCAGCACGTCCTCCAGCTCGTTGGGGTAGACGTTGAAGCCGGAGACCAGGATCATGTCTTTCTTGCGGTCGACAATGCGCATATAGCCATCGGGCTGGATGATCGCGATGTCGCCAGTCTTCAACCAGCCTTCACTGTCGAGCATCTCGGCCGTGGCGTCTTCGCGCTGCCAGTAGCCCTTCATCACTTGCGGGCCCTTGACGCACAGCTCGCCGGTTTCGCCCAGCGCCAGCTCGGTACCGTCGTCGGCGATGACTTTGCAAACCGTGGACGGCACCGGAATGCCGATGGTACCGATCTGGATATTCTGGATCGGGTTGACCGTGGCCACCGGGCTGGTTTCGGTCATGCCGTAGCCTTCGCAGATGCTGCAGCCGGTCACCGCCTTCCAGCGCTCTGCCGCTGCCAGTTGCAACGCCATGCCGCCCGACAGGGTGACTTTCAGCGCTGAGAAATCCAGCTTGCGGAAGCCTTCGTTGTTGCACAGCGCTACAAACAGCGTGTTGAGGCCGACAAAACCGCTGAACTTCCACTTCGACAGTTCCTTGACCATCGCCGGCAGGTCACGCGGGTTGCTGATCAGGATGTTGTGGTTGCCGATCAGCATCATCGCCATGCAATGAAAGGTGAACGCATAGATGTGGTACAGCGGCAGCGGCGTGATCAGGATCTCGCAACCTTCATTGAGGTTGGAGCCCATCAGTGCCTTGCACTGCAGCATGTTCGCCACCAGGTTGCGGTGGGTCAGCATAGCGCCCTTGGCCACGCCAGTGGTGCCGCCGGTGTATTGCAGCACTGCGACATCGCTGCTGGCCGGGTTGGCTTCAGTCACGGGTTGGCCATGGCCCTTGCTCAACACGTCGTTGAACTTCACCGCTTTTGGCAAGTGATAGGCCGGCACCATCTTCTTCACGTACTTGATCACGCTGTTGATCAGCAGACGCTTGAGCGGTGGCAACAGGTCCGCCACTTCCGTGACGATGACGTGCTTGACCCCGGTTTTCGGCACCACGGTTTCAGCCAGGTGCGCCATGTTGGCCAGGCAAACCAGGGCTTTGGCACCGGAGTCATTGAACTGGTGTTCCATTTCCCGCGCGGTGTACAGCGGGTTGGTATTGACCACGATCAGCCCGGCGCGGATGGCACCGAAGACGGCAACCGGGTACTGCAGCACGTTCGGCAGCTGCACGGCGATTCGATCGCCCGGCTGCAAATCGGTATGCTGTTGCAGGTACGCGGCAAAGGCACCGGACAATTCGTACAGCTCACCGTAGGTGATAGTCCTGCCCAGGTTGCTGAATGCCGGTTTGTTGGCGAAGCGTTGGCAGGATTGCTTCAACACTGCCTGAATATTCGGGTACTCGTCTGGATTGATGTCGGCAGCAATTCCAGCTGGGTACTTATCCTTCCAAAAGTCTTCGATCATGGAAGCCCACTCCTCAGCAACGCGAATTCAGCACCGCATTTGATGCGATTATTATTGGTGTTTGGTTATTGGTGAATCTGGGCTTTCATACAGGCCGAGAAGCACAAAACGCGCCGAGAGTAGCAGCTTTGCCAAGGGTCGCCTAGAGCCAAAAGCGGCCTCTACAGTCACAATTGTGACTCAAGAATGACAAGCGGTCATTTTAGAGCAAAAAACCTATATTGCCTTGAAACCCCCGAAAATCGGGGGCTCAAAACAAAAGATCGCAGCCTTCGGCAGCTCTTACAGGGGAATGTGATTCCTGTAGGAGCTGCCGAAGGCTGCGATCTTTGGAGAGCGCCCCGCTCTACAACCTGTTACGCGATATCCCGCAACTCCCGCCGCAGAATCTTGCCCACCGGCGTCATCGGCAACGACTCACGCAGGACGATGTGCTTGGGCACCTTGTACGCCGTGAAGTTTTCCTTGCAGTAGGCCTTCAGCTCTTCAAGGCTGACCCCCGCCTCACGCGCCACCACGAACAACTTCACCGCCTCGCCCGAACGCTCGTCCGGCACACCGATCACCGCGCAGTTGGCGACTTTCGGGTGAGCCATGACCACGTCTTCGATTTCGTTCGGGTACACGTTGAAACCCGAGACGATGATCATGTCCTTCTTGCGATCGACGATGCGCACGAAGCCGTCCGGGTCGATCACCGCGATGTCGCCGGATTTGAACCAGCCCTCGCTATCCAGCACTTCGTTGGTCGCCTCGGGTTTCTGCCAGTAGCCCTTCATGATCTGCGGGCCCTTGATGCACAGCTCGCCACGCTCGCCCAATGGCTGCTCGACGCCTTCGTCGTTGATCACCTTCAGCGTGGTGCCCGGCACCGGCAGGCCGACCGTGCCGATGCGCGACTGGTCGCCATAGGGGTTGGTGCAGGCCACCGGCGAAGTTTCGGTCAGGCCGTAGCCTTCGGTGATGCGGCAACCGGTTAGTTGCTCCCAGCGCTCGGCCGTGGCCTTGACCAGTGCGGTGCCGCCGGAGTTGGTGAGCTTGAGGCTGGAGAAGTCCAGGGTCTTGAAGTCCGGGTGGTCCATCAGCGCGACGAACAGCGTGTTGAGCCCCAGTAATGCCGAGAACCGCCAGTTCTTCAGCTCCTTGATGAAAGCGCCGATGTCCCGGGGATTGGTGATCAGCACGTTGTGATTGCCGGTCACCATCATGCACATGCAATTGGCCGTGAACGCATAGATGTGGTACAGCGGCAGCGGCGCGATCATCACCTCCTGGCCTTCGCGCAGCAGCGGCCGGCCGTCGGCCGCGAACTGGCCGAGACAGGCCCGGGCCTGCTGCATGTTGGCCACCAGGTTGCCGTGGGTCAGCATCGCGCCCTTGGCCAGGCCGGTGGTGCCGCCGGTGTATTGCAGCACGGCGATGTCGTTGAGGCCTGCCTTCAACCCCTTGATGCCCAGGCCGCGGCCCATGCGCAACGCACTCTTGAAGGAAATCGCCTGGGGCAAGGAATAGGCCGGGACCATTTTCTTCACCTTGCTCACCAGCGTGTTGACCAGCCAGCCCTTGGCGGCCGGCATCAGGTCGCCCATCTTCGCTTCGATCAGGTACTGGATGTCGGTGTCGGGCAGCACTTCCTGGACTTTCTGCCCGAACATGTTCAGGTACACCAGTGCCCGGGCGCCGGAATCCTTGAACTGGTGACGCATCTCCCGCGCGGTGTACAGCGGGTTGGTGTTGACCACGATCAGCCCGGCGCGCAAGGCGCCGAACACGGCGATGGGGTATTGCAGGACGTTGGGCATCTGCACCGCGATGCGATCCCCCGGCACCAGGTCGGTATGGGCTTGCAGGTAACCGGCGAACGCGGCGCTGTAGCGTTCCAGTTCGGCGTAGGTCAGGGTGACGCCCATGTTGGTGAAGGCCGGGCGATCTGCGAACTTCTTGCAGGAACGCTCGAACACCTCGATGACCGACTTGTATTCAGCGACATCAATGTCCAGGGGGACGCCGGCCGGGCGTTTGTCATTCCAGAAATCAGGTTGCATTGTTCTTGTCCTCTTTACCTGAACCGATCCGGGGCCGCTGATCTGTCATTTCTCAAATACAGAACGCGGAGCTTCACGGACACTAGCAGCTATGGCCAATCAGGCAAATATGGGCAAGGGCGTCATAGACCGTGTGAATCTTCCCGCCGTGGCGTGGGCTGATGCCAGCGCCGTTATGCGCTATACAATGCAACCACCCCGCGCCCATGCATGGAAAGGAATCGCCATGATCCACGACACGTTCTGGCTGACCGCCAGTGACCGCAGCCGCCTCTTCGTCAACCAGTGGCTGCCTGCTGGCAGCCCCAGGGCCGTGATCCTGCTGGCCCACGGCATGGCAGAACACAGCGGTCGCTACGGGCGCCTGGCGGAAAAACTCTGCGAACAGGGCTACGGCGTCTACGCGCCGGACCTGCGTGGACATGGCAAAACTGCCGAAAACGGGACGCTCGGCCATTTCGCCGACAGCGATGGCTGGGCCAAGGTGGTGGGCGACCTGGCGTGCCTCAACCAGCACCTCGGCCAGCAGCACCCCGGGACCCCGATTGTGTTGCTGGGGCACAGCATGGGCAGCTACATCGCCCAGGCCTATCTGCTGCATCACAGCGCCAGCCTGCACGGGGCCATTCTCAGCGGTTCGAACTTCCAGCCCGTGGCCCTTTATCGGGCGGCCCGCCAGATCGCGCGTATCGAACGTCTGCGCCACGGCCCCAAGGGCCGCAGCGCCCTGATCGAATGGCTGTCGTTCGGCTCGTTCAACAAGAAATTCAAACCGGCGCGCACCCGCTTCGACTGGCTCAGCCGTGACCCGGTCGAGGTCGACCTGTACGCCAGCGATCCGCTGTGCGGCTTTCGCTGCACCAACCAACTGTGGATCGATTTACTCGGCGGCTTGCAGCAAATCAGCAAAGCGTCCAATCTCGCCCAGATCGATCCGGGCCTGCCGCTGCTGGTGATCGGCGGCGAATGTGATCCGGTGAGTGAGGGCAAGCGTCTGAATGATCTGGCCAACGCGCTGCGCGAGGCTGGCAGCCAGAGCCTGCAACTGACCGTTTACCCGCAGGCACGGCACGAACTGTTCAACGACATCAACCGCGATGAAGTGACGACCGACGTGTTGGCCTGGATCAACCAGGCGTTGAGCAATCCGCGACCACACCGAACCGAATAGTTTTTTGTGAATTTTTTAATTCGTCACAGGAATCCAGACACATGACCCAAGTTACCAACACCCCTTACGAAGCCCTCGAAATCGGCCAGACCGCCAGCTTCAGCAAAACCGTTGAAGAGCGCGACATCCAGCTGTTCGCCGCCATGTCCGGCGACCACAACCCGGTGCACCTGGACGCCGAATACGCCGCGACCACCATGTTCAAGGAACGTATCGCCCACGGCATGTTCAGCGGTGCGCTGATCAGTGCCGCGGTCGCCTGCGAGCTGCCTGGGCCGGGCACCATCTACATCGGCCAGCAGATGAGCTTCCAGAAGCCGGTGAAGATTGGCGACACCCTGACCGTGCGCCTGGAAATCCTCGAGAAACTGCCGAAGTTTCGTGTGCGCATTGCCACTCGCGTGTTCAACCAGCGCGACGAGCTGGTGGTGGATGGCGAGGCGGAGATCCTGGCGCCGCGCAAGCAACAGTCGGTGACTTTGACCGAGTTGCCGGCGATCAGTATCGGTTGATTACGTTAAAAGATCGCAGCCTCGTTTCACTCGACAGCTCCTACAAGGCTGCGATCTTTTGATTTTTCAAGGCTCCTGCACCTGCACACTCGCCGTCATCCCTGCACTCAAGTTGAGCCCTTCCGGCAACTTGTCCAGCTTGATCCGCACCGGAATCCGTTGCGCCAGCCGCACCCAGTTGAACGTCGGTTCGACTTCCGCCAGCAACTGCCCATCCGGCGTGGTATTGCGGTCAGTGATCCCCCGGCTGATGCTTTCCACCGTCCCCTGCAAGGCATCCCCGGCGCTCATCAACCAGACTTTCACCGGGTCGCCGACGCGAATCCGCGGCAGCTTGGTTTCTTCGAAGTACGCCTGCACATAAAAGGTCGAGTCGTCGATCAAGGCCATGACTGACTGCCCGGCGTTCACATAGTTGCCCTGGGCCAGGCGCAGGTTGGTGATGTGCCCGTTGCGCGGGGCGTGGATCTGGCTACGGTCCAGATTGATTTGTGCGGCCTTGGCTTCGGCCTGGGCCTCGCGCAATTCGCCCCGGGCGATGCCGGCGTTGATCTGCGCATTTTCCCGCAGCTCGGCACTGATCGCCTGCGGCCCGAGACTGGCGCGTCGGCTGGCTTCGCGCTCGCGTAGATTGAGTTGCTGCTGGCGGGTCTGCACCACCGCCTGGGCCTTCTCCAGCGCTGCCTCGAAACGATCGCGGTCGATGCTCAGCAACAGGTCGCCGGCCTTCACTTCCTGGTTGTCGTGGACCTTGAGCTCGCGCACCCAGCCCGACACATCCGGGGAAATCACCACCACATCGGCACGGATGCGCGCGTCGCGGGTCCAGGGGGTCAGCATGTAGTACTGCCACAGATGGACGCCGGCAAAAATCGCCACGGCCACCAGGCACAGGGTGACGGCTACACGTACGGGGGTACGCATGTTCAACTCCTTATAAAGGTCCGAGGACGACGGTGATCACGGTCAATACACAGACGTACAAGGCGCAATCGAATAATGCTTCATGCCAGATCCAGCGGCTCACCGGGGTCAGGCGCAATAACAGGCGCAAGGCGCCGGTGACCAGCAGTGCCAGCACCAGGTAAATCAGGAATGGACTGAGCAGTACGCCGCCCACCGACCACTCACGCAAGCCCATGAATTTCCTCCTGCTGGCGGCACCAGGCGCGCCAGCTGTTTTGCAATTGCAGCACCGCGCCCTGGGCCAGCTTCAGCGCATCGCTGGGAGGCAAGGCGTACAGGGTTTGCAGCAACGCTTCACTGGGTTCGGCCAAGGCCTCGGCGCGACTGCCGGCAGGGCCCTGGCGCAGGACATTTTCCAGGTCGTCGAGATAACGCCGCTGCGGCGCCGTGACCGGTACCTGCGCCACCGCCAGGCTCAAGCGCAGGTGCAGCAATTCGTCGCCGATGTCCAGGCCGAGCAAGCCGTCGTCCCAGCGACTGCGCGCCGGTTCCGGCAGTTCCGGATAGTGCCGCGCCAGTTGCAGCAAACGGTCGGCCATGCGCCCGCCGAACCAGCTTTCGGCACCGGCCAGGTTGCGCCGGGTCAGGCGCACCAGGTCGTCCAGGGTTGCCACCAGCAAACGTCGGCCATGCCAGGTCGGGTTGCGCAGGATCAGCAAATGGAACGCCAGCACCGCCGCACCGACGCCGATCACCATGGCCTGGGCACTGTTGAAGAAGGTCGCGACGCCGAACTGCATCTGGTTCAGCGGGGCCACCAGCACAATGAAATGCAGGCAGAACGAAGTGGCCGTGGCGCCGATCTGCGGCTTGGCCATGCCCAGCGCGCCGAAAAACAGCGGCACGCCCATGCCCAGGCAGAGCATGGCGAAACTGCTCCATTGCGGCAGCAAGATCTGCCCGACGACAAACGCCGCCGGAATGGCCAGGAAAATACCGCGCATGAAACTCATGCCGATCTGCGCGCCGTTCTCGCGGCTGGCAAACAGGCTGCAGACCACACAGGTCAACACCAGTGCACCAGCCGCGGCGGGCCAGGCGGTTGCCAGCCAGAAGCACGACACCACCAGGAAGGCCAGGGCGCTGCGGGCGCCGAAGACCAAGGCTAACGACAGGTCGCGGTGCGGTGTCAGGGTTCTCGGCGGAACCACTGCGTCACGGCCCTCCTCCACCGCTTTCAACGCCGCGTTCGCCGCCATGGCGGTGTCCATCAACAAAGTGAAACGGACCAGGCAATAACTCTGCGCAGAACTGATGTGCGGGTCATGGGAAGCATCGAGCAAACGCGGGCGCAAGGCTTGCAGGATCGAGGCATCGGCACTGCCCAGCGCCTCCTGGACCTCGTTCATCCACGGCAACAACTGCTCGGACTCCTGCGGTTCCAACTGCTTCCACTGCCGGCGCACCGAACGGGCAATGCGCAACAGCATCAACAGCTTCTGGCTCAAACCGCTGATGGCCCGCGCACGTTGGCGCCCCTGGCCGCCTTCGAACCAGGCGTGTTCGCGCTGGGCGTCCACCGCGACGATTCTGCCGAGGATCTCCAGCAGGCCCTTGCGCGCCTGGCCGTCGCCAGCCAGGGTCGCCCGCGCGGCATTGATCCCGCTTTGCCAGGCGGCCCGGGCCTGGTCGGCCAATTGCCGTTCCACCCGCAGCGGCCAGAGCAAGGCACTGCTGACCGTGGCGCAGATAATCCCCAGGCTGATTTCCGTGCAACGCGCCACGGCCTGATCGAACACCGTCAACGGATGGTTGATGGCCGGCAAGGCAATGATCGCCACCGTGTAACCGGCCAGCACGAATGAATAGGACCAGGCGCTGCGCAGCAGTGTTGAACTGGCGGTACACAGCCCGAGCCACAACGCCAGGGCCAGCAGGAACAGCCAGGGAGTCTGGGCAAAGACGCCCATGAACACCACCGACATGATCGTCCCGACCAATGTCCCCAACAGTCGCGCCAGGCCTTTTTGCAGGACCATCCCGGACAACGGCTGGGCCACGATGAAGGCCGTCATCAACGCCCAGGCCGGTTGCTCCAGGCCCCAGCGCAACGCAAGCCACAGCGCCACGCCCCCGCCGATCAGGGTCTTGATCGCGAATTGCACGGCGCGCAGGTCAGGCGCGAACAAAGCCTGCAGGGTGATAGGCACTAAATGGACTCTCGAGAGGACGATTTAACGATAGACGGCTTCTCCCACGACCTCTCATAAAACGCGGATTCTGTAGGAGCTGCCGAAGGCTGCGATCTTTTGATCTTGCTCTTCAGCGGGTTCAAAGCCGCCAAAAGATCGCAGCCTTCGGCAGCTCCTACAAGGGTTTTTGCGGTGTTATTCACAGGGCACAAAAAAACGCCAGGCTGGCTGGCGTTTTTGACAGCTTACGTACGCTTACGAGCGTGCGCGAGCCTGGTTACGCAGGGCTTTCACCTGATCGTGATTGCGCTGTACGCCATGGTACTGACGCTCAACCACATCACGAATGCTGACCAGGTTGTCCTTGTTGATTTTTTCGATGGCTTCCTTGTAAGCCTTCTTCGCATGGTCTTCACCACGCTCGGCTTCATTCAATACAGCCTCTTCGTCCTTGCCGGTGAACATCGACTTCACGTCGACCCAGCGACGGTGCAGATCACCGCTGACACTGGTGGAAGTTTCCGGATCGCCACCCATCGAGCGTACGAGGCTCTGCAGTTCAGCGGCAGCGCTTGCGCAATCGGCAGAACGTTGCACGAACAGGGTTTTGAGTTCAGGTTGTTTGATGTCTTCAGCGCAAGTCTTGAACCCTTCCTGACCGTCCTTGCAGGTTTCGATCAGGTCGTTGAGTACAGAAATCGCTTCTTTATTCATGTCGGTCATTTTCAATTCCTCGCGGGTTGATGAAAGATGCAATAGCTATTGCACTGGTCATGCCAGCCCGGAATTGATTAGTAATTCGTTATTTTTCAATAACTTATAATTTATCCGAAAATCTGTATCCGTTTTATTTGCATGATCTGTCATTTGGCCTGCATGCAGAATGCCTGTATTTTCCAGACTGATTGATTCAAGACGGCCGATTGATGAACCCTGAAAAGCTCGAACTATTGATTACCCGGCAAATGCCCTTCGGCAAATACAAGGGCCGCATCATCGCCGACCTGCCAGGCCCCTACCTCAACTGGTTCGCCCGGGAAGGTTTTCCCAACGGCGAATTGGGCGGGCTGCTGGCCCTGATGCAGGAAATCGATCACAACGGCTTGTCCGAGTTGCTCGAACCCTTGCGCGCCAAACATGGCAAACCCGCACCCCGTCATTGAACCGAGTAACCCCATGCCCGATAACACCCGCCGCGCCCGTGATGAAGCATTCTGGAAAACCTTTGCCGACCGCTACGCTGTGCAACCCGGCCCGATCAACCTGGAAAACGGTTACTTCGGCCGTATGTCGCGCACGGTGGTCGAGGAATATCAGCGCAACATCGAACTGATCAACCGCAGCAACTCGGTCTACGTGCGCCAGCGTTTCGAACAGGGCGAGAGCCAGAAGATCAGCGCGCAGGTAGCCGGGTTGATTGGCGTTGCCGCAGAAAGCGTCGCCCTCACCCGCAACGCGACGGACGGTTTGCAATCATTGATCCGCAACTACAACCTACTTCAACCAGGCGACCAGGTACTGTTCAGCGATCTGGAGTACGACACGGTCAAGGGCGCCATGCGCTGGCTGGCGCGCCACCGCGGCGTTGAAGTGGTCGAGATCGAACACCGGCATCCCGCCAGTTTCGACAGCCTGCTAGGCACTTATCGCGAAGCCTTCGCGCGTTATCCGCGACTCAAGCTGATGGCCCTGACCCACGTCACCCACCGCACGGGCCTGGTGATGCCGGTCCAGGCGATTGCCGCCGCCGCCAAAGAACATGGCATCGACGTGATTCTCGACGGCGCCCATGCGCTGGGCCAGTTCGAGTTCGACCTCGCTGAGCTGGGCATCGACTTCGCCGCCTACAACCTGCACAAGTGGATCGGTGCGCCGCTGACCCTGGGCTTCGTCCATATCGCCCCCGAGCGCCTGGCCGACATCGACCCGGACATGGGCGAGATGCATTTCCCGGTCACCGACATCCGCGCCCGCACGCCGTACAGCACGCCCAACATTCCGGCCTTGCTCACCCTGCCGCTGGTCATCGAGGAGCATCATGCGATGGGCGGTGCCGCCGCCAAGGGTGCGCGACTCAACTACTTGCGCAACCTGTGGGTGAGGCCGGCACGGGAGCTGCCGGGCATCGAAGTGATGACGCCGGATGACCCACGGTTGTATTGCGGCATCACGTCGATGCGTTTTACTGCGCATGCCGATCAACAGCCGATGGTCGAGCGCCTGCTCAAGGACTACAACCTGTTCACCGTGGTGCGCAGCGGGGCGGCGTGTGGGCCGTGTATTCGTATCACGCCGGGGCTGACGACTACGGCGGCGGATATGATGGTGTTGACGTCGGCGTTGACTGAGTTGCGCTGAGATTACTGTGTGGGCTTGCTCGCGATGGACGTTAACGATAACGCGGGTTGCCTGATGCCCCGCGTTGTTCTCAGGTTTTTCGCGAGCAAGCTCGCTCCTACAAAGGTTTTTTTGCGGGCAAAAAAAACGGTGCACCGACCAAGCGCACCGTAAAGCCGTAAAGCACACAACGAAGTGTTGGGGTGAAGCTGATCAGTCCAGCAGCGCCAAGGCCTCGGCGGTGCATTCCTGAATGCGGGCCCAGTCGCCGTTCTTGATCCACTCCGGATCAAGCATCCAGCTACCGCCCACGCACATGACGTTTTTCAATGCCATGTAGCTCTTGATGTTGGCCGGACCCACGCCGCCTGTCGGGCAGAATTTCACTTCGCCGAACGGGCCGCCCAGGGCCTTGATGGCCGCGACGCCGCCGCTGACTTCGGCCGGGAACAGTTTGAAGCGGCGATAGCCCAGGCCGTAGCCTTCCATGATGCCCGAGGCATTGCTGATGCCTGGCAACAGGGGAATCGGGCTGGCGACGCTGGCTTCGAGCAGGTCACGGGTGATGCCTGGCGTGACGATGAACTGCGAACCCGCAGCTTCGGCCGCGGCCAGCATGTGCCGATCCAGCACGGTGCCGGCACCGGTCACCAGCTCCGGACGCTGCTCACGCAGCACCTGGATGGCCTTGAGGCCGAACTGCGAGCGCAGGGTCACTTCCAGGGCGGTCAGGCCACCGGCCGCGAGGGCATCGGCCAGCGGCAGGATGTCCTGCTCGCGGGCAATGGTAATGACCGGCAGGATCCGCGCCTTGGCGCAGAGACTGTCGATCAGGGCAACTTTATCCGCCATGGAAACGGTCGGGGATGGGTTTGTCATAGCGGCTGTTCCTTGGCTCATGGGCACCAGTAAATCTCTAACGTGGGTTGCAAAAACGCGCGAATCGGCAGTGCGGCGACATCGTCACCGGCCAGTGCGGTATCCAGGGTGGTCAGCTTGGACTGACCGGAAATCGACAGAATCTTGTGTTTGGCCGAGGCCAGCAGCGCACGACTCATGGTCAGGCGCTGACGCGGCACGGTGGGTGCCAGCATCGGGTAACAACGACGGGTCCCGTCAGCCTTCAAGGCTTCGGCCAGGTTCGGGCTGCCGGGGAACAGCGACGCGGTGTGGCCGTCATCGCCCATGCCCAGCACCAGCACGTCGATCACCGGCAGCTCGGAAAGCAAACGGTCGGCGTGATCGGCGGCCTGTTCAAGGTTGGCGCTGGCGCTGTACAGGCTCAGGAACTGCGCCTTGGCCGCTGGCCCTTGCAACAGATATTTCTTCAGCAGGCCGGCATTGCTGTCGGCGTGCTCGACCGGCACCCAGCGTTCATCGGCGAGGCTGACCACCACGTTCGACCAGTCCAGCGCCTGCTTGGCCAGGTGCTGGAAAAACGCCACCGGGCTGCGGCCACCGGAGACCACCAGGGTCGCCGTGCCCTGGGCTTCAATGGCATCGCTCAGGTGCTTGGCCACATTCAGTGCCAGGCTTTCAGCCAGCAGCACCGGGCTCTTGAACGCATGGGCGCTGACGCCCTGCGGCAGTTTCAAATCAGATATCGCCATACCACGACCTCCCATCCCGCGTGATCAGAGCAATGGAGCTCATCGGTCCCCAGGACCCGGCCGCGTACGGCTTGGGCGCATCACCGGATTTTTTCCACCCGGCGATCAACTGGTCACACCACTTCCACGCGGCTTCGATTTCATCTTTACGGACAAACAGGTTCTGATTGCCGCGCATCACTTCCAGCAACAACCGCTCGTAGGCATCGGGAATCCGTGCGCTGCGCCAGGTGTCGGAAAAATTCAGCTGCAACGGACCGCTGCGCAGCTGCATGCCCTTGTCCAGGCCTTGTTCCTTGGTCATCACGCGCAAGGAAATGCCTTCGTCCGGTTGCAGGCGGATAATCAGCTTGTTGCTGATCTGCAGGCGCTGCTCGGGAGCGAAGATGTAGTGCGACGGCTCCTTGAAGTGGATGACGATCTGCGACAGCTTCTGCGGCATGCGTTTGCCGGTACGCAGGTAAAACGGCACGCCGGCCCAGCGCCAGTTGCGAATGTCGGCACGCAGGGCGACGAAGGTCTCGGTGTCGCTCTGGGTGTTGGAATTGGGTTCTTCCAGGTATCCGGGCACCGGTTTGCCTTCGCTGTAGCCGGCGATGTACTGGCCACGCACCACCTGGGTGGTCAGGCCTTCCGGGCTGATCGGTGCCAGTGCCTTGAGCACTTTGACTTTCTCGTCGCGGATGCTGTCGGCGGACAGGTCGGCCGGCGGGTCCATGGCGATCAGGCAGAGCAGTTGCAGCAGGTGATTCTGGATCATGTCCCGCAGCTGGCCGGCCTTGTCGAAGTAGCCCCAACGGCCTTCGATACCGACCTTCTCGGCCACGGTGATTTCCACGTGGGAGATG
>Ga0160466_100466_pt1 | contig 20659 bp, 18 predicted proteins | sample HID1971M_E11MG_FD_108245 | JGI IMG/M metagenome (GOLD analysis project Ga0160466, IMG submission 108245) | Enriched millipede-associated microbial communities from UW Madison campus, WI, USA - HID1971M_E11 MG | ecosystem: Host-associated > Arthropoda: Insects > Digestive system > Unclassified ... | reverse complement strand
GTCCTGCACGACGGTCCTCCGTACGCCAACGGCACGATTCACATCGGTCACGCACTGAACAAGATTCTCAAGGACATGATCATCCGTTCGAAGACCCTGTCGGGCTTCGACGCGCCTTATGTTCCGGGCTGGGACTGCCATGGCCTGCCGATCGAGCACAAGGTCGAAGTGACCCACGGCAAGAACCTGGGCGCGGACAAGACCCGCGAACTGTGCCGTGCCTACGCCACCGAGCAGATCGAAGGGCAGAAGTCCGAATTCATCCGTCTGGGCGTGCTGGGCGACTTCGCCAACCCGTACAAGACCATGGACTTCAAGAACGAAGCCGGTGAAATCCGTGCCCTGGCCGAAATCGTCAAGGGCGGGTTCGTGTTCAAGGGCCTGAAGCCGGTGAACTGGTGCTTCGACTGCGGTTCGGCCCTGGCCGAAGCGGAAGTCGAGTACGAGAACAAGAAGTCCTCGACCATCGACGTGGCTTTCCCGATTGCCGATGAAGCCAAGCTGGCTGCCGCCTTCGGTCTGCCATCGTTGGCCAAGCCTGCTTCGATCGTGATCTGGACCACCACCCCGTGGACCATCCCGGCCAACCAGGCGCTGAACGTCCACCCGGAATTCAACTACGCCCTGGTCGACATCGGCGACAAGCTGCTGGTGCTGGCTGAAGAGCTGGTCGAATCGTGCCTGACCCGTTACGGCGTTGAAGGCACCGTGCTGGCCACCGCAGCAGGTTCCGCACTGGAACTGATCAACTTCCGCCACCCGTTCTACGACCGTCTGTCGCCGGTGTACCTGGCCGACTACGTGGAACTGGGCGCCGGCACCGGCGTGGTTCACTCCGCCCCGGCCTACGGCGTGGACGACTTCGTGACCTGCAAGAAATACGGCATGGTCAACGATGACATCCTCAATCCGGTGCAGAGCAACGGCGTGTACGTGCCGTCGCTGGAATTCTTCGGCGGCCAGTTCATCTGGAAGGCCAACCCGGCCATCGTCGACAAGCTGACCGAAGTCGGTGCGCTGATGCACACCACCGTCATCGAACACAGCTACATGCACTGCTGGCGCCACAAGACCCCGCTGATCTACCGCGCCACCGCGCAGTGGTTCATCGGCATGGACAAGCAGCCGACCTCGGGCGACACCCTGCGTGTGCGCTCGCTCAAAGCCATCGAAGACACCAAGTTCGTTCCGGCCTGGGGCCAGGCGCGCCTGCACTCGATGATCGCCAACCGTCCGGACTGGTGCATCTCCCGCCAGCGCAACTGGGGCGTGCCGATCCCGTTCTTCCTGAACAAGGAAAGCGGCGAGCTGCACCCACGCACCGTTGAACTGATGGAAGAAGTTGCCAAGCGCGTCGAAGTCGAAGGCATCGAAGCCTGGTTCAAGCTGGACGCGGCCGAACTGCTGGGCGCTGAAGCGCCACAGTACGACAAGATCAGCGACACTTTGGACGTCTGGTTCGACTCGGGTACCACTCACTGGCACGTCCTGCGCGGTTCGCACCCGATGGGCCACGAAAGCGGTCCACGTGCCGACCTGTACCTGGAAGGTTCCGACCAGCACCGCGGCTGGTTCCACTCGTCGCTGCTGACCGGTTGCGCCATCGACAACCACGCGCCGTACCGCGAACTGCTGACCCACGGCTTCACCGTCGACGAGTCCGGCCGCAAGATGTCCAAGTCGTTGGGCAACGTCATTGCACCGCAGAAGGTCAACGACACCCTGGGCGCCGACATCATGCGCCTGTGGGTTGCTTCGACCGACTACTCGGGCGAAATGGCGGTGTCCGAGCAGATTCTGCAACGCAGTGCGGACGCCTACCGGCGTATCCGTAACACCGCGCGTTTCCTGCTCTCGAACCTGACCGGCTTCAACCCGGCCACCGACCTGCTGCCGGCCGAAGAAATGCTCGCGCTGGACCGTTGGGCCGTGGACCGCACCTTGCTGCTGCAACGCGAGCTGCAAGAACACTACGGCGAATACCGCTTCTGGAACGTCTACTCGAAGATCCACAACTTCTGCGTGCAGGAGCTGGGCGGTTTCTACCTCGACATCATCAAGGACCGCCAGTACACCACCGGCGCCGACAGCAAGGCCCGTCGTTCGTGCCAGACCGCGCTGTTCCACATCTCTGAAGCGCTGGTGCGCTGGATCGCGCCGATCCTGGCGTTCACCGCCGACGAGCTGTGGCAGTACCTGCCGGGCGAGCGCAACGAGTCCGTGATGCTCAACACCTGGTACGAAGGCCTGACCGAGCTGCCGGAAGGCTTCGAGCTGGGTCGCGCCTACTGGGACCGCATCATGGAAGTGAAGGTAGCGGTCAACAAGGAAATGGAAATCCAGCGCGCGGCCAAGGCCGTCGGTGGCAACCTGCAAGCCGAAGTGACGCTGTTCGCCGAAGACGCGCTGAGCGCCGACCTGGCCAAGCTGAGCAACGAACTGCGCTTTGTGCTGATCACCTCCACCGCCAGCGTTGCGCCGTTTGTTAAGGCGCCAGAAGATGCGGTAGTCACTGAAGTCAGCGGCCTGAAGCTGAAAATCGTCAAGTCGGCCTTCGCCAAGTGCGCCCGTTGCTGGCACTGCCGTGAAGACGTCGGTGTGAATCCGGAGCACCCGGAAATCTGCGGTCGTTGCGTCGACAACATCAGCGGCGCGGGCGAGGTTCGTCACTATGCCTAATGCAGCCGGGCCTAACGCCGTTGGTCGCTTCGGGCGACTGAGCTGGCTCTGGTTGAGCTTGCTGGTTCTGGTCATCGACCAGGCCAGCAAATTCTACTTCGAGGGCAAGCTCGAGATGTTCCAGCAGATCGTGGTGATCCCCGATCTGTTCAGCTGGACCCTGGCCTACAACACCGGCGCGGCCTTCAGTTTCCTGGCCGACAGCTCCGGCTGGCAGCGCTGGCTGTTTGCCCTGATCGCCATAGTGGTCAGTGCGGTGCTGGTGGTGTGGCTCAAGCGTCTGGGGCGCAACGAGACCTGGCTGGCCGTTGCGCTGGCGCTGGTACTCGGTGGCGCGCTGGGCAACCTGTATGACCGCATTGCCCTGGGCCATGTGATCGATTTCATCCTGGTGCATTGGCAGAACCGCTGGCATTTCCCGGCGTTCAACTTTGCCGACAGTGCAATCACTGTAGGCGCTGTCATGCTGGCACTGGATATGTTCAAAAGTAAAAAGACCGGAGAAGCCGTTCATGACTGAACAGGTATTGGCTGAGCAACGCATCGGCCAGAACACGGAAGTCACCTTGCATTTCGCATTGCGCCTGGAGAACGGCGACACGGTGGACAGCACCTTCGACAAGGCCCCGGCGACCTTCAAGGTCGGTGATGGCAACCTGCTCCCAGGTTTCGAAGCGGCGCTGTTCGGTTTCAAGGCGGGCGACAAGCGTACCCTGAGCATCGAGCCGGAAAACGCCTTCGGCCAGCCTAACCCGCAAAACGTGCAGATCATCCCGCGTTCGCAGTTCCAGGACATGGAGCTGTCACCCGGTTTGCTGGTGATCTTCAACGATGCGGCCAATACTGAATTGCCGGGTGTGGTGAAAGAGTTCGATGACGCGCAAGTGACCATCGACTTCAACCATCCGCTGGCAGGCAAGACGCTGACCTTTGACGTGGAAATCATCACCGTCAAAGCGCTGTAACTGCTTTCTGTAGGAGCGAGCTTGCTCGCGATGAACTCATTGGCACCGCGTCAACATAGAATGTGCGCGGTGTACCTGAGTTTTTCGCGAGCAAGCTCGCTCCTACAGTGGTTTTTCATTGTTTTCGCGCGCAAGACACGAGGCACAGCATGCAAATCAAACTCGCCAACCCCCGTGGCTTCTGCGCCGGTGTGGACCGGGCGATCGAAATCGTCAACCGCGCCCTGGAAGTCTTCGGGCCGCCGATCTATGTGCGCCACGAAGTGGTCCACAACAAATTCGTCGTCGAAGACCTGCGTAACCGCGGGGCAATCTTCGTCGAGGAACTGGATCAGGTGCCGGACGACGTGATCGTGATCTTCAGTGCCCACGGCGTGTCCCAGGCCGTGCGTACCGAAGCCGCCGGCCGTGGCTTGAAAGTGTTCGACGCCACCTGTCCGCTGGTGACCAAGGTGCACATCGAAGTCGCCCGTTACAGCCGCGACGGTCGTGAATGCATCCTCATTGGCCACGCCGGTCACCCGGAAGTCGAAGGCACCATGGGCCAGTACGATGGTAGCAACGGTGGTGCGATCTATCTGGTCGAAGACGAAAAGGATGTCGCCGAACTGCAGGTGCACAACCCGGAAAAACTGGCGTTCGTCACCCAGACGACCTTGTCCATGGACGATACCAGTCGCGTCATTGACGCATTGCGTACGCGTTTCCCGGCCATTGGCGGCCCGCGCAAGGACGACATCTGCTACGCCACGCAAAACCGCCAGGACGCGGTCAAGCAACTGGCCGACGAATGCGATGTGGTGCTGGTGGTCGGCAGTCCGAACAGCTCCAACTCCAATCGCCTGCGTGAACTGGCAGAACGCATGTCTACCCCGGCCTACCTGATCGATGGTGCCGAAGACCTGGAAAAAAGCTGGTTCGACGGTGTCGAGCGCATCGGCATCACCGCCGGCGCTTCCGCTCCGGAAGTCCTGGTGCGGGGCGTGATCCAGCAATTGCAGGCCTGGGGCGCAACCGGTGCCGATGAGTTGGCCGGTCGTGAGGAGAACATCACGTTCTCCATGCCCAAGGAGCTGCGGGTCCGTTCGCTGCTCTGAGCCTTCACCCCGGGCATAACGCCTGCGCGGCCTGCTCGTTGCGCAGGCTGATGCGACCGTTCGAGGCCAGTACCACCTGGTGCTGGCTCTGCGCTTCGCGTGCCGCGCACACGTGCAATGTCCCCGCTTGAAATCCCCCGGCTACCGGCCCACCCAGTGGACCGAAGCGTATGGCTGTCTTGATATACCGATTACCCATGATCGCCACGCCCATGCCGCTGCGGCGCTCGACCAGCAGCGGATTGTCGGGGTCCTCATGGCCCTTGCCGCTGACATCCAGAATGATCCGCCAGCCCTGGCTCCAGTCGTCGTCGATGCCGTGAATGACCACGACCTGGCCACGGGCTATCGCTTCGCTTCTTGCACTGCGCAAACCGCTGACGAGTGACTTGGCTGCCTCCTCGCGATGGTTCGATTCTTTAAGCCCTGCAAAGGCCGGACTGACCAGGAGCAGAACAATCCCGACAATCGCGAGTCCCATAAGCAATTCGATCAGACTGAAACCTTGCTCACGCATGAAATCTCCCTCCCTGGAATATGTTGCCTCGCGCGATCCCTGCGCCAGTAGAAGCAGGTATAGCCGACGGCAACCAAGGGCAACGGTGGATCATCGTTCAAAAGGTTTCACGCTGATCGAGTTGCTGGTGGCGTTGGCGATCTTCCTGGTCCTGATCACCCTGGCGGTTCCGGCGTTCATCCGATCGACACAAGGCACCAGGGCCGACACCGAGATGGGGGATCTGCGACGTGCCCTGAACTACGCCCGACTGGAAGCCATCGACCGAGGCGTGCCCATTCGGCTGCGACCCACGGCGGGAGGGAGCGGGTGGAGCGGGGAATTGTCGGTCTATGACAGCACGGGCACCCCGGCCAATGTGTTGCGGGTTGTTCCGCCGATGAGCAGCGGGGCGACTCTGGCGCTACCCTCGGATGTCACGGCGATCGATTTCAATAATCTGGGCGGGCTGTCATCACCCTCCATGCCAGTGGTGATCAGCTATGTGCTCGGAACACAAAGCAGGACGCTGAATGTGTGTTTGAACGGACGAATTCTATTGGGTGGAAGTTGCGGATGAGGCCATGGAGCAAGCGTGCCCAGGAGGGCATGACGCTGATCGAAGTGCTGGTGGCGTTGCTGATCCTGGGCGTGGGGCTGTTGGGCGCGGCCGCCTTTCAATTGAATGCCTTGAAGTACACCGACAGTGCGCGCATGACCAGTCAGGCCAGCTTCATTGCCTACGACATGATGGACCGCATTCGCGCCAATGCAGCCGCCGACTACACCGTTACACCGCCAACCTCGGGCAATCCGAACGACGCCCGGGACCAGGACCTCTACGATTTCACCCGTAACATTGCAGGTTTTGGTGGCGAAACGGCGACCGGCAGCATCTCCCTGAGCCAGCGGGTGTACACCATCACCATCACCTGGGACGACTCGCGGGCCGCCAACGCTGCCGACTCACGGCGCAGTTTCGTCCTCACCAGCCGCGCGACTGTCGACCCGGTGGCGAGGCCATGAGCCGCTGCAGTCGCGGCTTCGGCCTGGTCGAGTTGCTGATCGCCCTGGCCTTGAGCCTGGTCGTGGTGCTGGGCGTGGTGCAGGTATTCATCGCCGCGAAAAACACTTACATCAGCCAGAACTCCGCGGCGGCCATGCAGGAGGACGCGCGTTTCGTGCTGAGCAAAATGATCCAGGAAATCCGCATGGTCGGCATGTTCGGCTGCCTGGGGTCTATCACCGATGCCAGCAAAGCGCGTGACTTCAATGCCAGCCATCTAACGCCTATCAGCTGGGACAACGCCGGTCGCAAGTTGACCCTGGTCACGGCGGACATCGGCAGCAATGGCGGGACGCCGGCCTGGACGGTGGTATCCGATTGTCGCACCAGCGCGACGGCGTATTCCGACTCGCAAGCACCTGCTACGGGGCAACTGGCATTTCCCATCCGCCGATTGATCTACAGCTTGAAGAACGGTGAGCTGAAGATGGGCGTCGGCAGGGATAAGCCGCTCGAGCAAGTACTGGTGGATAACGTCAGTGCCTTCGACGTCAGCTTCGGCCTGGCCAGCTCGGCTTCCGATCTGGCAGTGTCCAGTTACAGCAGCAACCCGTCGGACCCGGCACGCATCCGCAGCGTACGCCTGAGCCTGACCCTCACCGACCCGAACAATCGGGTGGGCGACCAGGCCTTCAACGTGGTTGCCGCCTTGCGCAACCGCTTGCCATGAGGCGCGGGCCGATGAGCGTTGCCCCTGGTGCCCAGCGCGGCATGGCGCTGCTGGTCAGCCTGGTGTTCCTGTTGCTGCTGACGCTGATCGGTATTTCATCGATGCAAAACGCCACCCTGCAGGAAAAAATGGCCGGCAGCCTGGGCTTGCGCAATCAGTCGTTCCAGCTGGCCGAAGCGGTATTGCGCGTGGGTGAAAGCGCGGTGCAGCTCGATAGTTACTCGTTGCCCGTGTGCAGCGGCACTACCCGGTGCGCCCCGCCTGCCGAATCGGCGACCCTCACCGCGGCCGGGTTCAATTCCACCTCGGGGGTGACCTGGATCGCGTCCGGCAACGGCTTCTATGGCGTGCAGAACATCGGCACCACCAAGGCGGCGGTGAACGTGCCGAGTAACACCTCGGCAACCTTGTACCGGGTCACCGCCGTGGGCATAGCGGGCAGCTCACGCAGTGTGGTGGAGAGCATTTATGCGAAATATTGAAAGTCGCTCACAGCGCTGGCGGTGGTTGAGCCGGGCCATGTGTGCCTTGTTGCTGGCCGCTCCGGCCTATGCCTTCACGCCTGCGGATTCGCCCTTGTTGTGCAGCAAGGCCGGCTCCGGCGGCAGTGGTGTCGCCAGCGGCACCCGCTATTTCCAGACCAGCTACGACCCCAGGGACTGGCGTGGCACGATCAAGGCCTATGGCTTCACCGCCAGTGGCACGGTCGATACCTCTTCGGTGCTGTGGTCCACCGATACGGCCATCGTGCCGGGCGCCACGGGACCGGCCTATCAATCTTGGAACAGCCAGACCCACAGCGCCGTGACATTGGCCTTTGCCAATTTGTCTGCGGCTCAGCAAGGCGTGCTCAGCCAGGGCTTGCCTGGCGGTATTACGGGCAGCGATCTGCTGGAGTGGAGCAAGGGCGCGAACAAGGCCGGCCTGAAAGTGCGCAGTGTATTGCTCGGCGATATCGTCAACTCGCCGCTGGTCCTGGCGGCGCCTTCGGATAAAACCGCAGCTGATTGGTCGGGGGATACCAGCTACAGCACTTACCTGGCGACCAAGGCGGCCAACATGCATGCCAGCCTGGTGGTCAACGCCAACGACGGTTTTGTCAGCGTCATTAACACCGCCAACGGTGCCCGGCGCTACGCCTACATGCCCGCCAGTGTGCTGCCGTCCTTGCATTACATCGCCGATCCCATCTACATCAACGGCGTTGGCCACAGGTTTCTGGTGGATGGGCAGGTGGGCGTGTTCGATGCCCAGTTGAACAGCGCCTGGAAGACCCTCGCCCTGGGCGGAACGGGCGCGGGCGGGCGAACCTTCTATGCGCTGCAACTGTTCGACGCATCGGCGGGGAATATGACCAAGGCCCTGTGGGAAATCAGCGCGCCGGACACTGCCAATGCGGCGAACGCGTTAAATGACCTGGGTTATGCCTACGCCCGTCCGGAGGTGGCACGCTTGGCGGATGGGCGCTGGGCGGCGTTCATTGCCAATGGCTATGGCAGTTACTCCGGGGTGGCGGCGTTGTACGTGGTGGATATTCGCGACGGCAGCCTGATCAGGAAAATCGTGGTCGACAGCAGCGAAACCACTAACGGCTTGTCTTCGGTGAAACTCAGGGTCAATTCACAGAACGTGGTGCAGGCAGCCTACGGCGGCGACCTCAAGGGGCGGCTCTGGAAGTTCGACCTCAGCGGCACCACCCCGAACGCCTGGGGCCTCGCATTTGCCGGCAAACCTTTGTTCACCACCGCCGGTGGTGCTACCCAGCCCATCACCGCGCAGCCATTACTGGCGGACAGCACCCAGGGTGGAACAATGGTGTTTTTCGGCACCGGCAAATTCAACGAGACAGCGGACAGGATCAACAAAGACCTGCAGGCGTTCTACGCGGTGTGGGACGCGCAGGGTGGCTCGGGACAAATCACCACGTCCAACCTGCAGGCCCAGGCAGTGACCGGGGTGTCGGCGCAGTCCATCACCACCAGCCAGCACGAGGTAACCTACCCGACGCAAAAGGGCTGGTATTTGCCGCTGGTGTATAACAACGCACTGACCGGTGAGCGAGTGATCAACCAGGCCAGCCTGGTGCTCGGTCGGATCGTCTTTACCACGGCCAGCGTGGATACCACCGACCCTTGCGCCAGCTTTGGCAGCGGCAAACTGGTCGAACTCGATGCGTTCAGCGGTAAGATGCTCAATTACGCGGTGCTCGACACCAACGGCGACGCCGTGGTCGACAGCACCGACACGCTGTCCAGCGGCGTGGTCTTTACCGGCGGGATGCCGACCCTGAACGCCATCGTCAATGGCGGGGCTCGCAAGATCGTGAACGATTCCAGTGGCGGTATCTCCACGCTGGTGGAAAAATCCGGCGGCGGCAGCCGTCGCATCATGTGGCGACAAATACAGTAAGTGAGAATTGAGGCATGCGCAGTTCCAACCGCGGTTTTACCCTGATCGAAATCATGATCGTGATTGCGATCATCGGGATCGTCATCACCATTGGCTATCCGAGCCTCACCGAGTACGTGAACAAGGGGCGTCGCACCGAAGTCGCCGGCCTGCTCTCGGAACAGGCGCAGATCCTCGAGCGCTACTATTCGAAGAATAACGTCTACACCAATGCTACCGATCTTAGCGCCGGCAACGATTACTACAGCATCACACCGACCCTGACGGACCAGACGTTCCTGCTGACGGCAACCCGCAAGAGCGATGCCGCCATGGCCGCTGACAAGTGTGGTGACTTCACCCTCACCAACACCGGTGTCAGAAGCATGGTCAATGCGGCGGACGGCCTGACCACCAAGGATTGCTGGGGTCGCTGAGTTCCTTTTCGGGCGCCCTTTGCGCCTCTGTCTATTGAACGGTTGGATCAGAACATGACCAGGCAACAGCAAGTGGTGATCGTCGGTGGTGGGGTAATCGGGCTGCTGACGGCATTCAATCTCGCGTCCCAGGTGCAGAGTGTGGTGCTGCTGGACCGCTCGAATGTCGGCCAGGAATCGTCCTGGGCCGGTGGTGGCATCGTTTCGCCGCTCTATCCATGGCGCTACAGCCCGGCGGTGACCGCGCTGGCGCATTGGTCCCAGGATTTTTATCCACAGCTGGGCGAGCGCTTGTTTGCGGCCACCGGCATTGATCCCGAGGTCCATACCACAGGCCTGTACTGGCTGGACCTGGACGATGAGGCCGAGGCGCTGGCCTGGGCCGCGCGCGAGGGCCGGCCGCTGCGGGCTGTGGATATCTCGGCGGCCCACGATGCGGTGCCGGTGCTGGGCGGTGGTTTTTCCCGGGCGATCTACATGGCCGACGTGGCCAACGTGCGCAATCCACGGCTGGTGAAGTCGCTCAAGGCGGCCTTGCAGGCGCTGCCGAACGTGACGATCCATGAGCAGTGCGAAGTCAGCGGGTTTATTCGGCAGGACGAAAAAATAGTCGGTGTGCAGACCTCCACCGGCGCGATCCATGGCGACCAAGTGGTCCTCACCGCTGGTGCCTGGAGCGGCGATCTGCTCAAGAGCCTGGGCCTTGAATTGCCGGTCGAACCGGTGAAAGGGCAGATGATCCTCTACAAGTGCGCGGCGGACTTCCTGCCAAGCATGGTGCTGGCCAAGGGGCGTTATGCGATTCCGCGGCGCGATGGTCACATCCTGATTGGCAGTACCCTGGAGCATGAAGGCTACGACAAGACGCCGACTGAATCGGCACTCGAAAGCCTCAAGGCCTCGGCTATCGAGTTGATTCCCGCGTTGGCCGATGCCGAGGTGGTGGGGCATTGGGCCGGGTTGCGGCCAGGCTCGCCGGAGGGCATTCCCTATATTGGCCAGGTGCCGGGTTTCGAGGGGCTTTGGCTCAATTGCGGGCATTACCGCAACGGGTTGGTGTTGGCGCCGGCGTCGTGCCAATTGTTTGCTGATGTGATGCTGGGCAGGGCACCGATCATCGATCCTGCGCCGTATGCGCCAGCCGGGCGGATTTGATTCGAGATCTTTGGCGTCTGTCAGATTGCCTTCGCGAGCAAGCCCGCTCCCACATTTGACCGTGGTTCTCCTGAATAAGCACGGTCGAATGTGGGAGCGGGCTTGCTCGCGAAGGGGCCCCTCAATCCAGACCCAATTTCTTCAGCCTGTAGCGCATCGATCGAAACGACAGATTCAACCGCTGAGCCGCCGCCGTGCGGTTCCAGCGGGTCTCTTCCAGCGCCTGCAAAAGCAACTGGCGCTCAACGTTTTCCAGGTACGCTTCCAGGTTATCGATCTGCGTGAGGTCCGGCACACCCGCTTCGGCGGCACAGTTGCCTTCGGCCAGGCGCAGGTCGCTGGGCTCGATCTGCTGGTTGTCGCATAACGTGTGAGCCCGTTCGAGCATGTTCTCAAGTTCGCGCACATTGCCCGGGAAACGGTAGCTTTTCAGGACCTCGAGAGCATTGGGGTGGAGTGTTGCCGCGGGCTGCCCGGTGTCTGCAGCCAGGCGCTTGAGCACATGGCTGGCCAGGGGCTCGATGTCGTCACGGCGTTCGCGCAACGGCGGAACCCGCAGCTCGATCACGTTCAGGCGGTAGTACAGGTCCTGGCGAAAACGTTCGGCAGCGACTTCGGCGCCAAGGTCTTTGTGGGTGGCGCAAAGGATGCGCACATCGACCACCACTTCCTGTTGCCCACCGACGCTACGTACTGCTTTCTCCTGGATGGCCCGCAGCAGTTTGACTTGCATCGGCAGAGGCAGGTCTGCCACTTCGTCGAGAAACAGGGTGCCGCCGTGGGCCGCCTGGAACAGTCCCGGTTTATCTTCGATGGCGCCGCTGAAGCTGCCTTTTCGATGGCCGAAAAACTCGCTCTCCATCAGCTCGGTCGGAATCGCACCGCAATTGACCGGGACAAAGGGTTGGCTGGCCCGAGGTCCTCGCTCATGAATCAGGCGGGCGACCCGTTCCTTGCCGCTGCCGGACTCGCCACTGATGTACACCGGTGCCTGGCTACGGGCCAGTTTGTCGATCTGTTTGCGCAGATCGCGCATGGGCGGTGAGTCGCCCAGCAAACGACGATCGATGGCGGAGCCAGGGGCGGGCAGCAGCAAGGCACTGGTCACCAGTTCCCGAAGGCGGGTCAGGTCCACCGGTTTGGTCAGGAAATCGAACGCACCGGCCTTCAGCGCATTGATCGCCGTGTCGAGGCTGCCATAGGCCGTGATCATGGCCACCGGGACTTGCGGGTAGCGTTGCTGGATGTGTTGCACCAGCTCCAGGCCGCTGCCGTCGGGCAAGCGCATGTCGGTCAGGCACAGGTCGAACGCCTCGCGCTGGAGCAGGATCAGGGCCTCGCCAGCGTTGCGTGCGCTGTAGGTATCGAGTTTCATCCGGCCCAGGGTGATTTCCAGGAGTTCGCGGATGTCCGGCTCGTCGTCGACGATCAGGACTTTTTGCCGTGGGCTCTTGTTCAACCTTGTTTGCGTCCGTGGGAAAAGGTGATGCGAAAGCAGCCGCCCTGGCGTGATTTGAAGTCCAGGCGGGCCTGGTTGCTTTCGCACAGCTCACGGGACAGATAAAGGCCCAGGCCAGTGCCCTGGTGGCTAGTGGTGAAGAAAGGCTCGAACAATTGCGCTTGATGGTCCGGGGCCACCCCGGGTCCGTCGTCGAGGATTTCGAGGATCGGCAGCTGACTCTCGGGGTCGATGAACAACTCAAGCCAGACCTGCGCCTGGTCGTGGTTCAGGGCGCTATGGCGCCATGCATTGCGGATCAGGTTGTCGAGAATCTGCTCCAGCTGGTTCGGGTCCATCAAGGTACTGAAGTCACCGCAAGCCATGCGTAGATGGATCTTCTGGCGCTCGGTCGCCTGCTCGCGGGTTTGTGTCACGAACTGCTCCAGCCACGGCTTCAGGTCGAGTCGTTGCGCCACGGTTTGCTGGCGACGGGACAGTTGCAGGACGTTTTCGATTACCCGATTCATTCGCTGAGAGTGGTCTTGAATAATCTGCGTCAGACGTCGATCCGCGGCATTCAGTTCCTCCGATTCGCGCAATAGCTGCGCGGCGTGACTGATGGCGCCTAACGGATTGCGGATTTCATGGGCGACACCGGCGGTCAGGCGGCCGAGGGCGGCGAGTTTCAGTTGTTGAGCCTGCTGGGTGACCTGGGCGAGGTCTTCGAGAAAGACCAGGATCTGCTGATGCGGGCCAGGAGCCAGGGCAATGAAGCTCGGCTGCAGTTCAAGGCCGCTGCCGGGGATTTTCAGGCTATGCGGGCGCAGCGTCGGGTTGTTGATCCACAGTTGCAGACGTTCGACCAGGGCGGGGGCCTGTTCGTCGATCCGCCGGCCTTCGAGGCGCTCGCAGCCCAGCAGGGCCAACGCACTGTGATTGGCCAGTTGCACGCGCCATTGGTCGTCAAACACCAGAATGCCAGTACGCATGCGTTGCAGGATCAGGGCATTGAGGGCTTCCAGGCCGATGACTTCGCTGGTTTTCTGTTCTGCCAGGGTTTCGCTGACTTCCAGTCGTCGGACCAGGCCTTGCACCAGCAGTGCCGCGGCAAAACACAGGGCGCCGAGCGTGCCGATCTGCAAGTAATCGTTGGGGCTGGCGGGATGGCTGAGATTCAGCAGGAAACTCGAACCCAGGATGCCAAGTGCGCTGATGGCGGCGATCAGCAGGCCGATGCGTCCTCGCAACAAGGTATTGCTGATGGCCACCGAGACGATCAACAAGTTGCCGATGGCGCTGGCCACACCGCCACCGGCGTAGAACAACACGCAAAGCAGCAGGACATCGACCAGCGCCAAGCTGAGCAGTTGTGTCGGACGGCGGGTGTTTGCGAAGAAGACCACCAGCAGGATGTTCAGCACCAGGTACAACCCGCTGGCGTAGCGCAGCAGGTCGTCATTGGCGGACGTCAGCAACCGGTAGTCCAGGTTGCTGGAAATCAGCAGCACCAGGGTGATGCCGATGCTCAGGCGGTAGAGGTGATAGAGGCGCAGCAGTCGCTGGGCCTGTTTGTCGCCGGGACTGGTCGTCTCAGCGATCACTGGAGCCTGGGCCTTGCTCAAGGTGAGCCTGGCTGCAATACCACTGTTGTTGAAGGCTCAGCGCACGGTCGCGGGGCAGGTGCACGCCGCAATGGGCGCAGCGGACCATGGGCGCCGCTTCCAGCTCGGCGGAAGACTTGGGTGCAGAGACCTGGCGCTTGTACTTGCGCCAGAACCAGACAGCGGCGGCAATCACTGCGATCCAGAATAGTAAACGAAGCATGGTGAGCTGCTTTATGACGGATGAGCCGCCAGTTTAGCCAAGGACATGACAGGCGCACAGCGTATTCGCGCGGCATAAAAACGGCGCAATAAAAAAGGGAGACTCGAGCGTCTCCCTTTCTGTACCACCGTCGTATCAGTCGAATACGCCGAAGGTCATGTAGCTGAACCACGAGCGGTCTTCGTTGTTGCCCTCGGCCTCGTGATCCTCTTCCTCGATCACATCGCCGTTGCCGTCTTTAGGCTTGAGCTCGCTCGGAATCGCGTCCTTGGCATCCTGGAACTGCTTCTGCACGTCCTGGTTGGCGCGGGTTTCTCCCGGCGGCAGCGGCGGACGGGATTCGATCAGGCCCAGGGTGGCCTTGCTCAGCCACGAACGGTTGTCGGCTTCGGCGACCGATGGCACGAACTGACCGTCCACCAGGCTTGGGTGGTTCGGGTAGTTGAGCTTCAGGGTTTCGAGGCTGGTGGCAGCCAGTTCATCCAGGTGCAGGCGCTGGTAGGCCTCGGTCATCACCGCCAGGCCGTCGCCGACCGCAGGGGTTTCCTGGAAGTTTTCCACCACGTAGCGACCGCGGTTCGCGGCGGCGACGTAGGCCTGACGGGTCAGGTAATAGTCGGCCACGTGGATTTCGTAGGCGGCCAGCAGATTGCGCAGGTAGATCATGCGCTGCTTGGCGTCCGGCGCATAACGGCTGTTGGGGAAGCGGCTGGTCAGCTGGGCGAACTCGTTGTAGGAGTCGCGAGCGGCACCCGGGTCACGCTTGGTCATGTCCAGCGGCAGGAAGCGCGAGAGCAGGCCAACGTCCTGGTCAAAAGACGTCAGGCCCTTGAGGTAGTAGGCGTAATCGACGTTCGGGTGCTGTGGGTGCAGGCGAATGAAGCGCTCGGCAGCGGCCTTGGCGGCTTCCGGTTCGGCGTTCTTGTAGTTGGCGTAGATCAGCTCCAACTGGGCCTGATCGGCATAACGGCCGAACGGATAGCGCGATTCCAGAGCCTTCAGCTTGGCAGTGGCGCTGGTGTAGCTATTATTGTCCAGATCGGCTTGAGCCTGTTGGTACAACTCGACTTCGCTCAGGTTTTCGTCTACGACTTCCTTCGAAGAGCAAGCAGCGGTCAATGCGAGGATGGCGATCAGCAGCAGGTGTTTCACTTGCATGGCGGCTTGCGTCCCTATGACGGCCGCTGTCTTGGGCGAGGCCGTCCTGTTATGATGAGCGCCCCGTTGAATAGCCTCGGGGCAAAAGACGCCGTATTTAACCACAAGCGCGCAGCCGAAACCAAAGGCTGTGCCGACGCCTAGTCCGAGCATGTCCGATAAAATTGAACTTAGCGCAGAGGTGCCGTCCGAATTGGGCGGCCAACGCCTCGATCAAGTCGCCGCACAATTATTCGCTGAGCACTCGCGCTCGCGCCTTTCCGCCTGGATCAAAGACGGCCGCCTGACTGTGGATGGGGCGGTTGTCCGCCCGCGAGACATCGTTCACGGTGGCGCCATTCTTGAACTCACTGCCGAGCAGGAAGCTCAGGGCGAATGGGTCGCTCAAGACATCGCCCTGGACATCGTCTATGAAGACGACGACATCCTGGTGATCAACAAGCCTGCGGGCCTGGTGGTTCACCCGGCTGCTGGCCACGCTGATGGCACCTTGCTCAACGCCTTGCTGCACCACGTGCCGGACATCATCAATGTGCCCCGCGCCGGTATCGTGCATCGCCTGGACAAGGACACCACCGGTCTGATGGTGGTAGCCAAGACCATTCAGGCGCAGACGCAGCTGGTTACACAGTTGCAGAGCCGCAGCGTCAGCCGGATCTACGAGTGCATCGTGATCGGCGTGGTGACGGCTGGCGGCAAGATCAATGCGCCGATCGGTCGTCACGGCCAGCAACGCCAGCGCATGGCCGTGATGGAAGGTGGCAAGCAGGCCGTCAGCCATTACCGCGTGCTCGAGCGTTTCCGTTCCCACACCCACGTGCGGGTGAAGCTGGAAACCGGTCGTACACACCAGATTCGCGTGCACATGGCGCACATCAACTTCCCGTTGGTCGGAGACCCTGCCTACGGCGGTCGTTTCCGCATTCCGCCGGCCGCCAACCCGACCATGGTCGAGTCGCTGAAAAACTTCCCGCGTCAGGCGCTGCATGCGCGGTTCCTCGAGCTGGATCACCCGACCACCGGTGAGCGCATGAGCTGGGAATCGCCGTTGCCGGAAGATTTCGTCTGGTTGCTGACCCTGCTCAAGCAAGACCGCGAGGCGTTTGTCGGATGAGTGACTGGCTGATTCCTGACTGGCCCGCGCCGGCCGGGGTCAAAGCCTGTGTCACCACCCGTGCGGGCGGCGTCAGCCTGGCGCCGTTCGACAGCCTCAATCTTGGTGATCACGTCGACGACAGCCCCGAAGCTGTCGCCGAAAATCGCCGGCGTCTGACTGATTGTTTTTCGATTCAACCGGCCTGGCTGCAGCAGGTCCACGGCATCGTCGTGGCGCATGCCGATCCGAGCCGGGTGGACACTGCCGATGCCAGTTGGACCTCAACGCCGGGCATTGCCTGTGCGGCGATGACTGCGGACTGCCTGCCTGCGTTGTTTTGCGACCGTGCCGGTACGCGTGTCGCGGCGGCCCATGCCGGTTGGCGCGGGTTGGCGGCGGGGGTGCTGGAAGCGACCCTCGACAGCCTGGACGTGCCACCTGCCGAGGTTTTGGTCTGGCTTGGCCCGGCCATTGGTCCGAAAGCCTTCGAAGTCGGCCCGGAAGTGCGGGCAACCTTCGTCGAGCAACTGCCCGAAGCTGCTCAAGCTTTTGCGCCGAGTCAAAACCCCGGCAAGTTCATGGCCGACATCTATACGCTGGCGCGCTTGCGCCTGGCAGCCCGTGGTGTAACCGCTGTCTACGGCGGCGGGTTCTGCACCGTCACCGATCCACGCTTCTTTTCCTACCGCCGTGCGTCCCGCACCGGTCGATTTGCCTCCTTGATCTGGCTCGAACGCTAGACTTGTCTGACCTGCATCAACGTCTCGACGCTTGAAACTCCCAGAATCGACCGCATCTATTGTGGTATCTGGCAGGTTTCTTCATTCAGGATGTTTTATAGGTCCGGCCTGCTCAAAAGGAAGGTGACCCATGCGTATAGACCGTTTAACCAGCAAATTGCAGTTAGCGTTGTCCGATGCCCAATCCCTGGCCGTCGGTCTCGATCATCCGGCCATTGAACCGGCGCACTTGATGCAAGCCCTGCTCGAGCAACAGGGCGGCTCGATCAAGCCCCTGCTGATGCAGGTGGGCTTCGACGTCAACAGCCTGCGTAAAGAGCTGACCAAAGAGCTCGACCAGCTCCCGAAAATTCAGAATCCGACCGGCGACGTGAACATGTCGCAGGATCTGGCGCGCCTGCTCAACCAGGCCGATCGCCTGGCCCAGCAAAAGGGCGACCAGTTCATTTCCAGCGAACTGGTGCTGCTCGCAGCGATGGACGAGAACAGCAAGATCGGCAAGCTGTTGCTCGGCCAGGGCGTGAGCAAGAAAGCCCTGGAAAACGCGATCAACAACCTGCGTGGTGGTGAGGCAGTCAATGACGCGAACCACGAGGAAGCCCGGCAGGCGCTGGATAAGTACACGGTCGACCTGACCAAGCGTGCCGAAGACGGCAAACTCGATCCGGTGATCGGTCGTGACGATGAAATTCGTCGCACTATCCAGGTGCTGCAACGCCGCACCAAGAACAACCCGGTGCTGATCGGTGAGCCTGGCGTCGGTAAGACCGCCATCGCCGAAGGCCTGGCCCAGCGCATCATCAATGGCGAAGTGCCGGATGGCCTCAAGGGCAAGCGTTTGTTGTCCCTGGACATGGGGGCGTTGATTGCCGGTGCCAAGTATCGTGGCGAGTTCGAAGAACGCCTGAAATCCCTGCTCAACGAGCTGTCGAAGCAGGAAGGGCAGATCATCCTGTTCATCGACGAACTGCACACCATGGTCGGCGCCGGTAAAGGCGAGGGCTCGATGGATGCGGGCAACATGCTCAAGCCAGCCCTGGCGCGTGGCGAACTGCACTGCGTCGGTGCCACCACGCTCAACGAGTACCGCCAATACATAGAGAAGGACGCCGCCCTCGAGCGACGTTTCCAGAAAGTGCTGGTGGACGAGCCGAGCGAAGAAGACACCATCGCCATTCTGCGTGGCCTGAAAGAACGCTATGAGGTCCACCACAAGGTGGCGATCACCGACGGCGCGATCATTGCGGCGGCCAAGCTCAGCCATCGCTATATCACTGACCGGCAGTTGCCGGACAAGGCCATCGATCTGATCGACGAGGCCGCCAGCCGCATCCGCATGGAGATCGACTCCAAGCCGGAGGTGCTGGACCGCCTGGAACGACGTTTGATCCAGCTGAAGGTGGAATCCCAGGCGCTGAAGAAAGAAAGCGACGACGCAGCGAAGAAACGCCTGGAAAAACTCCAGGAAGAAATCGCCCGCCTCGAGCGTGAGTACTCGGACCTGGAAGAAATCTGGAACTCGGAAAAAGCCGAGGTTCAGGGTTCTGCGCAAATCCAGCAGAAGATCGAACAGTCCCGTCAGGAACTGGAAGCCGCTCGCCGCAAAGGCGACCTGAACCGCATGGCGGAGTTGCAGTACGGGGTGATCCCGGACCTGGAGCGCAGCCTGCAAATGGTCGACCAGCATGGAAAACCTGAAAACCAGTTGCTGCGCAGCAAGGTGACTGAAGAAGAGATCGCCGAAGTCGTGTCGAAGTGGACCGGTATTCCCGTGTCGAAAATGCTCGAAGGCGAGCGCGAAAAACTGATGAAGATGGAAAGCCTGTTGCACCAGCGTGTGATCGGCCAGGACGAAGCGGTGGTGGCCGTGTCCAACGCGGTGCGGCGTTCCCGCGCCGGGTTGTCCGACCCGAATCGCCCGAGCGGCTCGTTCATGTTCCTCGGCCCGACCGGTGTCGGTAAAACCGAGCTGTGCAAGGCGCTGGCTGAATTTCTCTTTGATACCGAAGAGGCGATGGTGCGGATCGACATGTCCGAGTTCATGGAGAAACATTCCGTGGCTCGCCTGATCGGTGCGCCACCAGGCTACGTCGGTTACGAGGAGGGCGGTTACCTGACCGAGGCGGTGCGTCGCAAGCCATACTCGGTGATCCTCATGGACGAAGTCGAGAAGGCGCACCCGGATGTGTTCAACATCCTGCTGCAGGTGCTGGAAGACGGTCGCCTGACCGACAGCCATGGCCGCACGGTGGACTTCAAGAACACCGTGATTGTCATGACCTCCAACCTGGGCTCTGTACAGATCCAGGAATTGGTGGGTGATCGTGAGGCGCAGCGCGCCGCGGTGATGGATGCGATTTCCAGCCACTTCCGGCCGGAGTTCATCAACCGGGTCGACGAAGTGGTGATCTTCGAGCCTTTGGCGCGGGATCAGATCGCCGGTATCACCGAGATCCAATTGGGTCGCCTGCGCAGTCGCCTGACCGAGCGGGAGCTGAAGCTGGAACTGAGCCCCGAGGCCATGGACAAGCTGATCGCGGTCGGCTACGACCCGGTGTACGGCGCACGGCCGCTCAAGAGGGCCATACAGCGCTGGATCGAGAACCCGCTGGCGCAGTTGATCCTTTCCGGTCGTTTCATGCCGGGTGACACCGCTCAGGGCGTGGTGGAAAACGACGAAATCGTCTTCGTCTGATCCGTAACCGCAGCAAAATCGAAAAGGCCTCGCACAACGAGGCCTTTTTTTCATTCAGGCTGTTGAACTCTAAGGAAAAGGCTTGTAAAGTGCGCCCCGCAGTAAGTCACCCGGCAGGGTTTCTGCTTCAGGCAGGAATCTAAAATAAGTTGCAAATCATTAACTTGAATGCAAATTAGGGGGTTGACAGAGGTGCTGAAGATTGTAGAATAGCGCGCCTCAGACACACGAACGCAGCGATGCGAACGGGTCGAAGAGAACGCAGTAAAGCTACAAAGTTGTAAATTGAAATGTGTAGTTCCGTGATAGCTCAGTCGGTAGAGCAAATGACTGTTAATCATTGGGTCCCAGGTTCGAGTCCTGGTCACGGGGCCAATTTCAAGCGGGGTTATACCGAGGTCCGGTAGCGCGCCTGCTTGGGGAGCAGGATGTAAGGAGTCGAATCCCCTTACCCCGACCATTTTTGGGTCGTTAGCTCAGTTGGTAGAGCAGTTGGCTTTTAACCAATTGGTCGTAGGTTCGAATCCCACACGACCCACCATTTTTGAAACCAGTTAACGCTGGAATCGAATCTTAAGATCAGAGGCCAAAAGCGCTGATCGAAGAAGGCGACTTTAGTTAGGTCGCCTTTTTTTTACCGGGGTATAGCGCAGTCCGGTAGCGCGCCTGCTTTGGGAGCAGGATGTCAGGAGTTCGAATCCCCTTACCCCGACCATATTAAAAATCCTCGTATCGAAAGATACGGGGATTTT
>Ga0160466_100450_pt1 | contig 21205 bp, 20 predicted proteins | sample HID1971M_E11MG_FD_108245 | JGI IMG/M metagenome (GOLD analysis project Ga0160466, IMG submission 108245) | Enriched millipede-associated microbial communities from UW Madison campus, WI, USA - HID1971M_E11 MG | ecosystem: Host-associated > Arthropoda: Insects > Digestive system > Unclassified ... | reverse complement strand
TTTGCCTTCGACTTGCAGCGCTTCATCTCGTCACGGGACGGCCCGAATGTGCGGCAGTACTTCGATGCTTTGTGGGCCGATTGGGAAACGCCACAATGGCGTTTTATCGGGATTGCCAGCCAACCGGTGCAGTACCAGGATGGCCGGCATTTCGATGACAAATCCAACCGTGATGCGCGCTTTCACATGCTGCGGGTCGAGCGTCTGGTGGGCGGCAGCAATGAGCTGTCAGCCTATTACGGCGTCTACGAACGCAGGGCCGCGCACTATCAGGACGCCGACGGCGACGAGACCCGCCAGCTGCTCGACGCACGCCTGGGTGGCGCGGCCCAAGGGTTCGACTGGGATATCGAAGCCATGCTGCAAAGGGGCTCGGTGGGCAGCAAGACCATCCGCGCCTGGGCGGGCGGCAGCCGCACTGGCTACACCTTCGACACACTGGCATGGAAACCACGTATCGGCCTGCAACTGGATGTCGCCTCCGGTGACCGCAAGAGCGGTGACGGTCGCGTCGGCACCTTCAACCCGCTGTTCCCCAATGGCTACTATTTTTCCCTGGCCGGTTATACGGGCTACAGCAACCTGATCCACGTCAAGCCGTCGATCACCGTCAAGCCCATCGCCAAGCTCAGCGTGCAAACCGCCATCGGCCTGCTCTGGCGGCAGACCACCGCGGACGCGGTCTACACCCAGCCGAACCTGGCCGTCGCCGGCACCGCTGGCCAGGGTGAACGCTGGACTGGCGCCTACGGTCAACTGCGCACCGACTACGCTTTTACGTCCAACCTCAGTGGCGCAGTCGAAGCTGTGCACTATGCCGTCGGCCAGACCCTGCGCGATGCCGGCGGACACGACAGCAACTACCTGGGCATGGAGCTCAAGTTCAGTTGGTAAGCCCATGCAAGCACACCCGTACAAGCCTGTGGTTGGGTTTACGGCAATAGTAACGCGGATTTTTCACTGCTCTTATCACTCAAGCAAGGAGATTCAGATGAGCACATTCGTTGCCAAAGACGGTACCCAGATCTACTTCAAGGACTGGGGCAGCGGCAAGCCCGTGCTGTTCAGCCACGGCTGGCCGCTGGATGCCGACATGTGGGAATACCAGATGGAATACCTGAGCAGCCGCGGCTTTCGCACCATCGCGTTCGACCGCCGTGGTTTCGGCCGCTCGGACCAGCCCTGGACCGGTAATGACTATGACACCTTCGCCGATGATATCGCCCAGTTGATCGAACACCTGGACCTGCAGGACGTGACCCTGGTGGGCTTTTCCATGGGTGGCGGTGATGTGGCGCGCTATATCGCCCGCCATGGCAGTGCCCGTGTCGCCGGCCTGGTGCTGTTGGGGGCGGTGACGCCGATCTTTGGTCAGAAGCCTGATTACCCCCAGGGCGTCCCCGCTGATGTATTCGATGGCATCAAGGCGGGCCTGTTGAAAGATCGCGCGCAATTCATCAGCGATTTCAACACCCCGTTCTTCGGCCTCAACAAAGGCCAGGAAGTCTCGGAGGGCGTGCTCACCCAAACCCTGCAGATCGCCCTGCAAGCCTCGCTGAAATCCACCGTGGACTGCGTCACCGCATTCTCACAAACCGACTTCCGTCCCGACATGTCCAAGATCAACGTGCCGACCCTGGTGATCCACGGCGATGGCGACCAGATCGTACCGTTCGAGACCACCGGCAAGGTCGCGGCCGAGATGATCAAAGACGCGCAATTGAAAGTCTACAAGGATGCACCCCACGGGTTTGCTGCAACCCACACCCAGCGGCTCAATGAAGACCTGCTGGCGTTCCTGAACCGCTGAACCGCTTGAAACATCCTCTCCTTGTTTGGCCGGGCTCGCCCGGCCTTTTTTTGCTCAGGCGAAACGCTGAGCCACTACCAGCCGGCCCGGTCCGGCAATGAGGATGCTGGTAAAGATGATCAACAGCAGCCAGCCGAACTGTCCCTCGAACAGCGTCCACTCCGGGTGCACCACCAGCAAGGCAATCACCAGCACCGCCAGGATCGGCAGGCAGGCCAGGCGCACCAGCACACCCGCGATGATCAGCAGCGGGCACAGCACCTCGGCGAAAATCGCCAGCAACAAGGTGACCTGGGCCCCAAGATGAAACGGGTCTTCGATCAGCTTCAACTGTTCGCTGAAGTTGAGCAACTTGGGCAACCCATGTACCCACAACAGGAACAACGCCCCGCTGGCCCGCAGGAACAACAGCCCGATATTCTGATTTCTTGCTTCGTTCATAGACCACCTGTGTCCGTCGACAATGACTGACCGCAGTGTCCCCACAGTCGCACCCATGCGCTTGCAGGCTTGTGCTGACCTCAGGCCATCGCGGCCGCGAATCCCGCGACGATTTCATCGATCACCACTCGCACCCGCGCGGTATGGCGCAGGTCGGCGTGGGTGACCAGCCACACGTCATAGGGCAACGGCCGCGTGCGTTGCGGCCACAGGCGTACCAGGCCGTCGCGCTCGCCGGTGAGAATCGGCAGCTCACCGATGCCGATCCCGGCGGCGATGGAGCGGCGTACCAACAGGCTGGAACTCAAGGCGGCGACGATGCGCCCGCGACCCAAAGGTTCGCACGCCAGGGTCAGGTCCTTCTGGTTTTGCAGGTGCGGCTGGTAAACCACCAGGTCATGCCCATCGAACAAGCTGCCCGGCTCCGGCGCGCCGTGGCGGTCGATATAAGCCTTGGACGCAAACAACCCCACCGGCCAACGCCCGATAAGACGGGCAAGCAGGTCGGGGCTGTCCGGGCGCGCGTTGCGTACGGCGATATCGGTCTCGCGCTTGGCCAGGCTGAGGAATTGAGTGGAGGCGTCCAACTGCACGCGCACATCGGGATGCTGGTCGTGCAGCCGCGCAATGGCCGGGATCAGGAAATCAATGGCAAGGGAGTCGGTGGTGCTGACGCGCACAGTTCCGGTGAGGCGATCATCCATGCCCTGGATCTGGCGCTCGAGGTCCAGGGCTGAGCGCTCCATTTTCTCCACCGAACGCAACGCCGCCTCCCCCACAGCCGTCAGTGCAAAGCCGTCGCTGGTGCGCAGGAACAAGGTGGCACCCAAGGATTTCTCCAAAGCATTGATCCGCCGCCCTACCGTGGCCTGATCCACCCCCAGCACCCGGGCGGCGCCGCGCGATGTCGTCGCACGGCACACCGCCAGGAACACCCGCGCATCATCCCAATTCATAGCGACCCCCAACGATGCGTAGTTGCAGCATTGCGCTGCTTATTCGCTGCATTATTGCATCACCAGAGCACGCTATGCTAAGCAGCGAAGAAAGACACCCGTGTGCGCCCCCTAGGGTTGCATTGCCACCGTAACCCGGCATGATCTGGCTGAACTGCCGACTATGCGCCACGGTCCCAACTCATACGCTCACCGCTACAGGAACTCATCCATGACGCTTCCCCAAGAAATGACCCTGATCGAAATCACCACCCCTGGCGGCCCCGACGTCCTGCAGCCACGTCGAGCAGACGTGCCGGTGGCCGGGCCAGGCGAGATTCTGATTCGCGTGCACGCCGCCGGGGTCAACCGCCCCGATGCCTTGCAACGCGCCGGCAAATACCCGATGAAACCGGGCATGAATCCGATTCCAGGGCTGGAAGTGGCCGGTGAGGTGGTGGCACTGGGTACGGGTGTGACCGAATACCGCCTGGGCGACAAAGTCTGCGCCCTGACCAATGGTGGCGGCTATGCCCAGTTTTGCGCGGTGCCGGCCAGCCAGGCGCTGCCAGTCCCTGCAGGCATGGACTGGATCCAGGCCGCTGCCGTGCCGGAAACCTTTTTCACGGTCTGGGCCAACCTGTTTGGCCTGGGCGGTGCGCACAAAGGCCAGCGCGCCTTGATCCACGGCGGCACCAGCGGCATCGGCACCACCGCGCTGATGCTTTGCCAGGAGTTCGGTATCCAGGCGTTTGCCACCGCCGGCAGCGCTGAAAAATGCGCAGCGATTGCCAAGCTGGGCGCCACGCCGATCAACTACCGCGAACAGGCGTTTGCCGAGGTCATCGCCCAACAGACCGACGGCAAAGGCGTGAACGTGATCCTCGACATCATGGGTGCCTCATACCTGAACGACAACCTCAAGTCCCTGGGCATGGACGGCCACCTGGTGATGCTCGGCTTCCTCGGCGGCGGCAAGGCCCATGACGTCGACCTGCTGACCATCATGGCCAAACGCGCAGTGATCACCGGCTCGCTGCTGCGTGCCCGCACCCGCGACGAAAAGGCCGCGATTGCCGAGCAACTGCGCGAATATGTATGGCCGGTATTGAGCGCTGGACGCTGCCTGCCGATCATCGACAAGGTCTACGAATACACCGACGCCGCCCAAGCCCATGCACGGATGGAGGGTGGGGATCATATTGGCAAGATTGTGTTGCGGGTCGAGTGAGGTGCTTTCTCAATCCCTGGCGACCGGCTTAAGCGTACATCGCCCTCTGTAGGAGCGAGCTTGCTTGCGAAAAACGTCAACGATCACGCGTGCTTGCTGAATGAATGCGGCGCCTGTGAGTTTTTCGCGAGCAAGCTCGCTCCTACAAAAAAGGGCTTGCCCGCGAAGATGTTGGCTGACCCACCGTCATCGGGGGCAAAGCCCCCTCCCACTTAGTGCGTGTGTCACTCTGGTTCGGCATACACCGGATAATCCACATACCCCGCCTGCGTCCCGCCATACAAACCCTCTGCCTTCAACGCATTCAACGGCCAGCCATTGAAGATCCGCTGGGGCAAGTCTGGGTTGGCAATGAACGGCCGCCCGAACGCGATCAGGTCCGCCAGCCCGGCCTCGACCAATCGAGCACCGCGCTCGGCGGTGTAGCGGCCGGCGTAGATGATCCTGCCGCTGAAGGTACTGCGCACCGCCTGGCGAAAGGTTTCGGGCAGGTCGGGGGCGTTTTCCCAATCGGCTTCGGCGATGGACACATAGGCGATGCCTGACGCTTCCAGCACCTTGATCGCTTCGATATAGGTGTGGTGCGGGTCTTCCTCTACCAGGCCGATGTAGACACGGTCCTGGTCGGTGCCGCTGAACAACGGTGAAAAGCGCACGCCCAGGCGCTCAGGCCCGACCACCTTGCACACGGCCTCAACAATCTCGCGCAACAAACGCAGGCGATTGTCCAGCGAACCGCCGTATTCATCTTCACGAATGTTGGAATGGGCCGAGATGAACTGGTTGACCAGGTAGCCGTTGGCCGCGTGGATTTCCACGCCATCGAACCCGGCATCCAGGGCATTGCGTGCGGCCTGGGCGTAGTGCCCAACCAACTCTTCGATCTCCAGCGTCGTGAGCGCCCGGGGCACAGGCGGTTGCACCAGCTCTCCGACACCCGGGCCGGTTTCGATAAAGGCCTTGGCTTGCAACGCCGACAACGCAGAGGGCGCTACCGGGGCCGCACCATCGGGCTGCAAGGCGTTATGGGACACCCGCCCTACATGCCACAACTGCGCAAAGATCACCCCGCCCTCGGCGTGCACCGCCGTCGTGACCTTGCGCCAGCCATCGATCTGCGCCGGGCTGTAGATGCCCGGCGTCCAGGCGTAACCCTGGCCACGGGGCTCGATCTGCGTGCCCTCGCTGACCATGAAGCCGGCACTGGCGCGCTGGCGGTAATACTCGGCCATCAGGTCGGTGGCGATATCCCCCGGTTGGGCGCTGCGCTGGCGTGTCAGGGGCGGCAGCACGATGCGATTGTTCAAGCGGTGATGCCCCAGTTTTATCGGGGTGTTCAAGATGCAGTCAGGCATGGGGTAGTCCAAATTCAGGGCGAACGAAAACAGTGGCGACTCCGGGGAGTCGCCAAATGCGCATAGCGGTTAATTGAGTTAAGCGATGAGGGTCAGCAGGGCCTTGGCCACCTCGCTGGAGCTACCAGGGTTCTGCCCGGTCACCAGCAAGCCATCGACGATCACGAAGGATTGCCAGTCGGTACCCTTCTCATACTTGCCGCCCAACTTCTTGAATTCATCTTCAATCAGGAACGGCACCACATCGGTCAATTCCACCGCCGCTTCTTCCGAGTTGGAGAACCCGGTCACACGGCGGCCCTTGATCAACGGCTCACCATTGACCGCCTTGACGTGACGCAAGGCACCTGGGGCATGGCAGACAAAGCCGATGGGCTTGCCGGCCCGTTCGAACGACTCGATCAGCGCGATGGACACCGACGACTCCGCCAAATCCCATAACGGGCCGTGGCCACCTGGGTAGAACACCGTATCGAAGTCGTTGGCGTTGACGGTGTTCAACTTGACGGTGTTGGCCAGGGCCTGTTGCGCCGCAGGGTCAGCGGCGAAGCGACGGGTTTGCTCGGTCTGGAAGTCCGGCAGGTCGCTGACCGGGTCCAGAGGCGGCTGGCCGCCGGCTGGAGAAGCCAGCACCACCTCGGCGCCAGCGTCCTTGAAGGCATAGTAGGGTGCGGCAAATTCTTCGAGCCAGAAGCCGGTCTTGCGCCCGGTATCGCCAAGCTGGTCGTGAGAGGTCAGTACCATTAATACGTTCATTTTCCAGTGCCTCGATCAAAGTGGATAACAAGGTTTTCAGAGCCACCCAACAACTGTCGGGTCAGCAACAGCGCCTCGGCGAACGGCGCAGTGGTACGGGTAATCTTGGCCATGACGCTGGTTCCCAACCACAGCGCATACAGGCGTTGGGCAAGGCTTTCGGGGGCTTGCTCGAAGGTGAGCGAGCCGTCTTCCACACCGCGTTGCAGGGCTACGGCGAGCAATTCAATGGTGCGTGCAGTACCGCGTAGCAGGGCCAACCGCATCGGCTCTGACAGGTCCGAGACCTCGGCGCCCAGTTTGACGGCCAGGCATTTGCCGGTGTCGGTGCAGCCCGTGTGATTGTCGATCCAGCATTGCCAATAGCGCATCAGCTTGGCGTGGTGGGACAACCCCGGCTGATCGAACAGAGCCTGCATGCCTTGGACGTAATGGTCGAAATAGGTATCGAGCAACACCACACCGAACGCATCCTTGGAATCGAAGTAGTGATAAAACGAGCCCTTGGGCACTTCGGCAGCCTGCAGGATTTCGTTCAAGCCCACTGCGGAAAATCCCTTGGCACCGACAATCGATTGCCCACGTTCAAGGATCGCCTGCCGTGCACTTTTACTTGGGTGGTTCATGCTTGACCTCATCCGATTAGACCAGTCGTCTAGTTCGTTGAGGCCATGTTAGGCAGCGAGGCAACGGCTCACAATGTCATATCCGCAAGGATTCCGGACATGAGCCAAAGTCGGTTGCCGTTTTCCTGGCGCACGCCGACAATCGCCTCTCCCCCGCCCTTTGGAGAGATGCAATGCACAGCGTTGCGCTGATGGTTTACCCGAATTTCCAATCCTTGAGCCTCAGCCTGGGCTCGGTGTTCGAGTGCGCCAACCTGCTGCGCGGTGAGCCGGCCTACGAGTTTCACCTGGTGTCGGAAAGCGGCGGCGCGGTGATGACCTCCCAGGGCTTTTCGGTGAACACCACAGCGATCCGGCCAGAGGGCTACGACACCCTGATCGTCAGCGGTTACCTGGAGTTTCGCCTGCCGGAGGCCAACCTGCTGGAGCTGGTCAAGGCGGCGTCGGCTCAATCGCGGCGCGTGGCCTCGTTGTGCATGGGCATTTTTGTGCTGGCCGAGGCTGGTTTGCTGGCAGGCAAGCGCACTACCACCCACTGGATCCACGCGCCGGCGTTCCGCAAGCGCTACCCGGATATCCGCCTGGAAGAAGACAAGCTGTTCGTGGTGGACGGCCAGGTGTGGACCGGCGCCGGCATGAGCGCCGGGGTCGACCTGGCGTTGGCCATGGTCGAGAACGACCTGGGCAGCGACCTCGCCCGGCGCATCGCACGCAAGCTGGTGATCGCCCAGCGCCGCGGCAGCGAGCAATCGCAACTGTCGGCCTTGCTGGAACTGGACCCCAAGTCCGATCGCGTGCAACTGGCCCTGGCCTATGCCCGTGAAAACCTCACCCACGATTTATCGGTAGAAGCCCTGGCCGACGTCGCCCGGCTCAGCCCGCGCCAGTTCAGCCGGGTGTTTCGCGAAGAAACCGGGCAGACCCCGGCCAAGGCCATCGAAGCCCTGCGGGTGGAAGCGGCGCGGGCGATGATGGAAACCAGCCGTCACCCCGTGGAAGTGGTGGCCCGCGAAACCGGCTTTGGTGATCGCGAGCGCATGCGCCAGGCGTTTCTCAGGGCCTTCGGGCAACCGCCCCAGGCGATGCAGCAGGTGTTGTTCAATCCAGGCTAGGCCCGTAGCCGAGTTGTTGGCGTTCGAACTGTGGGAGGGGGCTTGCTCCCGATGGCGGTGAGCCAGTCGCCTGATACTGGGCCTGACCCACCGGCATCGGGGGCAAACCCCCTCCCACATTTTGATCTCGGGGCATCAGTTACGGTGTGCAGCCTTTAACCTCAGCAAAACCCGCCCGTCAATGCAGCAAAACCCGAGTAATCAGGTAGCTCACCAACTGCGGCTCATCCTCCAGTTCAATCATCTGTACCGGGCGCGGCAGGTTATCCAGCACGGTGCGCCAGAACGCCTGGGACACTTCGTCCTGATCATAGAATCGCACCAGCCAATTGGCCTCTGCGCTGCACAGCACCTGGCTGGCAATGGCGCGGCCGATGCCTTTGCGGCGGTAGAGCTTGAGGATAAACAGGTCGGCCAGTTCCAAGGCGTCGATGCCCGGCAGTTCGCTGCCTTCGATCAACAGGAAACCGGCGATATAGCCATCGACCAGCAACAGGTTGGCGCTCCACTGTGGGTCGTGCCAGTAGCGGGCCAGGTGCTCGTCATGGATATAGAAACGGCCATCGGCCTCGACATCTTCCTGTTCCCAGTCCGAAGACTCGTAGGCGTAGTACTGGTAGAGATTGCGGATCAGCTCGGCGTCTTCGGGGCCGGTCTGGATCAATTCGACGGTGGTTTCAGGCATGGGGCTCTCGGTGAAAAAACGCAGGGCGCCATTGTTCACAAAAGTGCCGGTCACGCCAATGGATTGTCGAATCCTTTCTATTGGCTGAACCGATTGCAGATAGCGCTTGCCCGGGCAAATTTCCTGAAACATTTAGAATAAACTTCGCCGGCTTCCACCTTTCACTCAAGGACTTGTATTTTGACCAACGTCTGTACCGCCGGCCTGGATGTAGGCTTTGCCTCCCTGGATTACCTGCAGATTTTCATCCTCGGTGTAATCCAGGGCATTACCGAATTGCTGCCGGTGTCTTCCACAGCGCATATGCGCGTGGTGCCCGCCCTGCTCGGCTGGCAAGACCCGGGCTCGGCGTTTTCCGCAGCCATGCAGTTGGCGGCGCTGGCGGCGGTGGTCAGTTACTTCTGGCGGGATGTGCGCCAGGTCACCACCGGCAGCATCAGTGCGGTACGCCGGGGCGACTACAACGACCCGTGGTTCAAGCTGGCGGTGGCGATCGTGCTGGCGACCCTGCCGATCGGCATTGCCGGCCTGGCGTTGTCTTCAACCTTGAATACCTGCAACTCGCCATTGCGCGGGCTGATGGTAATCGGCATTGCCTGCGTGGTGATGGCGATATTGCTGGCGCTGGCCGAAGTACGCGCCCGTCACACCCGCAACGTCAGCCAGATGCGCCTGCGCGATGCGCTGATCGTGGGGGTTGCGCAGATCGGCGCGCTGATTCCCGGGGTATCGCGTTCGGGCTCCACCCTGACCGCAGCGCTGTTCCTGAATTTCAAACGCGAAGAAGCGGCGCGGTTTTCCTTTCTGCTGGGCCTGCCGGCCATCGCCCTGGCCGGCTTGAAAGAACTGTGGGTGCTGCTGCACGCCGACATGCCCGCCCACGCCTGGCCGCACTTGATCTTCGGCCTGGTGGTGGCAAGCATCTCGGCGTTCTTCGCGATCTGGGGCCTGATGAAGTTCCTGGAGCGCTTCTCCACCTGGCCGTTCGTGATCTACCGTGCGCTGCTGGGAGTCTTCCTGATTGTGGCGGTCAGCACCGGGTTGCTTACCTGACGCGATCATTTTTTGTAGGAGCGAGCTTGCTCGCGAAAAATCCAAAGGTACCGCGTACATTCAGGATGCCCGCGTTATCGTTGACGCTTTTCGCGAGCAAGCTCGCTCCTACAGGTTACTGGCGGTCGGCCAGTTCTTCGAGCAGGTCGGCCGAGGGCACGAAAAACAGGCCGCCAGTCACGGCGGTACTGAAGTCGAGCAAGCGGTCATAGTTGCCGACCGGGCGGCCGACGAACATGTTTTCCAGCATCTGTTCCAGAGGTTTTGGCGAGCGCGCATAGCCGATGAAGTAGGTGCCGAACTCACCGGCGCCCGGGCGGCCGAAGGGCATGTTGTCGCGCAGGATCTTCACTTCCTCGCCGTTCTCGTCCGTGATGACGGTCAAGGCGCTGTGGGAGTTGCTCGGCTTGGCTTCTTCGTCAAGTTCGATATCCGCCAGCTTGGTGCGCCCGATCACCTTCTCCTGGGCTTCTACCGTCAAGCTATTCCAGGCGTTCATGTTGTGCAGGTATTTCTGCACCAGCACGTAGCTGCCACCCTCGAACTGGGGGGCTTCGTCACCGACCAGGGTAAATCTTTCGGCCTTGCGCCCTACCGGGTTTTCGGTGCCGTCGACAAATCCGATGATGCTGCGCATATCGAAATAACGGAAACCCTGGACCTCATCCACCACCTTGACGCTATCGCCCAAGGCCGCCATCAGTTGGGTCGCCAGTTCGAAGCACAGGTCCATCTGCTCGGCGCGGATATGCAGCAGGATATCGCCCGGGGTCGACACCGCCCTGCGCCCTTCTACACCGAATTCGCGAAACGGATGCAGTGATGCCGGGCGCGGGGCACCGAACAGCCGGTCCCACGCATCCGAGCCAAAGCCGCAGACGCAGGTCAGGTTGCCCGACGGCACGCGCTTACCCACCGAACGCACAAGACCTGCGATGTCGGCACACCAGCCACGCACGTTTTCAACCGCGTCGGGGGCCAAGGTGGCGACCATGAAAATCGCGCTGCTGGTGATCGGGTGGCACACGGACTGCGGTTCGAGAGGTGGCTGGACAGGGCAGGTTTTCATCGGGCGGATCCATAGGCTAAGGTCGGTTTGAACCCGCGCAGGTTAGCAGATCAGCCGTGACAACTGGCCCACACCTGGCGAATCAGCGCCTTCATCTTGAGCGCTTCGGCCCAGCGATCAGTGAGTTCCCGACCCTTTGCATCGGTGATCGCATAGGGTGGCGGGCCCAGTTCGCAGGTGAAGGCCAGGCTCTGGGGCGTCTCGGCGCGGGTCAGCCAGTCGTCGATCCCATAGCGCCACCAGCTGGTAAAGCGCTCGACCCAGGGCAGATGCTGGGGAAAGTCCAGGCCGACCTGCACCTGTTCGCTGCTGGCGATGCGGCCATGAAAGCCCCAGCTATGGCGCAGGATCGTGCGTATCTGCTCGTCGTCTTCCAAGGCTCCGGGCTCGGGCAACTCGCGGCCGACGACGTAGTGGGACAGGTCCGCGAGCAGTTTCAGGTCAGGCATCTGCGTCAGCAGGTCGAGGGTGAACAACAGGTCGTTGGTCAGTCGATAACGGTGGGTTTCCAGCAGGATCGGGAAGTCCACCTGTTCGGCCAGGCGTTGCCAGCCTTCGATCAGCCTGGCCGCCTCGGCCTGGGTACGCGGGCGCACATCGGCCTGCAGGGTGAGGTGGTGACAACCATAGCGGCTGATCACCTCCAATGCGGTGGCCAGGTCATCCACCGATTGCGGGAACAGCTGGCCTTCGATCTGCAAGCCCCTGGCCGTGGCGGCAGCGTGCAGGCGCGGGACAGCGGCAGGCGTCCAGTAATGATCGGTGATGCCGTCGAAACCGGCGGCGGCGATGCGGTCCAGCTGCGTGTCGAGGCTGCCAGGCTCGGTTTGCATGGCCCACATCGATTGGAATACCAGGAGTTGACGCATATCAGCCTCGCAACAGTAGCTTGAGGGACACATCGGCATCTGCCAGGCTGCCCGGGTTGAGCACAGTGCCCGCGGCAATCAGGCGTTCGCACAACTTGATGTCCCTGGCCGCACCGTTGCCCGGTGCCCAGCCGCACGCGCCTTGCAACCGGGCATCGTCGTCGAGGTAAAACAGCAGCAGGCCAGCGCCAGGCAACGCACGGCTGACCGTGCGTGCAGTCATCACCCCGACAGTCTGCAAACCCCAGTGGTATTGGTCGGACCAGAAACCGGGGAGCGTCTCGAATGGCAGCGCGCGCCCCAGCAGGTTCAACGCGGCGTGCCGCCCCTGAGCCTCGGCGTTGCGCCAGGTTTCCTGGCGCTGATAGACGCCAGCGAGGCGAAACTCGCAGACATCCCCTGCCGCATAGATATCCGATGCACTGGTGCGCAATTGCGCGTCGACACGAATGCCCTGCCCGACTTCCAGCCCTGCCGCCGCCGCCAGCTCGATATTGGGTTGCATGCCGATGCCCGCCACCACCAGGTCACAGGGCAGCCGCTGCCCATCGACCAGTTGTACGGCGTCGGCGTGGATGCATTCGAGGGCGACGTTCAAACGTACGTCCACACCTTGCTCACGATGCAGCGCCAGCAGCGCCGCACTGATCGGCGCCGGCAACACCCGGCTCGCCAAGCGTGGCCCGGCTTCAAGCAGCGTGACCTCACACCCCAGCCCCCGTGCGGTCGCGGCCACCTCGAGGCCAATAAAACCACCGCCGACCACGACCACCCGGGTGCCGGGGCGCAACCTATCACGCAGGGCCAAGGCTTCATCGTGGGTACGCAGGTAAAGCACAGGGGGCTGCGCCTCGGGCAAGCGTCGGGCCCGGCCACCGGTAGCCAGCAACAAACCGGTATAGGTCAACCATTGGCCGTCGGCCAGTTGCAGCCGGTGTTGCTGCGGGTCCAGGCGGCTCACCGGGTTGCCGGCGATATGCTCGATGCCCAGCGCTGCCAGCCGTGTGCTGTCGCACAGGCTGCATCCGGCCAGGTCCGTCGAGCCTTGCAGCACAGCCTTGGACAGCGGTGGCCGTTCATAGGGCAAGTGCGCTTCATCACCGATCAGGATCAGGCTCCCGGTGTAGCCTTCTTCGCGCAAGGTCAGTGCCGCACGGCCACCGGCGTGACCGGCGCCAACGATGATCAGGGCTTGGCTCATATTTCGGCCGTGACGGCGAGCAGTACCCGCCCCGCTTCGACCCGCACCGGGTAGGTCTTGAGGTTGACGCACACCGGCGCGCCCAGGGCTTTGCCGGAACGGTAATCGAAGCGTCCGTTGTGCTTGGGGCATTCAATCACGTGGTCCATCACCAGGCCGTCCGCCAGGTGGATTTTCTCGTGGGTGCACAGGCCGGCGGTGGCGAAGAATTCATCCTCGGCAGAGCGGAACACCGCATAGGTGTGCGCGCCGTGGTCGAAGCGCAATACGTCTTCGGGGTCTATTTCGCCCACGGCGCAGACGTCGATCCATTGATCGTTCATGGCATTGTTCTCTTGTTCGGGGGATGAAGATCAGCCGGCAGAGGCTTCTGCGTGCAGAGCGGCAGGGGCGGATTGCGCCTGCGGGCGAATCGGGCGCTGGACGAAATAGCTCGGGTCGCTGCGCTGTTTGCGGATCGTCGCGATGATTTCCCTGTATGCCTCGAACAGATTGGCGTACGGCGGCGGGCAGTCGCTGCGGATTTCTTCGTGCAGTTGTTCGAGTGCGTGGTAAGGCACCATCGGGTACATGTGGTGTTCGAGGTGGTAGTTCATGTTCATGTAGATAAAGCGCAGCACGCGGTTCATGTAGATGGTGCGGCAGTTGCTGCGGTGGTCGAGCACATCTTCGGCCAGGCCCACATGCTGGCTGAGGCCGAACACGTAGCCGAGCCAGGCACCATAGAGACTGGGCAGGCCCACCAGCATCAGCGGTAGCCAGCTGTGCAGGTACAGCGCGGTGCCGATGATCAGCGCATAAATCCCAATCCATATACGGGCGGCGCGAAACACCTTGGGCCACTCGGACTCGGGGATGAAATCCTGCTCCTGGGCACTCATACGGCCCGCCGCATGGCGGGCCACGCCGCTGAAGGTCTTCCAGGCCAGGGGCAGGTTGAACAGGCTGAGGGCCATCATCCACAGGCTCGGCGGGCGCGGCTCGACGATCTCCGGGTCGCGGCCGACGACAATGGTGTCGGTGTGATGACGGGCATGGCTCCAGCGCCAGACGTGGGGTTCGAACAGGCACATGAAGCTCGCCACCTGGTACAGCCCGTCGTTCATCCAGCGGGTCTTGAACGCAGTACCGTGGCCGGTTTCATGCCAGCGTGGGTTGGACGCCGTGCCGTAGAGCACGCCATAGGCGAGAAAAAACGGTACGCAGGCCCAGGAGCCCCAGAACCAATAACCACCAAAGCCTGTGACCAACAGCGTCGAGACCCAGATGGCGGTGTCGAGCAAGGCAGGGCCGTCGCGGCGCTGCATCAGTTCTTTCATGCGTTTGCGCGAGATAGGCGACTGGTACCAGTTGGCCGAGACCAGACCCTTTTCGGCGGCGCGGGCCGCTTCGGGGCCAGTGAGGCTGTAGTCGCGCCGAGCGCGGTAAGCGGTGTGTTCAGGCATTGTTATTGTTCTCCGCAAGCGTGGGGTTTCAGGTGCTTTGCGGAACCAACCATAGAGCGCAGCCAAATCACCCTCAAGGCCTTGAATCCATTCCCTATCAAGCTATCATCCAGGCCCAGCGGGGCTTGATAGTTTTCTATCAAGACGCTCAAGGGGCCTGCCAATGCACAACCATAAACGCCCAACCATCGCCACCGTCGCCGCCCACGCGGGGCTTAGCGTGGCCACCGTCGACCGGGTATTGAACGCCCGCGCGCCGGTCAACCCGAGCACGGCCGAACAGGTGTTCCAGGCCGCCGAAGCCGTGGGCTACTTCGCCGCGCGACTGATCGGCCAGCGCATCCGCGAACGGCGGCCCACCTACCGTTTCGGCGTGCTGTTGCTGGGCACCGCCCAGGCCTTCTATGCCAACCTCGCCCAGTCAATAAGCGATGCCGCGCAGCATCACGCCACCGCCAACCTGAGCTGCCAGTTCGACTACATCAACGACCGTTCACCGAATGCCATCGTCGCGCAGATCGAGCAACTGGCGGTGCAGTGCGACGCCCTGGCGGTGGTCAGCTTCGCCCATCCGCTGATCAACGCCTGCCTGGCGCAGATTCGTGAAGCCGGCGTACCAGTGGTTGCGCTGCTGTCGGATATCCATGAGCAGGCCCTCGAACCCTATGTGGGCCAGGACAACCACGTGGTCGGGCGCACCATGGGCTGGCTGCTGGCACACACCTGCGGCGCACGCAAAGGCAGCGTTGGCATTTTACTTGGCGGCCATCGTTTTCTCGGGCACCAGGCACGGGTCAAAGGCTTGCACAGCTACCTGGCCGAACACGCGCCAGGGCTCAAGCCGTTGGAACCGCTGATCAACCTGGATAACTGCGACATCACCGAGGAAGCCACCCTCGACCTGCTCGCCCGCCACACCGACCTGCGCGGCCTGTGCGTGGTGGGCGGCGGCGGTGACGGCGTGATCAACGCCCTGGCGCAACTGCCCAAGCGCCCGGCGCTGTGTTGCATTCTGCAGGAGTCGACCGAGCTGTCGCGCCAGGCGTTGAGCCGCGGCTTGATCGATGTAGTGATGGACTCGCAGCCGCGGCAGACGGCGGCGGCGTTGGTGCAACTGCTGGTGCAGTTGCTGAATGACGAAGGCTTCGATCCGGTGCGGCATCGGGTGCATATACCACCGCAGATAGTGACCTCGGAAAATATGGGCACCTGATACACAAAGAACACAATGTGGGAGGGGCGGTGCGACGATTCGATTTGCCCCGACGGTGATGAACCCGTCAAAAATTCAGAGGCTGACACACCGCTATCGCGGCATGGGTATCTACGCAACTTTGTAGCTGCCGACCGTAACCACGATGCGAAGCGAGCCGCTTTTGATCTTGATCTGCTTTTGATCTCAGGCGCCCCGTTAAACCACGCTGGCCGGAATTCGACAGGGATTTGGGGGGTAAACCGGCAGGGATGCCGGTTTAGCCGCCCCGCGCCATGGATGGCGCGTGGCGGCGGCCCCCCAAATGCATGTCGGATTACGGGCACACCGAGCCTAAGCGAGGTGCCGAGTGGTGGGGCAGGAGCGTTTTGGTTACTTTTGCGCTTTTCAAAAGTGACCCGCTGTAAGAGCGGAACCCATAGTGGCCGTTACCCAAATAACGGATATGTACTCGGCCCAATCCAACATCCAGGTCGGCTGTCAGGCCGCCATCGGGAGCAAGCCCCCTCCCACATTTGGATCGCGGGGCATCCGCTGGTTAGCGGTCGGCTGTCAGGCCGCCATCGGGGGCAAGCCCCCTCCCACATTTGGATCGCGGGACATACGTTGGTTAGCGGTCGGCTGTCAGGCCGCCATCGAAGCCCCCACCTTTAATCTGCACACGGGCAATCATTCACCGCCCGCGAAAATCCCCTGCATCCAAGCCAAACCGACCCATCTTGTTGTACAGCCCACCCCGCGACACGTTGAGTTGCCGGGCCGCCAGGCGGATATTGCCGCCCGTGTTTTTCAGCGCGGCGACGATGGCGTGCAGTTCATGACTGCTCAGATCCTGCGCGGGCTGGGGCTGGTAAACGCGCAGCGTCGCCCGTTGCTGGGTTTCCAGCGGCAAATCAGCCGGCTGGATCAGCTCACCCATCGCCAGGTTGGTAGCCCGCTCGATGGCGTTTTCCAATTCACGCACATTGCCCGGCCAGCCATGGGCTGACAGCAGCGCCAGCGCCTCCGGCGAGAAACCCTGCACTGGCTTACGCAACGAACGCGCACAGCGCTGCAGGAAATGCCGTGCCAACAGCGGGATATCCTCGCGGCGCATACGCAACGGCGGCACGGTGAGGTTCAACACATTGAGGCGGTAGTAAAGATCCTCACGAAACGCACCTTCGGCCACTGCCTGGCTCAAGTTGCGATGGGTGGCGGCGATGATGCGCACGTCCACTGGCCGCGAATTTTTCGCGCCCACGCGGGTCACTTCCCCCTCCTGCAACACCCGCAACAGGCTGACCTGGGCATCGAAGGACATGTCGCCAATTTCATCCAGGAAGATGGTGCCGCCATCGGCTAATTCAAACTTGCCCGCCGACCCACCTCGCGCCGAGCCGGTGAACGCGCCTTCGACATGCCCAAACAGTTCGCTCTGCACCAGGTCCCGGGGGATGGCGCCGCAGTTGACCGCCACGAACGGGCCGTTGCAACGCTCGCTGGCGTTATGAATGGCCTGGGCAAACAGCTCCTTGCCGGTGCCGCTTTCGCCGAGGATCAAAGTGGTGGCGTCGCCGCGACTGGCAATGCGCCCCAGGTGCAGCGCGTCCTGGATCGCCCGTGAGGTGCCCTGGATGGTGTCGAAGGTATAGCGCGCCTGAGTACCGATAAGGCGCCGGGTGATTTCGCGGATGCGGCGGTTTTCGCGCACCGACACGATCACCCCGCCCTGCTCCAGCGGGCACACCGAGACCAGGCAGGCGAGTTGGCTGCGGTCGTGCAACTCGAAGGTGCAGTCGAGGTCGCGCACCGGCTCACCCAGCACGTCGCTCAACTCACTGCGCCCCAGGCGCTGGAACGAACTGCCGATCAGCTCCAGCCCCACCCCGAACAACTGCCGCGCATAACGGTTGAGTGCCTTGATGCAGCCGCGCTCATCCAGTACCACCAAGCCTTCGTTCAGCACTTCGAGCACCGCTTGTTGTTCTTCCAGCAACACCTGCAGCGCCATCTGCCGCGACACCGCTTCGGCTGCCGCCTGGACGGTGCCCAGGGTATGGAAATGAAACCAGCCGGGCTCGGCGGTCAGCGTGAGCATGGCCAATGTCAGGCCCTGGGCATCCTTGATCGGCGCAGCGGCGCAGTGCATGCGACGCTGGCGCAGGGCGCCGGCGAAGTTCTCCTCGGCCAACACGTACATCAGGCGATCTTCGGCCAAGGCCAACCCGGTGCAGTTGGTGCCCTGTACCGATTCCAGCAGGCGACTGCCCACTGGGGTGATGTCCAGCCCGCAGAAATACAGGGTGGTGCCCTCGGCATCGGTAAGGTTGATATGGCCGCGCGGGTTATAGGCCAGCAAGCCGTGCATGACTTGCGCGGCGGCGGCGATCAGTACGCGGTGATTGGCCAGGGTTGCCGCCAGCGCTTGGGCGGCAACGAAACGGTAGTGGCTGTGATCGGGATCGATCCTTGCCTCGAGACTGCGCCGCCACGAATCCCAGATGACCTGGCGCACCTCGGCCGGGCGTTCGACCTGGCCGGACAGACACGCTCGCCAGCCCTGCTCCAACGCAGCGACGGGTCCGTCATTCAGCGCATCAGGTCCAAGGGCCGTGAGGTATTCGAGGTCTTGCACGCTGAATGTGAGGCTCATCAAGGCATCCATGTTCATATTTTTGACATGTCAGTATAGACATGTCATCTGAATGAACACATTTTGTTTACTGATTTTAATAACCTATTAAAAATCAGTTAGTTATGAGTTGGCACACCCCTTGCTCTTACCTCTATGCCAGCCAGGACTGTCCTGCGGCCAACAATAAAAAGGGGTCACTTCATGAGTACACAGAATATCCGCCTGGGCTTGATCGGTGCCGGTCGCATGGGCAGCTTCCACGGCCTTACGGCGGCGCGCCACATCCCCGGTGCCTGCCTCGCCGCCATCGCCGATCCTACCCCAGGCCAGGCCGCACGCCTGGCAGCAGAGCTGGGGGTGGACAAGGTCTACACCGACCCGCAACAGCTGTTGGACGACCCGGAGATCGACGGCGTACTCATTGCCGCCCCCGCCCGCAGCCACGCCGAACTGGTGATCAGCGCCGCCCGCGCCGGCAAAGGTATCTTTTGCGAAAAACCCATGGCGATCACCCTGGATGAAGCCGATCGCGCCATCGCCGCTGCCACCGACGCCCGCGTGCCGTTGCAGGTCGGTTTCAATCGGCGTTTCGCCAAGAGCTTCCGTACCGCCCACCTCGATGTCGCCGCCGGCCGCATCGGCACGCCGCAATTGCTGCGCTCGTTGACCCGCGACCCGGCGCTGAACAACCCAGCCGCTTCACCACAATGGGTGATCTTCCTGGAGACCCTGATCCACGACTTCGACACGCTGCGCTACCTCAACCCCGGCGCCGAAGCGGTGCAGGTATATGTGATGGCCGACGCGCTGATCGCCCCAGCGTACAAAAGCCAAGGCTTGCTCGATACCGCCGTGGTCACGATCCGCTTCGACAACGGCGCCATCGCCACCGCCGAGGCCAACTTCCAGGCGGTGTATGGCTACGATGTGCGCGGTGAAGTGTTCGGCAGCCAAGGCATGCTGAGCATGGGCAGCCTCAATGACTGCGATCTGGTGCGCTACCTGGCCGAGGGCATCCAGGCCGACACCCAACGAATGGACACTGACCTGCTGCGCGACGCCTACATTGCCGAACTCAACCACTTTGTCGACTGCCTGCGCAGCGGCGCCAAGCCCCTGGCCAGCGGTGAGGATGCGCGCGCGGCCCTGGCGATTGCGCGCGCTTGCATCGAGTCGTACGAAACCGGCAAGTCTGTGGCCGTGCAAGGGGCGCGGCCATGATGCCGTTCAAATTAGCCGTCAGCGCCGAGATGGTGTTCCTCGACCTGCCCTTCATCGAACGGGTCAAACGTATCCACGCCCTGGGGTTCAGCGCCGAAATCTGGAGCTGGACCGACAAGGACATCGACGCCCTGGCCGCGACCGGCGCGGACTTCACCTCGATGACCGGCTACATCAGCGGCACCCTCACCGACCCCGAAGGCAGTCGCCAACTGCTCGACAGCGCCCGCGAATCCCTGGGCATCGCAGAGCGCCTCAATTGTCCCAGCCTCAACCTGCACGGCACCGGCCTGGGCGCCGGCGGCCTGCCGGTGCAGCCGGTCAACCAGGCCACCGGCCGCATGTGGCTGAGCGCCTGCAAGACCCTGGAAAAAATCGCGCGCCTGGGGGAAGACGCCAGCCGTGTGTTCCTGCTGGAAAACCTCAACACCGCCGTCGATCACCCCGGCACGCCGTTCGCCCGCGCCGACGAGACCCTTGCGCTGATCGAAGCCGTGGGCAGCCCGCACCTGAAGATGAACCTGGACCTTTACCACGCGCAGATCGGCGAAGGAAACCTGATCGAATTGATCCAGCGCGCCGGCAGCGCCATTGGTGAAATCCAGGTGGCCGACGTGCCCGGGCGCAAGGAGCCCGGCACTGGCGAAATCCACTACCCGGCGATTGCCCGCGCGTTGCACGTCATGGGCTACACCGGCGTGGTCGGCCTGGAGGGCTGGGCCAGCGGCACCAGCGAATTGGCCCTGGAACGCTTCCGCCAGGCATTCACCCTATAACAATAAAAGGAACACCCTTATGCATCGTTATTCATTGCTAGTGGCCACGCTGCTGTTGCTGTTCAGCCAATGGACTTTCGCCGCGTACCGCATTGGCGTGAGCATTGCCCGGGTCGACGATAATTTCATGACCTATGTGCGTAGCGGCCTGGAGGCTGCGGCGAAACAGCAGGACGTGCAGATCCAGTTCGAAGACGCCCAGGGCGATGTGGTGCGCCAGCTCAACCAGGTCGAAGGTTTTCTCAACCAGAAAGTCGATGCGGTGATCGTGCTGCCGGTCGACACGGCTGCCACTGCCAACATCACCCGCGCTGCCGTGGCGGCCAAGACGCCACTGGTGTACGTCAACCGCCACCCGGATGAACGCACGCTGCCAAAGGGCGTGGTTACGGTGGCGTCCAACGACATCGAGGCTGGGCAATTGCAGATGCGCTACCTCGCGGAAAAACTCGGCGGCCAGGGCAACGTGGCGATCATCATGGGTGACCTCGCGCAGAACGCCACCCATGACCGCACCGAAGGCGCCAGGCAGGTGCTCAAGGACTTGCCCGGTATCAAGATCGGCGAGCAGCAAAGCGCCGATTGGCAACGCAACAAAGGCATGGACCTGACCAGCAACTGGCTGCTGGCAGGTACGCAGTTCGATGCGATCGTGGCCAACAACGATGAAATGGCAATCGGTGCGGCCATGGCATTACAGCAAGCGGGCAAGGCCAAGGGCCAGATTGCGATCGTCGGCATCGACGGTTTGCCCGATGGTTTGGCGGCGATCAAGCGTGGGCTGCTTGCT
>Ga0160466_100441_pt1 | contig 21832 bp, 13 predicted proteins | sample HID1971M_E11MG_FD_108245 | JGI IMG/M metagenome (GOLD analysis project Ga0160466, IMG submission 108245) | Enriched millipede-associated microbial communities from UW Madison campus, WI, USA - HID1971M_E11 MG | ecosystem: Host-associated > Arthropoda: Insects > Digestive system > Unclassified ... | reverse complement strand
TTCGGTTTCCTGAGGGTTGAGGCCGGCGGCCGGTTCGTCGAGGCAGATGATCTGCGGACGGGTGCACATGGCCCGGGCGATTTCCAGGCGGCGTTGCTGGCCGTAGGACAGTTCACCGGCCAGGCGGTTGGCGCAGTCCACCAGGTCTACCACTTCCAGCCAGTAGAAGGCGTGGTCCAGCGCATCGCTTTCGGCCTTGCGGTAGCCCTTGGTATTGAGGATGCCGGCCAGCATGTTGCGGTTGACCCACATGTGCTGGGCCACCAGCAGGTTTTCCAGCACCGACATTTCCTTGAACAGGCGAATGTTCTGGAACGTCCGCGCCAGGCCCGCCCGGTTCACCAGGTGGGTGCCGCCGAACATTTTGTAGCGCAGCCGGGTGATGAAGTTTTTTGGCGAGACGAAATCGGTCGGCTTGAACGATTCGCCGAGCAACTTGATGACGTTGGTCTGCTGCCCGCGCACATTGAGTTCGATCTTGCCGCCCGAGGCCTTGTAGAACCCGGTCAGACAGTTGAACACCGTGGTCTTGCCGGCACCGTTGGGGCCGATCAGGGCGAAGATCGAGTTGCGCTTGACCTTCAGGCTCACATCATTCAACGCCTTGATGCCGCCGAAGTGCATCATCAGCTTCTCTACGGAGAGTACGACTTCGCTCATGGCGCTACTCCTTTACGCGGGGTCACACCGGTACGGCTGATCCGAATCAGGCCACGCGGTCTCCAGATCATCATCAACACCATCAGGATGCCGAACAGCAGCACGCGGTATTCGGCGAAGCCACGCAGCAGTTCCGGAGCCACGGTCAGGACGAAGGCCGCAATGACCACGCCTATGGTCGAACCCATGCCGCCGAGGACCACGATGGCGAGGATCAGGGCCGATTCGAAGAAGGTGAACGAGGTCGGGTTGACGAAGCCCTGGTAGGTGGCGAAGAACACGCCGGCCAGGCCCGCCGTCGATGCGCCGATGGTGAAGGCCGAGAGCTTGACCAGCACGTGGTTCAGGCCCATGGAGCGGCAGGCGATTTCGTCTTCACGCAGGGCTTCCCAGGCGCGACCAACCGGCATCTTGACCAGGCGATGCTTGATGTACAGCACGGCCAGAACCACCAGGAACAACACTGCGTAGATGAAGTAGTACTTCACGTCCGGGTTGTAGGCGATGCCGAAGAACTCATGGAACGGCACGCCGCCATCCTTCGCGCGCTTGCCGAATTCCAGGCCGAAGAAGGTCGGCAGGGGTGCCGGCATGCCGTTCGGGCCGCCGGTCAGGGACAGCCAGTTGTTGAGGATCAACCGGATGATTTCACCAAAACCCAGGGTCACGATCGCCAGGTAGTCACCGTGCAGGCGCAGTACCGGGAAACCGAGGATGCAACCAGCCAGCCCGGCGGCGATCGCCGCCAGCGGCAGCACCGTCCAGAAGCCCAACCCCAGGTACTGATAACCGAGCGCCAGGCCGTAGGCACCGATGGCGTAGAACGCCACGTAACCCAGGTCGAGCAGGCCGGCCAGGCCGACTACGATGTTCAGCCCCAGGCCCAGCAGCACGTAGATCAGCCCGAGGATGACCACGCCCAGCAGGTAGGAGTTGGAGAAAAACGGGAACACCACGGCGAGGACGATCATCAGCGGGATGATCCAGCGCAACCGCGACTTGTAGTCGGGTGCCAGTACATGCACCCCAGAGCCGGTGCTTTCAAAACCTTCGAGGATGCTCAAGCCCTTGGGGGTTTGCAGGAACATGCTCAAGGCAAAACGACCGGCCATGACGATGGCGACAATCCACGCCACGCGGCTGGTTTCCAGATTGAAGCCATAGCCATCGAGGACAACCCCGACAATCGGCCCGAACACGATCAGGGCGATCAGGCCGGCAAGAATCGCGTCAACCAGACTTTTCTTGAGATCAATGGTTTTTTTAGTGGTTGAGGACATCGCTTACACCTTCGACACAAGAGGACGGCCGAGCAGGCCTTGGGGCCGAAAGACCAGAACGAGAACCAGCAGCGAGAAACTGAAAACGTCTTTGTAGTCCGAGTTCACCAGGCCCGAGAACAGCGACTCGGAAATCCCGAGGATGATCCCGCCCAACATGGCGCCTGGCAGTGAGCCGATGCCGCCGAGCACCGCGGCGGTGAACGCCTTGATGCCGATGATGAAGCCGGCATAGAAGTCGAACGTGCCGTAGTTCATGGTGATCAGCACGCCGGCCAGGGCCGCCATCGCTGCACCGATGATGAACACATAGGAAATCACCCGGTCGGTGTTGATCCCCAGGATCGAAGCCATCTTGCGGTCTTGCTGGGTCGCACGGCACATGCGGCCGAGCTTGGTGTACTTGATGATGTAGGTCAGCGCGGCCATCCCGACAAACGCGGCGACCAGAATGAACACCTTGGTGTAGGTCAACTGCACAAAACCTGTGCCGACCTCGACACGCCAGGCCCCCGTGAGCAACGTGGGAACGCCCTGTTGCTTGGCGCCCTGGGCGATCTGCGCATAGTTTTGCAGGATCAGCGAGATACCGATGGCGCTGATCAGCGGTGCCAGTCGGGTGGAGTTACGCAGGGGTTTGTAGGCGACGCGCTCGATGACCCAGCCATACACCGCCGTGACGACGATGGTGAAGATCAGTGTGCCGAGCATCAGCAGAGGGAAGGATTCAATCCCGAAGTATGCCAGCAGAGCCAGACTGATTGCCGCGAGGTAAGCGGAAATCATGTAAACCTCGCCGTGGGCGAAGTTGATCATGCCGATGATGCCATAGACCATTGTGTAACCGATGGCGATCAGGCCATAGACCGACCCGAGGGTGAGGCCGTTGACCAGTTGCTGCAGGAAAATACCATCCATAACGCAATCTCACGCAATGAGAACCTGCACATGTGGCTGTGCGGTTCTTCTAAGGAAAATACAGATTTACGTCGGAGCAATGTCAATCACGATCAGGCTGGACACCACGTCCCCCTGTAGGAGCTGGCTTGTCGGGTCGCCGCATCGCAGCGAAAGCGGTGTTCCAGCCAACATTGATGTCGACTGAACGGGCGCATTCGCGGGCAAGCCCGCTCCTACAAAGGATCAGTGGGGTTCAGCTGATCGGGTCAGCCCTTACTTCTGTTTTTCCAGCTGGTGGTATTTGCCATCCTTGTCCCACTGGTAAACCACGTAGTCGGAGACTTTCAGGTCGCCCTTGCTGTCCCAGGTCTTATCGCCCATGACGGTCTTGACCGTGTTCTTCTTCAGCCACGCAGCCGCTTCTTCGCCCTTGTTGGACTTGGCGCCGTTGAAGGCCGCCGCGAGGGTCTGGACCGAAGCGTAGGCGTACAGGGTGTAGCCTTCAGGCTCGGTACCGGCCTTGCGGAAGGCGTCTACCACGGTCTTGCTGTCTGGCAGCAGGCGTGGGTCGGCACCGAAGGTCATCAGCACGCCGTCGACGAATTGCGGACCGCCAGCGGTGGTCACCAGCTCGTCGGTCACGATGCCGTCGTCGGACATGAACTTGACGTCTTTCAGGCCTTGTTCACGCAGTTGGCGAACCAGAGGACCGGCTTCCGGGTGCAGGCCACCGAAGTAGACGACGTCGGCGCCGGCACCGCGGATCTTGGTCACGATGGTGCTGAAGTCTTTCTCGCCACGGGTCAGGCCTTCGTACAGCACTGGCGTTACGCCGCGCTTGACCAGTTGGGCCTTGGTGGCATCAGCCAGGCCTTGGCCGTAGGTGTCCTTGTCGTGCAGCACGACAACCTTCTTGCCCTTGAGCACGTCGACGATGTAGTCGCCGGCCACGATGCCTTGCTGGTCGTCACGACCGCACATGCGGAACATGGCGCTCAGGCCGCGTTCGGTTACCTGTGGGTTGGTGGAACCTGGAGTGATTGCGATGATGCCTGCTTCGTCGTAGATCTCGGAAGCCGGGATGGTCGAGGAGGAGCAGAAGTGACCGACCACGCCGGCGACTTTCTGGTTGGTCAGGTCTTTGGCGACCGTCACAGCCTGTTTCGGTTCGCAGGCGTCATCGCCCTTGACCAGTACGATTTTTTCCCCGTTGACGCCGCCCGCTGCGTTCACCGCATCGGCTGCTGCCTGTGCACCCTTCATGTACTGCTCGCCAAATGCCGCGTTGGCGCCCGTCATGGGTCCCGCTACGCCGATCTTGATGTCGGCCTGAGCAAACGCAGAAACACCCAACGCAGCTGCCACTGCGAGGGCCAGAAAACCTTTCTTGTAAAACGTCTGGGACATGAGGTGGTGCTCCATGGTTTTTTTAATTGGCACTGCGACTTCACTGACTGCTCAGAGCAAGGGCCGTGCCATCGGTTTTTTATTCTGAAAAAAGTCGCTGCTTTATTATTATTTCGACTGTCTCGGGCCCATTTTCATTGGGCGTGCAACCGTCTAAACCGCGGAAGGTAAAACCATTATTTTTTTGAGGCGCAACCCGCCTGCGCCATCATTGCAACCGCGGCACTAAACGACGTGCAACCAGCCTGTAACAACGTGCGTCACCGAAGTGCACACTACCGGTGCGGGACTGCTACAACCCGCACCATTACAGGCTAGCTGCTGATCGAAAAAGCGCCGCTTTCGACTACAAAAATCAACATTCAGATCACGATCCGCAAGCACTGGCCCGCGTGATACAGCGAAAATCCCGCCTCGTACAGACAGCTGCGCAACCCCACCCCGGCCAATGGCTGCATGGGTGCGAAGGGAATCGGTAGCGCTTGAGGATTTCCGTTACACAAGTAATCGGCAAAGGCCTTGCCGACCACCGTCCCCGTGGTCACACCCCTGCCGTTGTAACCGGTGACTGCCACTAAACCGGGCGCCGGTTCGAACAGGCGCATCAAATGATCGGGGGTGAAGGCGATGCACCCGGTCCAGGTGCACTCCCATTCCACCGGTTTGAGGTAGGGGAAGTAGTGCTGCTGCACCCGGTCGGCCCAGGCCTTGAGAAACCAGGCCGGCTTCTGGTTGCCATTGCCGAGACTGCCGAGCAGCAAGCGCCCGTCTTTGTCCCGGCGGATACTGCTGAGCACCTGGCGGGTGTCCCAGGACCCCTGGCCACCGGGCAGGATTTGTTGCGCGGCGTCTTCGGTCAGAGGCACCGAGGCCACCTGATAGTAATAACCGGGGAAGAAATTGCGCCGCAACTCGGTCCAGTCGCCTTCGGTGTAGGCGTTTGAAGCGATCACCACCTGTTCGGCCAGGACGGAACCCTGCGCGGTTTGCACCGACCAGCGCTGTCCCTGGCGTTCGAGGCGGGTGACCGGGGAATGATCGAACAACTGACCGCCCAGGCCGATGGCCGCCTTGGCCAATCCCGTTGTGTAGGCCATTGGGTTAAGCGTGCCGGCACGGCGATCGAGCAATGCCGCGGCAATTTTTTTGGTCCCCGTCGCTTGCTCGCAAGCTTGCCCGGTCAGCAGCTCGACGGGCGCGCCACGGCGTTTCCATTGTTCTTCACGACTGCGCAGATCCGCTTCGCCACGGGCGTTGTGCGCCATGTGCAGCGTGCCTTCGCGGCGCAATTGGCAATCGATGTTGTACTTGTCCACAAGGCTGAACACCAGGGATGGCGCCGCCCCCAGCATGCGGTTGAGCTGGCTGCCCACCGCCTCGCCAAACCCGGCTTCGATCTCGTCCGGGGGAATCCACATGCCGGCATTGACCAGCCCGACGTTGCGCCCCGAGCCGCCATGCCCGGCGCGATGGGCTTCGAGCACACACACTGTCTTGCCCTGTTCCAGCAGATGCACCGCCGCCGACAGCCCGGTAAAACCGGCGCCTATGACGCAGACATCGACTTTCACTTCACCCTTGAGCGCCGTATTGTCGGGCCTTTGTGGCGTCAATTTTTCCCACAGACACTCTTCGCGTAACGGCATTGCCAGACTCCAACAGAAACCTAACCAACACACAAATCAGTGTGGGAGCGGGCTTGCTCGCGAAAGCGGTATGTCAGCCACCAATAATGTCGACTGACAGATTGCATTCGCGAGCAAGCCCGCTCCCACAGGGGATCATTGTTTGACTCGAGATTCAGTCAAACGTAATACCCTGCGCCAACGGCAACTCCAGCGAATAGTTCACGGTATTGGTCTGACGGCGCATGTACCCGCGCCATGCATCGGAACCGGACTCACGACCACCACCGGTCTCTTTCTCGCCACCAAAGGCACCACCGATTTCCGCCCCGCTCGGGCCGATATTGACGTTGGCGATGCCGCAATCGCTGCCCACCGCCGACATGAACTGCTCGGCTTCACGCACGTCGGTGGTGAAGATGCACGACGACAGGCCTTGCGGCACGGCGTTGTTCAAGCGAAGGGCTTCGTTGAAATCGCTGTAGCCGACCACGTACAGGATCGGTGCGAAGGTTTCATGGCAGACCACATCGCTCTGCTCCGGCATTTCGACGATGGCCGGCGAAACGTAGTAGGCATTGGGGAATTTGTCTTCCAGCTGACGCTTGCCGCCGAACACCCGGCCGCCTTCGCTCAGTGCCTGCTCCAGCGCGTCCTGCATGTTGTCGAAGCTTTGCTTGTCGATCAGCGGACCGATCAGGTTACCTTCCAGCGGATGGCCGATGCGCACCTTGGAGTAGGCGGCCTTGAGGCGGGTGACGATTTCTTCTTTCACCGACTCGTGGGCGATCAGGCGACGCAGGGTGGTGCAGCGCTGGCCGGCAGTGCCGACGGCGCTGAACAGAATCGCGCGAACGGCCATGTCCAGATCGGCGCTTGGGCCGAGGATCATCGCGTTGTTGCCGCCCAATTCGAGGATGCTGCGAGCGAAACGCGCAGCGATTTTCGGCGCCACTTCACGGCCCATGCGGGTGCTGCCCGTGGCGCTGACCAGCGCGACACGCGGGTCATCGACCAAGGCTTCGCCAGCATCGCGGCCGCCAATGATGACCTGGCTCAGACCCGCCGGCGCATCGCTGAAGTTCTTCAGCACGCGGTCGAACAGCGCCTGGCAGGCCAGTGCGGTCAGCGGAGTCTTTTCCGACGGTTTCCAGATCACCGGGTTGCCGCAGACCAGCGCCAGGGCAGCGTTCCAGGCCCAGACCGCAACAGGGAAGTTGAAGGCGCTGATCACGCCGACGACGCCCAGCGGGTGCCAGGTTTCACGCATATGGTGGCCAGGACGCTCGGAGGCGATGGTCAAGCCGTACAGTTGACGGGACAGGCCGACGGCGAAGTCGCAGATGTCGATCATTTCCTGAACTTCACCCAGGCCTTCCTGGGTGATCTTGCCCGCTTCCCAGGAAACCAGCTCGCCGAGATCGGCCTTGTATTCGCGCAGGATGTCACCCAGTTGACGCACCAGCTCGCCGCGACGCGGTGCCGGCACCTTGCGCCACAGTTCGAATGCATGATCTGCACGACTGATGTGCTGCTCGACTTCAGCGGCACCTTCCCAGTTGACGGTGGCAAGGGTGCTGCCATCGATCGGCGAATGCACCGGCACCTTGCCGTTCTGGTACAGGGCCGGGTTTACACCAAGACGATCAAGCAATGCGGCAACCATGGGTCACTCCTCAAGCAAAAAACGGAACGTGTGCAGCCGCCGAATCACGACTGATCAGACCTGTAGTTTTAGCGCTCCCGAGGTTACTCAACAAACGACCATTAAGAGAGATATCATTCCGTTTATTCATGCTGTGCATTGCTGGCAATAAAGAGACAAGCAAAAAGGATCGCCCATGCTGAACAAACGCTATTTGCCCTCGATCGCTGCGCTGCAGTGTTTCGAGGCCGTGACCCGCCACCTGAGCTTCACCCGGGCCGCGGAAGAGCTGAACCTGACCCAGAGCGCCGTCAGTAAACAGGTGGCGCAACTGGAAGAGCTGTTGCAGCACCTGCTGTTTCGCCGGGTTCGCCGACGCCTGCAAATGACGCCAGCCGGTGATCTGTACCTGGTGGAAGTACGAAAAATCCTCACCCAGGTCGAGATGTCGACCCATTACCTGCGTTCCTACGGGGGTGAAACCGAAGTCCTGCGTGTCTCCACACCCTCGACCTTCGGCGCTCGCTGGCTGGTGCCTCGCCTCAAGGGTTGGCGCCTGCGTCATCCGTCGATCCACCTGGACCTGTGCAACGAACAGGAAGCCGACGACCTGCTGCAAGGGCGCAGCGACCTGGCGTTCTACTTCGGCCAGGGTTCACGCCCCGGTACAGAATGCCTGAAACTGTTCAGCGAAGAGCTGGTGCCCGTGTGTGCGCCAGGCAGCCTGCCCGACACGCCGTTCACCGACCCGACGCAACTCACCGACCTGGTCCTGCTGCAAAACGCCTCCCGCCCCCAGGCCTGGCACGACTGGTTCGACAGCCAGGGCTACCACACTGAACACAGCTACCACGGCCCGCGTTTTGAAACTTTCTACATGTGCATCCGCGCGGCGCAGGTCGGCTGCGGGGTGGCGCTGCTGCCAAGGTTCCTGGTGGAAGAGGAACTGGCCGACGGCAAACTGGTCATTCCCTGGCAGCATGCAATGCCCAGCACCGACGCCTATTACCTGGCATACCCGGAACATTCGGCGGAAGTGCCCAAGGTGCGCGATTTCGTGAAGTGGATGCTGGAGCAGGTTGATAGCCCGGAAATTTAGCGTTGCACGCCATCCCTGTGGGAGCGAGCTCGCTCGCGATGACGTCATTACATTCAACACTTTAATTGACTGTCAGTCCGCTATCGCGAGCAAGCTCGCTCCCACCGGGATCCGATGCAGACTAAAAAATTACTGGCAATCCCTATCACCGTTATGCGCCACTAGCCTTATTCCATGTGGAGAACCCCCGTTATGAGCGAGAGTGTGTTTGCCGATCGCATCGTGCAGAACCTGCTCGACACCGACTTCTACAAACTGACGATGATGCAGGCGGTGCTGCACAACTACCCGAACGTAGAAGTCGAATGGGAGTTTCGTTGCCGTAACAGCGAGGATTTGCGCCCCTATCTGGCGGAGATCCGTTTCCAGATCGAACGGCTGGCCGAGCTGAGCCTGAGCGCCGACCAATTGGGTTTTCTGGAGCACATCAGCTTCCTCAAGCCGGACTTCCTGCGTTTTCTCGGGCTGTTTCGCTTCAACCTGCGCTACCTCCACACCGGTATCGAAAACGGTGAACTGTTCATCCGCCTGCGTGGCCCGTGGTTGCATGTGATCCTCTTCGAAGTGCCAATATTGGCGATCGTCAGCGAAGTGCGTAACCGCTATCGCTATCGGGAAATCGTCCTGGAGCAGGCCCGCGAGCAGCTCTATCGCAAGTTCGACTGGCTGACCGCCAACGCCAGCGGCGACGAATTGTCCGAGTTTCAGGTAGCCGACTTCGGCACGCGCCGGCGCTTTTCGTACCGGGTGCAGGAAGAGGTTGTGAACGTGCTCAAGCACGACTTCCCCGGGCGTTTCGTCGGCACCAGCAACGTGCACCTGTCCCGGGAGCTGGAGATGAAGCCGCTGGGCACAATGGCCCACGAATGGATCATGGCCCACCAGCAACTCGGCCCGCGCCTGATCGACAGCCAGATTGCCGCCCTCGATTGCTGGGTCCGCGAATACCGCGGCCTGCTGGGGATCGCCCTGACCGACTGCATTACCCTCGATGCCTTCCTCGGCGACTTCGACCTGTTTTTTGCCAAGCTCTTCGACGGTTTGCGCCACGATTCCGGTGATCCGGTGCTCTGGGCAGAGAAGGCCATCGCCCACTATCACAAGCTCGGCATCGACCCGATGAGCAAGACCCTGACCTTCTCCGACAGCCTGACGCTGCCCAGGGCACTGGAAATATTCCGCGCGCTGCGGGGTCGTATCAATGTCAGCTTCGGCATCGGCACCAACCTGACCTGTGACATTCCAGGTGTTGAACCCATGAGCATCGTGCTTAAAATGACCGCCTGCAACGGCGCGCCGGTGGCAAAAATCTCCGACGAGCCCGGCAAGACTCACTGCAAAGACCCGAATTTCGTCGCCTATTTGCGACACGTTTTCCAAGTTCCTGCCCCCTCTAGCAAGGAGTGAATTCATGCAAGCCGTACAGCGTGAGATTGCTGAACAGCTCAAGGTACAACCGCCGTTCGCCGACGAAGCCGCCCTCGAAGCGGAAGTCGCAAGGCGGATTACCTTCATCCAGGATTGCCTGGTCAATTCCGGGCTCAAGACCCTGGTGCTGGGCATCAGTGGCGGTGTCGACTCACTGACCGCCGGCCTGCTGGCCCAACGCGCCATGCGTGAATTGCGCGAGCGTAGCGGTGACGACAGTTACAAGTTCATCGCCGTGCGCCTGCCGTACGAAACCCAGTTCGATGAACATGACGCCCAGGCCTCGGTGGACTTCATCAAACCGGACGAGCGCCACACGGTGAACATCGGCCCGGCAGTCAAATCCCTGGCCAACGAAGTCGCGGCGTTCGAAGGCAAGCACGCGGTGTCGGTGGATTTCGTGCTCGGCAACACCAAGGCGCGCATGCGCATGGTCGCCCAGTACACCATCGCTGGCGCAGCCCATGGCCTGGTGATCGGCACCGATCATGCGGCGGAAGCGGTGATGGGTTTCTTCACCAAATTCGGTGACGGTGCCTGCGACCTGGCACCTTTGAGCGGCTTGGTGAAAAACCAGGTCCGCGCCATCGCCCGCAGCTTCGGTGCGCCGGAATCGCTGGTGGAGAAAATCCCGACGGCCGACCTCGAAGACCTGTCACCGGGCAAACCGGACGAAGCTTCCCATGGCGTGACTTATGCCGAGATTGACGCCTTCCTGCACGGAGAGCCAGTGCGTGAGGAAGCGTTCAAGATCATCGTCGACACGTACAACAAGACCCATCACAAGCGCGTGATGCCGTTTGCGCCGTAAGCTGCCGACACCTGTAGGAGCTGTCGAGTGAAACGAGGCTGCGATCTTTTGACTTTGTTCAAGAGCAAGATCAAAAGATCGCAGCCTTCGGCAGCTCCTACAAGTACAAAAAAAGCGTCCCAGGTGGACGCTTTTTTTGTACGTATTTCGATTACTTCAGGGTAACCGTTCCTTTCATCATCGAGATGTGGCCTGGGAACGAGCAGAAGAAACCGTATTTTTCATTGGCATCGAGCTTCGACACATCGAAGGTCACAGAATCGGTTTCCTTGGCGCCGATGACCTTGGTGTGGGCGATAACGCGCGCGTCACCTTCCTTCAGGTAGTTCTTGTCGATGCCCGCGCTCAGGCCGTCGGTGGCGATCGGCTGCATGTCGGCTTCTTTGCTCAACACCCAGTTATGGCCCATGACGTTCTTCGGCAGGTTGCCGGAGTGAGTCAGCTTGACTGTAAAGGTCTTGCAGCTCTTGTCGATTTCCATGGCCTTGGTGCTGAAGGACATTTGATCGGTGGAATCAATGGTGGTCTCGCACTCGGCAGCCATCAATTGGCTGCTGGCCAGTGTCAGCAGGGATACCGCAACAAGTTTGGCAAACATGGTGAATCTCCAAGGCAGGGTGAATGAAAAATGCGAATGAACAGAAGACTGCCTGAAAACTTCGCAAGTTCCTATGACCTGAAGCAAAAATTGTATACAACTTTCGGGCTATGAGACCGATCGAGACAATCTACCAGCCAGGCGTCTGCCCCGGCCCTATCATCAGACCGTCCTCATTTTTCGGAGCGTCTGTCATGTCCATCAACAGCCTGTTGTGCAGCTTGCTCGCCGCCTATGCCTGCGGTGCCAGCGGAACCTGCGAAACGCCCAGGCGCGAAGTTTAGCCCTTGGAGCGCAGCGCGCCTGCCTTTACTCTGTGGCCCTGATCGACCCTGGAGTAAAGCATGTCTCTAGCATCCGTTTGTGTTTTCTGCGGCGCCAGCACTGGCACCAACCCGGCTTATCGTGAAGCAGCCGTGGCCCTCGGCCAGGCACTGGCCGAACGCAAGCTGACCCTGGTCTACGGCGGTGGCGCCGTGGGGCTGATGGGCATTGTTGCCGACGCGGCATTGGCGGCCGGCGGCGAAGTGATCGGCATCATCCCGCAGAGTCTCAAGGACAAGGAAATCGGCCACAGCGGCCTGACCCGCCTGGAAGTGGTCGACGGCATGCATGCGCGCAAGGCGCGGATGGCCGAACTCAGCGATGCCTTCATCGCTCTGCCCGGCGGCCTGGGCACCCTGGAAGAATTGTTCGAAGTCTGGACCTGGGGCCAATTGGGCTACCACGGCAAACCGCTGGGTTTGCTGGAAGTGAATGGTTTCTACAGCAAACTCACCGGTTTTCTCGATCACATCGTCGGCGAAGGCTTCGTTCGCGCAGCACACCGTGACATGCTGCAGGTGAGCGAATCGCCGCAGACGCTGCTCGACGCCCTCGATCGCTGGCAGCCGACTGTACCGCCCAAGTGGGTCGAGCAAAAACCCGACTAACGACTTGGCACCGATACAGGGCAGAATACGCGCCGCTCAAACCTCACCTTCGACCCCAGAGGATCGCCCATGGCCAAACCCAATTACTCCTTCGCCAAACGTCAGAGAGACCTGGCCAAGGAACAGAAGAAAGAGGAAAAACTTCAGCGCAAGAAAGCAATGGCTGACGAAGCGGCACTGAACCCTGACGGTGAAGTTGCGGCAGATGACGATGTTGACGCACCGAAAGATCAGGCGCCAGACGCCTGAGTCCCTCCGGGCCGGATGATCTGATCAGGCCCACGGATCTGTGACCGGGGTTGGCAGCCTTGCTGTTGACCCCCGCTCCTACAATGGCATCACTGTGACGCGGACTTCCGGATCATGGTTGCCGCCCCCCAGGATGACCCCACGCAACGGCGACACATCGGAGAAATCCCGGCCCCAGGCCAGGGTGATGTGCTCCAGCGCCGGTTGCACATTGTTGGTCGGATCGAAATCCACCCATCCCGACACCGGGCAATACACCGACACCCAGGCATGGGAAGCATCGGCACCGATCAATCGCGGTTGGCCGGGTGGTGGCTGGGTCAGCAGGTAGCCGCTGATATAACGCGCGGCCAATCCACGGGAGCGCACGCAAGCGAGCATCAGGTGCGCGAAGTCCTGGCACACCCCACGCCGGCGTTCCAGCACTTCCACCAAAGGTGTCGCGACCTGCGTCGCTTCGGCATCGAAAGTAAACTCGCTGAAGATTTTCTCCATCAAGGCCTGGACGCCGAGCAACAGCGGCCTTCCTGCCGGAAAGCAGCTCTCGGAAAACTCGACGAAGTTGCGCTTCAGATGCACATAAGGGGATTCGAACCGGTAACGGCAGGCTTCGAGCATTTCGGGCGCAAGCGGCTGGCTGCTGTAGGTCAGCGCGCTGCGGGTGGCTTCCCACGCTGGAGACCGATTGAAGTCGACCACGGGGCGGGGCAGCACTTCGATCGTCAGGCTGGCGTTGACCAGCAGTTCATCATGGGGACGTTCGAACGCCAGGCGGGTCAGCGGGTTGCCGAACACATCCAGCTCATCGCGTCGCGAAGTCGGGACCGGGCTGATCTGCAGTTGCTGATCGGAGCAATGCTGCCACGCACAAGGCCTGGGCCACAGATGCGCCAGCTGCTGGGCCAGGGACACCGGGCTGTCGTAGTGATAATGGGTATCGTGGAAAATCTGGTAGCGAGCGCTCATCAGACGGACACCGTGCGCTGGCTGACATCATCAACGTGGGCAAAGTGACGCAAGGCCAGGCGATCCGAAACCTGCCCGCTGGCATCGGCGATTTCTTGCAGCAGATCGGCCAGCCCTTCGATGGCGGCGCGCACGCTGGTGGCGCCAAACAACGGGTTCTCCAGGCAGGCCAGGTCGAAACGCGCCAGACGCTCCACCAACTGCGCCAGGCCCGCCTCGCGAGGGGTACCAAAATCGTCGCACAGGTGCTTGAGCGTGCGGGTCACCAATTTCAACTGGAACAGTACCGCATGCGGGTTTTGCTCATCGAGCAACAACAGGTCGAGCACCGGGATCAACTGCGCCACCGCGAGGTACCGCGAACGATAGGTGATGCTGCTGTTGCCCAGCTCCAGCAACCATTCCAGCCCCGCCTGATCGAAAGCCCCGGCGCCTCGCAGGAACGCCGCCAGGCTGCCACTGAGAAACTGCAGGCGCTCGATGCGCCGGCCGATCATCAGGAATCGCCAGCCCTCGTCCCGGGTCATGTCGTCCAGGGCAAAACCGGACAGTGCCGCCAGGGACATCACCAGCCGGTTGAGGAAGTCCAGCAGCTCACCGAAGTCCGGCTCCTCGGTCTCGAGTTCCATCGCTTCGCGTTGCAACTCCACCAGCGCCTGCCAGTTTTCCCGCGAGAGTTTGCCCCGCACCTGCGAGGCCGCCCATTGCAAACGCTGCAGGTTGGAACGCAGGCTGAACGGCCAGTCAGCGCCGAGTATCGCGGCCAGCAACCGTTCGGGCAGTTCACCTTCATCGGGTAGCAGGTTCAGTCGCTCGCCAAGATCAACCGCGGCGTCCAGGGCCTGTGGGTCATCGCCGTCGACATACCGCGCCAGCATGATGCGCAACAACCGTGCACTGTCATCGCAGCGTTCGCAGTAGCGGCCGAACCAGAACAGGTTTTCCACGACCCGCGAGGGCAGATACGGATCGCGACGCACCAGATCATGCACGCCGATGTTGCGTTGGGTTTTCCACTGTTCGCCGCTGGGTGGGCGATTCCCCAGCACCCAGGTGTCTTTGCTTGCGCCGCCGCGCTGCATCGACACCACTTCGGCATCCGCCTCGGCGGCCACACGGGTCAACCCACCTGGCAACACCCGATAACCTTCGCGACTGGCCACCGCATACACACGCATGCCGATGGCCCGGGGTTGCAATTGCCCATCCTCGGCCTGCCAGACAGGCGCCTGTGACAGCTGGGCAAGTTCTTGCGCAACATAAGCATAAGGGCGCGCCTGCATGCGCTCGGCGAGCTCATCGCGCTGTAATTCACTCAAATCCCTACCAAACACCGGTGAAAAGCTCTGGGACGGAAATGCTGGCTTTATCAGCAGTTCCGGCAGTTTTTCCAGGGCCTGGGCCAGCACCGGCGCTTCACCGCACCACCAGGTGGCAATGGACGGCAGGATCAGCTCTTCACCAAACAGGAACTGATTGATCTTCGGCAGGAAACCCAGCAATCCCGGCGACTCCAGCACCCCGCTGCCGAGGGCGTTGGCCACCAGCACCCGCCCCTGCCGCACGGCCTCAAGCAGCCCTGGTACGCCCAGGGCGGAGTCGGTGCGCAATTCCAGCGGGTCGCAGAAGTCGTCGTCGAGCCGGCGCATGATCGCGTGGACCCGACGCAGGCCGCTCAGGGTCTTCAGGTAGACCGTGGCATCACGCACCGTCAGGTCGCCGCCCTCCACCAGCGGATAGCCGAGCTGCCGCGCCAGGTACAGGTGTTCGAAATAGCTTTCGTTGAAACGCCCCGGCGTCAGCAGGACCACCAGGGGCGCCTCTTCATCGCTGGGCGCCTGGCGGGCCAGGGTCTCCTGAAGGGTGCGGAAAAATCCGGCCAGGTGCTGCACCTTCAGGTCACGGTACAACTCGGGGAAGGCCCGGGACACGATAGTGCGGTTTTCCAGGGCGTAGCCAGCTCCGGACGGCGCCTGAGTGCGGTCCGCCGTTACCCACCAGCGGCCATCGGGCGTACGCGCCAGATCCACGGCGTACAGATGTAAAAAGGCGCCGTCAGGCGGCTGGATGCCCTGACAGGGCCAGAGGAAATTGTTGTGGCCAAAGACCAGCTCGGCCGGCAGCAGCCCCTCGGCGATCAAGCGTTGCGGGCCATAGAGATCGGCCAGCACGGCATTGAGCAGGCGCGCACGCTGGGCGATGCCGGCGGACAATTGCTCCCACTCATCGGCGGCAATCACATGGGGCAGCAAGTCCAGCTCCCAGGGTCGATCGGCGCCCTTGGGATCGGCATAGACATTATAGGTGACGCCGTTTTCCTGGATCTGCCGGGCCAGCAGCGCCTGACGCTGCACCAACTGCGCGGGCGTGCTGCGCTGCAACTGGTCGAACAGCCGACGCCAGTGCGGCCGTACGGCCCCGCTGTCGTCGAGCAATTCGTGATAGGTGCCCGCCGTCAGCGGGTAGCGGTCTAGCAGGTCAGGCATGGAAAGCTCGGCAGACAGCAATGAACGGTCAGACTAACGCACGCTCATGACACCCGGATAGACGAAAAATCCGGGCGTCGCGTACGAATTAGAAACGTCGCAAATCGAGTGTCATCGGCAGCTCGTCGTTAATTTCCATATTCGGTATCGGAAGTTTCCCCGGCGTGTGTCCGATACGGAAAAAACGCGCCATTCGCCGACTCTCGGCTTCATTGGCGTTGACGGGCAAGGTCTCGTAATTGCGCCCGCCCGGATGGGCGACGTGGTACTGGCAACCGCCCAGCGAACGGCCCATCCAGGTGTCGAGCAGGTCGAACACCAGCGGCGCATGGACCGGGATGGTCGGCTGCAGACAGTTGGCCGGTTGCCAGGCACGAAAGCGCACCCCGGCGACGAACTCGCCAACCCGCCCGGTGGGCTGCAACGGCACAGGTATGCCGTTGCAGGTCAGCAGATAACGTTGCGGCGGCAGTCCGCTGAGCTTGACCTGCAGGCGCTCCAGGGACGAGTCCACGTAACGCACCGTGCCACCGACCGCGCCCTCCTCGCCCAGCACATGCCACGGCTCAAGGGCCTGGCGCAGTTCCAGCTCGATGCCATTGACGGCGTAGTCGCCGACCCTGGGAAAGCGGAATTGCAGGTGCGCCGCAAACCACTCGGCCCGCACCTGATAACCGGCGGCATTGAGGTCGACGATAACGTCGGCGAAATCCTGTTCGATAAAGTGCGGCAACAGGAACCGGTCGTGCAGCTCCGTGCCCCAGCGCGCCAGTTTCGGCGGCGCATAAGGCTCGCGCCAGAACCGTGCGACCAACGCCCGCAGCAATAGCTGCTGGGCCAGGCTCATGCGCGCATGGGGCGGCATTTCAAAGGCCCGCAACTCCAGCAAGCCCAGGCGACCGGTCGCGCCATCCGGCGAATAGAGTTTGTCGATGCAGAACTCGGCGCGATGGGTATTGCCGGTCACGTCGATCAACAGGTTGCGCAGCAATCGATCCACCAGCCAGGGCGCGCACTCCTCGCCCGGCTCGGGCATCTGGGCGAAAGCAATTTCCAGTTCATACAAGGCGTCGTTGCGTGCTTCGTCGATACGCGGGGCCTGGGATGTGGGGCCGATGAACAGCCCGGAAAACAGGTACGACAGCGACGGATGGTTATGCCAGTAGCTGATCAGGCTGCGCAGCAAATCCGGACGCCGCAGAAACGGTGAGTCAGCCGGAGTCGCGCCCCCGAGTACGAAGTGGTTACCCCCACCGGTGCCGGTATGCCGGCCGTCGATCATGAATTTCTCGGTGGTGAGTCGGGTCTGGCGCGCTTCCTCATATAGAAACTCGGTGCGTTCAACCAGTTCGTCCCAGGTCGCCGAAGGCTGCACGTTGACTTCGATCACGCCCGGATCAGGGGTGATGCGAAAGTTGCTCAGGCGCGGATCGCTCGGCGGCTCGTAACCTTCCAGCAACACCGGGCAATGCAGCTCCTCGGCGGTGGCTTCGATGGCTGCGACGAGTTCCAGATAGTCTTCGACCCGCTCCAGCGGCGGCAGGAACAGGTACAACCGGCCTTCCCGCGCTTCGGCGCAGAACGCGGTGCGGGTCAGCCAGTCGGCGGACTCATCGATCTTCGGTGGCCGATCTTCAATCAGCGCCGCCGTGCCCTGGCGCTGCAGTTGCCCGGTGTCAGGCAGCGGCGGGAAATCCTGGTTCGGATCGTTGGGGTGAATGAACGGATACTCCGCCGCCTTCACCCACGGTTGTGAGCCCAGTGGCAGGCGATACCCCAGCGGCGAGTCCCCCGGCACCAGCCGGCAGTGCTCGTCACGCAGATACCAGCGCCCGCTTTGCCATTGATCGCCCTTGGCGGTGCGCGCGAGCGGCAGGACCTGGCCAATCACCTTGTCCAGGCCCTGGCTGAAGACTTTGCGCAACCGCGCGCGCTCCAGGGGCTCCTCGAGTCGCGAGTCTTCGGCGCTGACGTTCTGCGGCAAAGTGCCTTCGCGCCAGAGGTAATAGAAATTGTCTTCGTACGCAGGGAACACAAAACGTGTCGGAATTTTCAACCGCTCGGCGACACTCGCCAGGAAACGCCCGGCCAATTCGCCATTGGCGCCATAATCCTGCTGCTCGTCGGCGATCAGCGCGCTGTTGTGCCAGATCGGCACACCGTCGCGGCGCCAATAGCAATTGAGCGACCAGCGTGGCAGTTGCTCGCCGGGGTACCATTTGCCCTGGCCGAAATGCACCAGGCCTTGCGGGGCATAACGTTTACGCATGCGCTGGAACAGTTCGGCGGACAGCTGGCGCTTGGTCGGCCCCAGTGCCGCGGTGTTCCACTCGGCGCCGTCCGGGTCATCGATGGACACGAACGTCGGCTCACCGCCCATGGTCAGGCGCACATCGCCCGCCAACAGGTCGGCGTCGATCTGCCGGCCAAGGGCCTGGATCGCCTGCCACTGCTCTTCGGTGTAAGGCTTGGTGACCCGCGGAGCTTCCCAGATCCGTTCCACCGACATTTCGTGGCTGAATTCGCACTCGCACGGTTCCACCAAGCCGCTGATCGGTGCCGCAGAGGACGGATCGGGACTACAGGCCAATGGTATGTGTCCTTCACCGGCAAACAGCCCCGAGGTCGCATCCAGGCCGATCCAGCCGGCACCGGGCAGATACACCTCGCACCAGGCGTGCAGGTCGGTGAAATCCACTTCGGTCCCGGAAGGGCCATCGAGGCTTTTCAGGTCAGCGGTCAGTTGAATGAGGTAACCCGACACAAAACGCGCGGCCAGCCCCAGGTTGCGCAGCAGTTGTACCAGCAGCCATGCCGAATCGCGGCAGGAGCCGGAAGCCTGCTCCAGGGTGTGCTCGGGCGTTTGCACCCCCGGCTCCATGCGGATCAGGTAGTTGATGTCTTCGCTCAGGCGCTGGTTGAGCGCGACGAGGAAATCCACGGCCGGCAATGGTGTGCGGTCGATGCCGTCCAGATAAGCCTGGAACTTCGGCGTCAGGGGCAGGGTTTCCAGGTACGGGGCCAATTCCTTGCGCTCGTCGCTGGCGTAGGCGAATGGGATCTTTTCGGCGTAGGGCTCGAGGAAAAAGTCGAACGGATTGAACACCGCCATTTCCGCCAGCAGATCGACTTCGATGCGCAGCTCGTCGGTTTTCTCAGGGAACACCAACCGCGCCAGGTAATTACCCTGGGGGTCCTGCTGCCAGTTGATGAAATGCTGTTCGGGCGAGACTTTCAGCGCATAGGAGAGTATCCGCGTGCGACTGTGGGCGGCCGGACGCAGGCGAACAATCTGCGGACCCAGCTCGACAGCGCGGTCATAGCGATAATGTGTGACGTGATGCAATGCGACATGAATCGACACGGCGTGCCTCCTGCGAGCCCTAAGCGTATTGGAAAGCGCGCAAGACTTATGCCATCGCGCAGTGCTGGCGCTTTCTCCCGTTACAGGAGGCAGTACAGCACCAAAATCGGGCGATGCGGGAAATTGGTTTGAGAGAGTTGCACGTAAATGTGGCGATCGGGGTAGTCATACTGCTTCAGCGTTGGCTGTACCGGCCTCTTCGCGAGCAAGCCAATGTTTGAGGTTGCCTGCGATTATGTGTTCGCAACAGAACCTGCGGGAGCGGGCTTGCTCGCGAAGAGGCCAGTCGCCCCGACACATTTCAGGGATCAGTGCAGTACGCAATGCAAAACGCCAACCCGAAGGTTGGCGTTTTGTTCAACTCAAGCGCGGCTTAGCGCGGCACAACCGGCTTGCGCGCAGGCTTGGGCCCTTTGCCTTTGGCCGCTTCCTTGCGCTCCTTGGCCGCCTGCTGGTTGCGGGCGAATGCCGCCGCCTTGGCTTGCTCACGCTTGTCCCACGGGTTGCCGCCATCGCTGGCGCGTGGTGGCAGGCCGGTGTGCTGGGTCAGGATCTTGGTGGTCTTTTCCCCTGCAACCTTGTGGCTGCCGGCCGGCGTCGAGTTCTTGCGACGGGCGCTCTGGTAGCTGTCGGTGGACGGCTGGTGCAGCGGGATCAACTGGTTCTTGCCCGGCCCGATCAGGTCGGCGCGGCCCATGCGGGTCAATGCTTCACGCAGCATCGGCCAGCCCTTCGGGTCGTGATAACGCAGGAACGCCTTGTGCAGACGGCGCTGCTCTTCGCTCTTGACGATGGTCACCGCGTCGCTCTTGTAGGTAACCTTGCGCAGTGGGTTCTTGCCCGAGTGGTACATCGCGGTGGCGGTGGCCATCGGCGACGGGTAGAACGCCTGTACCTGGTCGGCACGGAATCCGTTGCCTTTAAGCCACAAGGCCAGGTTCATCATGTCTTCGTCGGTGGTGCCCGGGTGGGCAGCGATGAAGTACGGAATCAGGTACTGCTCCTTGCCTGCTTCCTTGGAGTACTTCTCGAACATGCGCTTGAACTTGTCATAGCTGCCGATGCCCGGTTTCATCATCTGGTTGAGCGGACCTTCCTCGGTGTGTTCCGGGGCGATCTTCAGGTAACCACCGACGTGGTGGGTCACCAGCTCTTTAACGTATTCCGGCGACTCGACCGCGAGGTCATAGCGCAGGCCGGAGGCAATCAGGATCTTCTTCACACCCGGCAATTCACGGGCGCTGCGGTACAGCTTGATCAGGGCAGAGTGGTCTGTGTTCAGGTTCGGGCAGATGCCAGGGAACACGCACGATGGCTTGCGGCACGCGGATTCGATTTCCGGGGTCTTGCAGGCGATGCGATACATGTTCGCGGTCGGGCCACCCAGGTCGGAAATCACGCCGGTAAAACCGGGGACCTTGTCGCGAATTTCTTCGATCTCGCGAATGATCGATTCGTGGGAACGGTTCTGGATGATCCGGCCTTCGTGCTCGGTGATCGAGCAGAAGGTGCAGCCACCGAAGCAGCCACGCATGATGTTCACCGAGAAACGGATCATGTCGTAGGCCGGGATTTTCTCCTTGCCGTACGCCGGGTGCGGAATACGGGCGTAAGGCATGCCGAACACGTAGTCCATTTCTTCAGTGGTCATCGGAATCGGTGGCGGGTTGAACCAGACATCGACTTCGCCGTGCTTCTGGACCAGGGCACGGGCGTTACCCGGGTTGGTTTCCAGGTGCAGCACGCGGTTGGCGTGGGCGTAGAGCACCGCGTCGTTGCGGACCTTTTCTACCGAAGGCAGGCGGATCACCGTCTTGTCGCGGGTCATCTTCGGGCTTGCCAGGATCTGCACGACCTTGGCTTCCTGCGGGTCTTCAACCGGACCTTTTTCCTGCTCGATGGCGCAGGCCTGGGTGTCCTGGGTGTTGACGTACGGGTTGATGATCTTGTCGATCTTGCCCGGACGGTCGATGCGCGTGGAGTCGACTTCGTACCAGTCTTTTGGCGTGTCACGACGGATGAACGCGGTGCCGCGCACATCGGTGATGTCCTCGATCTTGTGCCCGTAGGACAAACGCTGGGCGACTTCGACGATCGCACGCTCGGCGTTGCCGTAGAGCAGGATGTCGGCGCAGGCGTCGATCAGGATCGAGTTGCGTACCCGGTCCTGCCAGTAATCGTAGTGGGCGATGCGGCGCAGGGACGCTTCGATGCCGCCAAGAACGATCGGCACGTTTTTGTAAGCTTCCTTGCAGCGCTGGCTGTACACCAGGCTCGCGCGGTCCGGACGTTTGCCCGCCATGCCGCCCGGGGTGTAGGCGTCATCGGAACGGATTTTCTTGTCGGCGGTGTAGCGGTTGATCATCGAGTCCATGTTGCCGG
>Ga0160466_100418_pt1 | contig 22881 bp, 24 predicted proteins | sample HID1971M_E11MG_FD_108245 | JGI IMG/M metagenome (GOLD analysis project Ga0160466, IMG submission 108245) | Enriched millipede-associated microbial communities from UW Madison campus, WI, USA - HID1971M_E11 MG | ecosystem: Host-associated > Arthropoda: Insects > Digestive system > Unclassified ... | reverse complement strand
CACCGAGAGGGATATGCAGCTGACGTACGACACGCCGAGCCAGATCGGGGTTAGCATTCCCCGTAAAGACCATCATCTTGGACACGCGCAGTACCTAGAGGCTGAGGGTAACCTGGATGAGTATTGAAAATGGCAGGGGCGGCTGGATTCGAACCAACGCATGGCAGGATCAAAACCTGCTGCCTTACCGCTTGGCGACGCCCCTGTATCTGTTGCAACGATTACCCAGTAATCGGTTCTTTTAGAGCAGACCTTGCAGCTTGCGGTGCAACATCGAAATGTTGCTTCCTTTTGCTACAAACCCTGTAAGGGTCTCTGTAAGAAGGGCCGAGACTTTATCAGCTTCAGCTTTGCTTGGGAAGCCCCCAAACACACAACTTCCAGTTCCGGTGAGTTTTGCTTCGGTAAATTTACCTAACAAATTCAATGCGTTACGTACCTCTGGATAACGCCTTGCTACCACCGGCAAGCAGTCATTTCGACTGTTTCCCTTGGGAACGGGGCGCACTTTAATGGGCGGCGTGTTACGTGTCAACAACGGATCTGAAAAAATTTCTGCCGTACTTACAGAGACTTGCGGTACGAGCACGAGATACCAGGGTTCTTCCGGGTCGACAGGGGTCAGTTTTTCCCCCACGCCCTCGGCGAACGCCGCATGCCCGCGAACGAAAACCGGGACGTCAGCGCCCAGCGTCAGGCCCAGTGCAGCCAGCCGGTCTTCATCCCAACCCAATTGCCACAGATGATTGAGGCCGAGCAGGGTGGTGGCGGCATTCGAACTGCCGCCGCCGATGCCGCCGCCCATGGGCAGGACCTTGTCGATCCAGATATCGATGCCGAGCGAACAGCCGGATTGCGCCTGGAGTTTTTTCGCCGCCTTGACGATCAGGTTGCTGTCGTGGGGCACGCCTTCGAACTCGGTGTGCAGGCGAATGACGCCGTCGTCGCGCACGGCGAAGGTGATTTCGTCACCGTAGTCGAGAAACTGAAACAGCGTCTGCAATTCGTGGTAACCGTCTTCACGGCGACCCAGAATGTGCAGCATCAAATTGAGCTTGGCCGGGGAGGGCAGGGTCAGTTGCTTGGCTGGCATTTCATTGCCCCAACTTGCGCGGTTGCCAGGCCTTGATCACCAGCGTGACATCCAGGTCGGTGCCGTGCAATTTGATCCGCTCAGGCAGCCAGTAGCCGTTTTGCTCGGTGTAGGCCGTGTATTCGACCTGCCAGCCGTCCTGTTCGAGACTGGCCAGGCGGCTATTGCCATCGAGGGTCAAGCGGCTTTTGCTGTCCGGCGCCGGCAGTCCGCGGACCCACCAGGCCAGGTTGGAAACCGGCAGCTTCCAGCCAAGCTGCTCTTCGAGCAGGGCATCCGGGGACGCCGCTTCGTAGCGACCCTGGTTGGCGACTTCCAGGGAAACCTTGCCCGGGCGTCCGGTCAGGCGCGCCGCCCCGCGACCCAAGGGGCCGGAGAGACGAATGTCGTAGTAATCCTGGCGTTGCAGCCAGAACAGCGTGCCGCTGCCGGAATCTTTCGGCGCGCGGATGCCGATCTTGCCGTCGATCTGCCAGCCATCAAGGCTCGCCAGCTGCTGTTTGTGCTGGCGCCATTGGGCGGGGTCTCCGTGGCCCTCGACCGATTCGCGGGCACCGAAGCCCGCACAACCGGCGAGCAAGGCGATGAAACTGAAAACAATGAAGTGGCGCAAAAACATAATCTTAAAGAGTCTCTGATCCGGTCAGGCGCTTGATGGTACTGCGCAGGGTAGGGCTGTCGGGTTGTTCCTTGAGGAATTTGCCCCAGATTTGCCGGGCTTCGGTTTGCTTGCCATTGGCCCACAGGACTTCGCCCAGGTGAGCGGCGACTTCCTGGTCGGGGAAACGCTCCAGGGCCTGGCGCAGCAGGCGCTCGGCTTCGTCGAGATTGCCCATGCGGTAATTCACCCAGCCGAGGCTGTCGAGCACCGCCGGGTCTTCCGGACTGATCTGGTGCGCTTGCTCGATCAGCGCCTTGGCTTCGGCGTAGCGCGTCGTGCGGTCAGACAGGGTATAGCCGAGAGCGTTCAATGCCATGGCGTTGTCCGGGTCGCGCTTGATGATCAGGCGCAGGTCTTTTTCCATCTGGGCCAGGTCATTGCGTTTTTCCGCCTGCATGGCCCGGGTGTACAGCAGATTCAGGTCATCCGGGTATTGCTGCAGCGCCTGTTCCAGGACTTTCCAGGCCTTGTCCCCCTGTTTGTTGGCCGACAGGGTTTCGGCTTCGATCAGATACAACTGGATCACGTAGTCCGGTTGCTCGTCGCGTTGGGCAGCGAGGCGTTTTTGCGCTTCGGCGGTCCTGCCGTTGCCCATCAGGATATCGGCCTGGCGCAGTTGCGCTGGCAGGTAGTCGTTACCCGGCCCGACCTTGGCGTACTCGATCAGCGCACCTTGTGGATCGTTGCGTTCTTCGGCGATGCGCCCCAGGTTCAGGTGCGCCGAGTCGATGTGGCTGTCACGGGCGATCAGGTCTTCCAGGTAGCCCTTGGCCTCGTCCCAGGCCTTGGCCTCAAGGCACACCAGCGCCAGCGAATAACGCAGGTCGTCGTCATCCGGGTATTGCTGCACCAGGCTGGAGAACTCGGCCTTGGCGTCATCCATGCGGTCCTGTTCGACCAGCATGCGCGCGTAGGTCAGGCGCAGGCGCTTGTCGTCCGGGTATTTCCTGATGCTTTTTTGCAGCAGCGGCAAAGCTTCGTCACCGCGATCCAGGGATTGCAGCAGGCGCGCACGCAGCAGGATCGGGGCGATTTCGCCGTCGTCCGGTGGATTGTCTTCCAGCAGGGTCAGCGCGCCTTTTGTGTCGCCATCCTGTTGCAGCAGCAAGGCCTTGCCGAAAATCAGCTGGCCGTTGTTCGGGTGGCGCTGCAACAAGCGGTCGAAACTTTTCATCAGGCCGTTGCGCGTGTCCTGGTCGGTATCGGCCGCGGACAGCGCGAGGAAGTCGAAATGGGTATCGCCCTTGCCCTGCAGCACCTTCTCCATATAGACCATGGAGTCGTCATAGCGCCCGGCGCGCGCCAGTTGCACGGCGGCGGCCCGCTGGGCCTCAAGGTCGTCCGGCGCGTTTTTCGCCCAGATCAGTGCCGTGTCCAGGGCGGCCTGGTCGGCGCCCAGGTACTCGGCAATGCGGAAGGCCCGCTCGGAGATGCCCGGATCCTGGGTGTTGATGGCCTGGGTCACGTAGTTGTCCAGGGCGATGTCGAAACGATTGCGCTGGCCAGCCAGTTCCGCGCTCAACAGACTGAAGACGGTGTCTTCGCTGAACGAGCTGTAGACCTTGGGCTTTTCAGGGGCCACCGTGGTGTCTTCGACCGGCGACGGGTCGTCCGTCGACGCGGGGGCCAGGGCCTGGCAGCCGCTGAGAAAGACAAGGGCAAGGAGCAACGCGGAAGATCTATTCATATAGGAAGAGGACGACTAACCTGCGGTCGGATCATCATGACACAAGCCTTACGTCAAACATAACCGCCGAACTGATTTCAAGTGAGCGCGCTCCCCTGTAGGAGCCGGCTTGCTGGCGATGGTGGTGAACGATGACCCATTTATTCTGGAAAGGACGCGGCGCCTGCAAGTCCATCGCCAGCAAGCCGGCGCCTGCAGCGAGCGGTGTGCGGATCAAAATCTGTGTAAACGAGAACCGCTCGCAATTCGCGGCATCACCTACCAGGCCAATAGATATCGAGTAGTTGTTCTCCATGTGTCGAAGTAGGACAATTGCCGGCTTCACGTCACCACCAGCGACCTTGAATGGCCTTCCTTGCACTCGGTATTAACCACAAGACTGCTTCAGTAGACGTCCGCGAGCGCGTGGCCTTTACCCCTGAGCAGCTGGTTGAGGCCTTGCAGCAGCTCTGCCGACTCACCGACAGCCGCGAAGCTGCGATCCTCTCCACCTGCAATCGCAGTGAACTCTATATAGAACAGGATCACCTGTCGGCCGATACCGTGCTGCGCTGGCTGGCCGAATATCATCATTTGAGCCTCGATGAGCTGCGCGCGAGCGCTTATGTGCACGAAGACGATGCGGCAGTTCGTCACATGATGCGGGTCGCCTCCGGGCTCGATTCGCTGGTGTTGGGCGAACCGCAGATCCTCGGCCAGATGAAATCCGCCTACGCCGTCGCGCGGGAGGCCGGGACCATCGGACCGTTGCTCGGGCGCCTGTTCCAGGCCACGTTCAATGCGGCCAAGCAAGTGCGCACCGACACCGCCATTGGCGAGAACCCGGTGTCCGTGGCGTTTGCCGCGGTCAGCCTGGCCAAACAGATTTTCAGTGACCTGCAACGCAGCCAGGCCCTGCTGATCGGCGCCGGCGAGACCATCACCCTGGTCGCCCGCCACCTGCATGACCTGGGCGTAAAGCGTATCGTGGTCGCCAACCGTACACTGGAGCGCGCGAGCATCCTGGCCGAGCAGTTCGGCGCCCATGCGGTGCTGCTGTCGGACATCCCGGCGGAGCTGGTGCGCAGCGACATCGTCATCAGTTCCACCGCCAGCCAGTTGCCGATCCTTGGCAAGGGCGCTGTCGAAAGCGCCCTGAAGCTGCGCAAGCACAAGCCGATCTTCATGGTCGATATCGCCGTACCGCGTGATATCGAGCCAGAAGTCGGCGAATTGGACGACGTCTACCTGTATAGCGTCGACGATCTCCACGAAGTGGTCGCCGAGAACCTCAAGAGTCGCCAGGGCGCAGCCCAGGCCGCGGAAGAGATGGTCTCGGTCGGCGCCGAAGATTTCATGGTACGCCTGCGCGAACTGGCGGCGGTCGACGTGCTCAAGGCCTATCGTCAACAGAGCGAACGCCTGCGCGACGAAGAATTGCAAAAGGCCCAGCGCCTGCTGGCCAACGGCAGCAGCGCCGAAGAGGTGCTGGTGCAATTGGCACGCGGCTTGACCAATAAACTCTTGCACGCACCGAGCGTGCAGTTGAAAAAGCTCTCTGCCGAAGGTCGCCTCGATGCGCTGGCGATGGCCCAGGAACTCTTTGCCCTCGGTGAGGGCTCATCGGATAGCTTTTCGGATAAGAAACCGCAATGAAAGCGTCACTGCTCAATAAGCTGGACATCCTCCAGGACCGTTTCGAGGAATTGACCGCCTTGCTTGGCGATGGCGAGGTCATTTCCGATCAGAACAAGTTCCGCGCCTATTCCAAGGAGTACGCGGAAGTCGAGCCGATCGTCGAAACCTATAAACAGCTGCTTAAAGTGCAGGGCGACCTCGAAGGCGCCCAGGCCTTGCTCAAGGACAGCGACCCGGACATGCGCGAAATGGCCGTGGAAGAAGTCCGCGAGGCCAAGGAACGCCTGGTCGAACTGGAAGCCAATCTGCAACGCATGTTGCTGCCCAAGGACCCGAACGACGGGCGCAACGTGTTCCTCGAAATCCGCGCGGGCACCGGCGGTGACGAAGCGGCGATTTTCTCCGGCGACCTGTTCCGCATGTATTCGCGTTACGCCGAGCGGCGCGGCTGGCGGGTGGAGATCCTCTCGGAAAACGAGGGTGAACACGGCGGCTACAAGGAAGTCATCGCGCGCGTCGAGGGCGACAACGTCTACGGCAAGCTGAAGTTCGAGTCCGGCGCCCACCGCGTGCAACGCGTACCGGCGACCGAGTCCCAGGGGCGTATCCACACCTCGGCCTGCACCGTGGCGGTATTGCCCGAGCCGGACGAACAGGAAGCGATCGAGATCAACCCGGCGGACTTGCGCATCGATACCTATCGTTCCTCCGGTGCGGGCGGTCAGCACGTGAACAAGACCGATTCGGCGATTCGCATCACCCACTTGCCGTCCGGCATCGTGGTCGAGTGCCAGGAAGAACGTTCGCAGCACAAGAACCGCGCCCGGGCGATGTCCTGGCTGTCGGCCAAGCTCAACGACCAGCAGACCAGTGCCGCCGCCAATGCCATCGCCAGCGAGCGTAAATTGCTGGTAGGTTCGGGGGATCGCTCGGAACGCATCCGCACCTACAACTTCGCCCAGGGCCGGGTCACCGACCACCGGGTCAACCTGACCCTGTATTCCCTCGACGAAATCCTCGCCGGGGGCGTCGATGCAGTGATCGAGCCGTTGCTGGCCGAGTACCAGGCCGATCAACTGGCCGCCATAGGTGAGTAAATGACGATCATTGCCAGTCTGTTGCGCGCGGCCGATCTGCCCGACTCGCCCACGGCGCGCCTGGATGCCGAGTTGTTGCTGGCGGCGGCGCTGGGCAAGTCCCGCAGCTTCCTGCACACCTGGCCGGAACGCATCGTGCCGAGCGAAGCGGCGTTGACCTTCGCCGACTATTTGCAGCGTCGCCGCAGCGGTGAGCCGGTGGCGTACATTCTTGGCCAGCAAGGTTTCTGGAAACTCGACCTGGAAGTCGCACCGCACACCCTGATTCCGCGCCCGGACACCGAGTTGCTGGTGGAAGCCGCGCTAGAACTGTTGCCGGCCACGCCCGCCAAAGTTCTCGACCTGGGCACTGGCAGCGGCGCGATTGCCCTGGCCCTGGCCAGCGAACGTCCGGCATGGAAGGTCACCGCTGTGGATCGTGTGCTGGAAGCCGTGGCCCTGGCCGAGCGCAATCGCCAGCGCTTGCACCTGAGCAATGCCACGGTGCTGAGCAGTCATTGGTTCAGCGCCCTGCAAGGTCAACGTTTTCAACTGATCATCAGCAATCCGCCCTATATCGCGTCCGCCGATCCGCACCTGGTGGAAGGCGACGTGCGTTTCGAACCGGCCAGCGCCCTGGTGGCGGGTGTCGACGGGCTCGACGATTTGCGCTTGATCATTGCCCAGGCGCCGGACCATCTGGACGCGGGCGGCTGGCTGATGCTCGAGCACGGTTACGATCAGGCCGAGGCGGTGCGCGATCTGCTGCTGACCCATGGTTTCGAACAGGTGCACAGCCGCACCGACCTGGGCGGTCATCAACGCATAAGCCTGGGGTGCCTGCCATGCTGAATGATCAGGAATTGCTGCGTTACAGCCGGCAGATTCTGTTGCAGCACATTGATATCGACGGCCAGTTGCGACTCAAGGAAAGCCGCGTGCTGATCATCGGCCTCGGCGGGCTTGGCGCGCCGGTGGCGCTGTACCTGGCGGCGGCCGGCGTGGGTGAGTTGCATCTGGCGGACTTCGATACGGTCGACCTGACCAACCTGCAACGCCAGATCATTCACGACACCGACAGCGTCGGCATGAGCAAGGTCGACTCGGCGATCAAGCGCCTGACGGCCATCAACCCGCAGATCGCGCTGGTCGCCCATCGCGCGGCGCTGGATGAAGACTCGCTGGCGGCGGTCGTGGCCGGTGTGGATGTGGTCCTCGACTGCTCCGATAATTTTTCCACCCGTGAAGCGGTCAACGCCGCTTGCGTGAGCGCCGGCAAGCCGCTGGTCAGCGGTGCGGCGATTCGCCTGGAAGGGCAATTGTCGGTGTTCGACCCGCGTCGGGCAGAAAGCCCGTGCTACCACTGTTTATATGGGCACGGCAGCGAAGCCGAATTGACCTGCAGCGAGGCCGGGGTGGTCGGTCCGCTGGTGGGGCTGGTCGGCAGCCTGCAAGCCCTCGAAGCGTTGAAGTTGCTGGCCGGCTTTGGCGAGCCGCTGGTGGGGCGCCTGTTGTTGATCGACGCCTTGGGTACGCGCTTTCGCGAATTGCGGGTCAAGCGTGATCCGGGGTGCAGCGTCTGTGGGCCCAAGCATGCGTGAGGCGCCGATCGGCGTGTTCGACTCCGGCGTCGGTGGGCTTTCGGTGCTGGCCGAGATCCAGCGTTTGTTGCCTGACGAATCCCTGTTGTACTTCGGCGACTGTGGGAACATTCCCTACGGCGAGAAAACCCCGGAATTCATCCGCCAGCGTTGCAGCGTCATGGCCGAGTTTTTTCAAGGCCAGGGCGCCAAGGCCCTGGTATTGGCCTGTAATACCGCGACGGTCGCGGGGGTCGCCGACCTGCGTCGCGATTACCCGCAGTGGCCCATCGTCGGCATGGAACCTGCCGTCAAGCCGGCGGCCGCCGCGACCCGCAGCGGCGTGGTCGGCGTGCTGGCCACCACGGGCACCCTGCAGAGCGCCAAGTTCGCCGCGCTGCTCGACCGATTCGCCACCGACGTTCGAGTGATCACCCAACCCTGCCCCGGGTTGGTCGATTTGATCGAACAAGGCGATCTGCACAGCCCCACCCTGCGTCAGTTGCTGCAGGGTTACGTCGAGCCGCTGCTTGCCGAAGGCGCCGACACCATCATCCTGGGCTGCACCCATTACCCGTTTCTCAAGCCGCTGCTCAAGCAGATGATCCCCGATGACATCAGCCTGATCGACACCGGCGCGGCGGTCGCGCGCCAGCTTCAACGCCTGCTGGCCGAGCGCGAACTACTCGCCGCCGGGCCTGCGCGTGCTGCGCAGTTCTGGACCAGTGCCGATCCTGTTCATTTCACAAATATATTGCCAATCTTGTGGAATAACGCTGGGGTTGTGCGAAGCTTCGAAGGGTAAACAAGTTGTGGGGCAGGGGCACAATTGGGGTGGAACTTCTGAATAACCGTCGACTTCTATAGCTGGGTACGTAGAGCAAAAAAAACACCAAACGTAATCGTTCGGAAAAGGATGTTTCTATGAAGCGACTATTTTGCTTGGCCGCGATTGCGGCTGCACTGATGGGGCACAGTTTCACTGCACAGGCGGCAGGCGTGGAGTTCGGGATCGGCCAGACCCCCGAGTCGACCATGACCTATCGGCTGGGCATGCAATTCGATTGGGACAAGAGCTGGTGGCAAAGCGACGTCGGTCGTTTGACCGGTTACTGGAGCGGCGCCTACACCTATTGGGATGGCGACGAGAAATCCAGCAACCACAGCCTTTCGTTCTCCCCAGTGTTTGTTTATGAGTTCGCCGGTGAGAGCGTTAAACCCTATGTGGAACTCGGGGTTGGCGTGGCGGTGTTCGCCACTACCGAAGTGGAAAACAACGACCTGGGCAGCGCGTTTCAGTTCGAAGACCGTTTAGGTGTCGGCCTGCGCTTTGCTGGCGGACATGAAGTCGGAGTTCGCGCCACGCACTATTCCAATGCCGGGATCGCCAGTCCCAACCAAGGCGTAGAAAGTTACGCGCTGCATTACACGATGCCGTTGTAAGGATCACTGCCTGAGCAACATACCCTGTGGGAGCCAGCCTGCTGGCGATTGCGATTACAGGTTCAACATTAGTGTTGACTGAAACACCGCCATCGCCAGCAGGCTGGCTCCCACAATGAGTTTCAGCGATACGCCGTCGAAATGCCTTGGCGTTCCTCAATGCATTCCGGTGCCCCCATCTCGAATTCCCGGCAGATCAGCGGGCGTTTTTCGTAGATGGTGCACATCATCGTGTTGCGATCCAGCGCGGCGCACCAGCCGTCATCCAGGCGCAGCATGACTTCCCCACCCCAATCATCGGTGTCGATGAATCGCTCGGGCACGCCGGTATCGGTGATCAGCATGACTTCGAGCTGGCAGCAGCAGGCTGCACAGGTCGAGCAGGTCACCGTCGGCGTGGCGATTTGTGTGTGAGGGATGGTTTTCATGGCGCGCAGTGTAAGGCAGTCAGCCGGCGCCGTGTGAAAGCTCTGACGGACGCTCAGTGGCTGGCGTGCACTGCAAGTTTGTTGATCACAACTGATCCATGATCGGCGGGCTGCTGCGTACCATGCGTTTGCCAATCGCCAACCGGGTCCGGTCGGTCGTTTTCGACAGCGGCCAGAGGGTTGCCATGAGCGTTCCCGGCAACGGGATATCCACAGGCCGGTTCTTCATTTCGTGGAAAATGTGCTGGGCAGCTTTCCCCGTTGGCCAGGCGTTTTTCGATGTCAGTGAGGTCTCGACGAAGCCGGGGCTGGCCACCGTGACTTCGATCCCTTCCGGTGCCAGGTCAATGCGCAGGGATTCGAACAGGTGACGCATCCCGGCTTTCGAGGCGCCATAGGCCTCTGCGCGGGGCAGTGGCAGGTAAGTCACCGAACTGGCCAGGCCTACCAGGTGCGGCGCCGTGCCAGCGCGCAGCAGTGGCAGCGCCGCTTCGATGCAGTAGCTGCTGGCGAGCAGGTTGGTGCGCACCACATGCTCGATGATCGAGGCGTCGAACTGCTTGGCATCCACGTATTCGCAGGTGCCGGCGTTGAGGATCACGGTGTCCAGATATCCCCAGTCCTGGGCAATCTGCTCGCCGATTTCACGTACCGTCTGGCTGTTGGTCAAGTCGCCAGCCACCACCAATACCTGCCCGGGATAGCGCAGGGACAGGACTCTCAGCGGCGCCAGCGAGCGGGAGCTGACGGCCAGGTGGGCGCCGGTCTTGAGTATTTCTTCGGCCAGCGCGGCGCCAATGCCGCTGCTCGCACCGGTCAACCAGTATCGACGTGGAGGTGTAAGGCTCATCCCGTTCTCCTTTGCAGCCAGGCAATCGCCCGGCCCCATACCGGTAGATGTTCGTATTGGCGCAGCATTCGGCTATTCATGGTGGCTCCCGGCAGTTTGCCGCGACGGCAGGTTCTTGAACGCGGCCAAGGCGCGAGCACGGGAGGTGTTCAAGTCGACGATCGGAGCAGGATAACCGGTCACACCGAACAGTCCGCCAAGTTGCGCCGGGTTGTGCACAGCCTTGTTATCGAGCTCCGACAACTGGGGTAGCCAGTGCTTGATGAACCGGCCATCGGCGTCGAATTTTAGCGACTGGCTCAGCGGGTTGAAAATCCGGAAGTAAGGCGCCGAGTCTGTGCCGGTGGACGAACTCCACTGCCAGCCGCCGTTGTTCGCTGCCAGGTCGCCATCGATCAGGTGGCGCATGAAAAAACGTTCGCCCTCGCGCCAGTCGATCAACAGGTTCTTGGTCAGGAACATCGCCACCACCATACGCAGGCGATTGTGCATCCAGCCGGTTTCCAGCAATTGGCGCATGGCCGCGTCGATGATCGGAAAGCCGGTACGGCCTTGCTGCCAGGCGGCGAGCTCCTCGGGAGCATTGCGCCACGCCAAGGCTTCGGTTTCCGGGCGAAAGGCACGGTGACGGGAGACCCGCGGGTAGCCCACCAGAATGTGTTTGTAGAACTCGCGCCACAGCAGTTCATTGATCCAGGTGACGGCGCCGACCTTGCCGCTTTCGAGCTCGCCTTGATTGCTTTGCAGCGCGGCATGCAGGCACTGGCGGGGCGAAATCACCCCGGCGGCCAGATAGGCCGAGAGTTGGCTGGTGCCGGGTTTTGCCGGGAAGTCGCGCTCGCTCTGGTAGTAGTCGATCTGCACCTCGGCAAAGCTGTCGAGACGGCGTCGGGCTTCGTCTTCACCGGCCGGCCACAGGGCGCGCAGGCGGTCAGGGGGCACGTCGAAGCCTTCGACCTGCGTCGCGATGGCGTCGCTGGCTATATTCAGCGGCGCTTGCGCCACCGGTGCAGGTACCCGGCCCGGCAGCGAGTGACGCAGCCGTTCATGACAGACCTTGCGGAACTGACTGAAGACCTGAAAGTAAGTACCGGTTTTGCTCAGCACACTGCCGGGCTTGAACAGCAACTGATCGAGGTAGCGGCGGACCTCGATGCCTTCGGTCTTCAGGGCCCGGGCCACCGCGGCATCGCGACGGGTTTCATGGATGCCGTATTCCTCGTTGAGATGCACCGTGTCGATCTGCAATTGCCGGCACAGCTCGAGCAGCACGGTCGGAGCGTCATCCCAGCGGGGAGCATTGCGGATCAGCAGGGGAATGTTCAACTGGCCCAACACACGACTCAACGCCTGCAGGTTGCGCAGCCAGAAGTCCACTTTGCAGGCGGCGTCGTCATGTTCACGCCATTGCTGCGGACTCAGCAAAAACACCGCCACAGTCGGGCCACGGGTTGCCGCGGCCGCGAGGGCGGTGTTGTCATGCACGCGCAGGTCGCTGCGCAGCCAGATCAATTGCATGTGGGTGTCCGCTCGAACCGTTGGAATGCCATTAAACGAGCCCGCATTGAACCAGTACCTGGTGCGCCGCCAACGGATTGTCGGCCAGGTACAGATCAGCGATCCCTGACGTTATTGCGGACAACTCGGTGTTGTGAATGCACACCGTGGGTCCGGCGATCATTTTTGGGCAACTGGCACCATTTAAAAGTTTCACCACCTGTGAAAGGTTTATCGCTTTGCTGGAATACAGCAAGACGCCCCGTGGTTGCAGTAGATCGACAGCCATTGCCAGTTCGCTGGCCGGGAGTGGCCAGTCAAACACTTGCACCGGGCAATCGGCGCTGCTGATCAACCACGCGGTGAGCCACAGGTGAGGTTCAAGTGGCAGGTCCGAGTGGTTGATCAACAGCAGTGGCGCGCTGTGTAACTGACGATTGTCATGGTAGATGCGCGCGCCAAACTTGCTACGCAGCCAGGAGTAAAAAAATACCCGTTCCATCTGCGTGCCGAACTGCCCTTGCCAGCGCTGTTCAAGTTCCGCCAGCAGGGGCAGGAGCAACTGCTCGCACAGGGTGCGTGGCGGGTAGAGCGCCATGGCCTGGTTGACGGTGTCGTCCAGGGTTCGTTCGCTCAGCTGCGAGACGGCGTGCAGCAAGGTATGGCGCAACACCTGCCAATCGTTTTCAACGAACCCGCTGAAGGCCTGCGGGGTGTCGAGCAATTGCTTGACCTGGCTGACCGCCACGCCGCGGTTGATCCAGGTGAGGATCGCCAAAATGCGCTGTACATGTTCAGCCGAGAACAGCCGGTGCCCCTTGGGTGTGCGTTGCGGCACGATCAGGCCATAGCGACGTTCCCAGGCTCGCAGCGTCACGGCGTTCACCCCGGTCTGCCGGGCGACTTCGCGGATCGGCAGCCAGCCTTCGTCCAGGGCCTTCTTGAAGTCGGCACCGAGGTCTTCGCTGGCGCTGCTGTCGAGTAGGGGTTTCATCAGATGGCGTTTCGCAGGCTGAGATTTTCCGGATGGGGTTGCAGGTACACCTGCTGGTCGATGTACGGGTCCGGGTGTTGGCGAAAGTGATGCTTGAGCAACGTCAGCGGCACCACCAGCGGCACGATGCCTTGGCGGTATTGACCGATGAGGTGTTGCATTTCCTGCTTGTCCTCGGCGCTGAGGGTTTTTTTCAGGTAACCGCTCAGGTGATGCAACACATTGGTGTGGGTGCGGCGGGTGGCACATTTCTTCAGGGCGGCCATCAGTTGGCTGAAGTAGCGCGGCCCGAGTTCCTGCGGGTCGGTCTGGCCCATGTTGCCCAGCAGATTGCCGAGGGTTTTGTATTGCATCGGGTTGTGGGCCATCAGCAGGTATTTGTAGCGGGAGTGAAATGTTGTCAGGCCGCGGCGGCTCAGGCCCTCCTGTAACAATTGTTGCCAGGCGCTGTAGGCGAATACGCGGGTGAGAAAGTTTTCGCGCAGCACCGGGTCGTTGAGCCGACCGTCCTCTTCCACCGGCAGATCCGCTTGCAGGGCGCAGAACGCCCGGGCGTAGATGCCCCGGCCACCACCAGTCACCGGGGCGCCGTTGGCGTGGTAGACCTTGACCCGCTCCAGGCCGCAGGAAGGGGATTGCTGCATGAAGATGTAACCGCAGATATCGCCTAGCTCCGCCGCCATATGGCGGCCATAGTCCGCCAACGGCTGGGTGACATCGAGGTCGCGATCGACCGTGCCGACGGCCTGGGGAGCCTGAGCATCGCCCACCAGCCGGATGGGCTGGCGTGGAATGCCCAGGCCGATGGCGACTTCCGGGCAGATGGGGACAAAATCGAAGTATTCGCCGAGGACCTGGCGGCACAGCGGTGATGCCTTGTGGCCGCCGTTGTAGCGCACGTCAAAACCCATCAGGCAGGCGCTGATGGCAATTTTTGGTTTGGCGGAGGGCAGGGGCATCGAGTACCTCGGAATCTAAACCTGTACAGAGCTAAAAGGCTGTACAACATAGGTTCATCATAGATTCAAAGGTGTACAAGTCAAATTTCTTGTACAGGTTTTTGCGTGGCTTGTCTCAGCGACGTTGCCAGCGATCCAGGTACGGCGGTGTTCAGCACACCACGTTATCGTTCATCGCTGGCAAGCCAGTGTCGCGGTGTTGCGTTATTGCAAGTGTGCATGCAGGCGGCGGGCGGCTTCCTGGCCGCTGAGCCATGCACCTTCCACGCGGCCGGACAGGCACCAGTCGCCACACGCATACAGGCCCAGGTCGGCATCGGCCAGGGTGGCCCATTCATGACTGCTGGCGGGGCGGGCGTAGAGCCAGCGGTGGGCCAGGCTGAAGCTGGGTGCGGGCATGGCGTCGTGCAACAGCTCGGCGAACGCGCCATGCAATTGCTCGATCACCGCTTCTTTCGGCAAGTCGATATGCTGGCGGCTCCAGGCACTGGTGGCGTGCAGCACCCAGGTGTCGAGGGTGTTGTCGCGCCCCGGTTTGCTGCGGTTGCGAGCCAGCCAGTCAAGCGGACTGTCTTGCACGAAGCAGCCCTCGATGGGCGTTTCCAGGGGTGTCTCGAAGGCCAGGGCAACGGCCCAGGTAGGGTCCATTTTTACACCGGCGGCGGCGCCCGCGAGCTTCGGCGCGGAGGCCAGCAGCGCGGTGGCCTGGGGTGCCGGAGTGGCGATGATCACGTGACTGAACGGGCCGTGGGTGAAACCTTCGGCATCCTGCAGATGCCAGTGTTCTTCGCCGCGATACACCTCGGTGATCCGGCAGGCGAAATGCACTTCCAGGTCGCCCAGCAGGGCACGGGTGATGGCGCTCATGCGCGGGGTGCCGACCCAGCGCGTCTGTTCGTCCGGCGACAGATCGAGCCGGCCGCCATGGTAGGTATACAGCTGCGGCGTCCATTCCGCGACCCAGCCATTGGCTTGCCAGCGCTGGACTTCGGTGACAAAACGGCGGTCGCGGGCGGTGAAATATTGCGCGCCCATGTCCAGGGCACCCGCATCGCTGCGCTTGCTCGACATGCGTCCGCCACTGCCGCGGCTTTTATCGAAAAGTTGCACGACATGCCCCAGGTCGGTCAGGGCTTGTGCGGCTGAGAGTCCGGCAATGCCGGTGCCGATGATTGCGATAGGTACAGTCATAAGGGCCTCGTTTACCTGTCTGTACAGACTACGCCGGGGTTGAAACCTGTACAATATTGTTTTTTGGTATAACTTTCAGCGTTCTCGTTCTGACAGCTTGGCCTATTGTTAAACACAGAGCCTGCCCGATACCAAAAGATCCCTTGCTTATAAAAATAGACTAGTGATCAGGGTAAAACGCCACGCGAGGAAGAAGTCATGCACATATTGCTGACCGGCGGTACTGGTTTGATAGGACGTCAGCTCTGCCGACACTGGTTGAGTCAGGGACACCGCCTTACCGTCTGGAGTCGGACCCCTGCAAAAGTCGCGAAAATCTGCGGTGCCCAGGTGCGTGGTATCGCACGGCTTGAAGAGCTCGGGCAAGAGCCGGTGGACGCCATCGTCAATCTGGCCGGCGCGCCGATTGCCGATCGCCCGTGGACCCACAAGCGCAAGGCCCTGCTGTGGAGTAGCCGCATCACCCTGACTGAAACCCTGCTCGCCTGGCTCGAAAGCCGTGAACAGAAACCTCAGGTATTGATTTCGGGGTCCGCGGTCGGCTGGTACGGCGATGGGGGTGAGCGTGAACTGAGCGAGGATTCGCCACCGGTCATCGATGACTTCGCCAGCCAGTTATGCATCGCCTGGGAGGAAACCGCCCAGCGTGCCGAGGGTTTGGGCATTCGCGTGATCTTCATTCGCACCGGGCTGGTGTTGTCGGCGGACGGCGGCTTTTTGTCGCGCCTGTTGCTGCCCTTCAAACTGGGGCTGGGCGGGCCTATCGGCAGCGGCCGGCAGTGGATGCCGTGGATTCATATCAACGACCAAATCGCCCTGATTGATTTTCTTCTGCATCGGCAAAGCGCCAGTGGTCCTTATAATGCCTGTGCGCCGAACCCGGTGCGCAATCGCGAGTTTGCCAAGACATTGGGCAGCGTGCTGAATCGCCCGTCGTTCATGCCCTTGCCAACCCTGGCGTTGAAGGTGTGCCTGGGCGAGTTGTCATTGCTTTTGCTGGGCGGCCAGAAGGCCGTACCGGCTCGCTTGCTGGAAGCGGGTTTCACTTTCCAGTTCACTGATTTGCGCGCGGCCCTGGACGATTTATCCAGCCGCCTTTGAAATAGGACGTTGCATGACCGATCACCCGTTGCTTCTGGTCAACCTGGGCTCACCGGCCTCCACTTCGGTGGCGGACGTGCGCCGCTACCTCAATCAGTTTCTGATGGACCCGTACGTCATCGACCTGCCATGGCCGCTGCGGCGCTTGCTGGTGTCGCTGATCCTGATCAAGCGTCCCGAGCAGTCGGCGCATGCCTACGCGTCGATCTGGTGGGACGAGGGTTCGCCGCTGGTGGTGCTCAGCCGTCGCCTGCAACAGGCAATGACTGCGCAGTGGCACCATGGCCCGGTGGAGTTGGCGATGCGTTACGGTGAGCCGTCGATCGAGTCGGCACTGGTGCGCCTGGCAGCCCAAGGGCATAAGCGGATCACCCTGGCACCGCTTTATCCACAGTTCGCCGACAGCACCACCACCACGGTGATCGAGGAAGCCAAGCGCGTGCTGCGTGAGAAAAACCTCGACGTGCAACTGTCGGTGCTCCAGCCGTTCTACGATCAACCGGAATACCTCGATGCCCTGGTGGCCAGCGCCAAGCCGTATTTGCTGCAGGATTACGATCACCTGCTGTTGAGTTTCCACGGTTTACCGGAGCGGCACCTGACCAAGATCGACCCTACCGGTCACCATTGCTTGCGAGGCGAGAATTGCTGCCTGAACGCTTCGCCAGCAGTATTGATGACCTGCTACCGCGCCCAATGCCTGCGCACGGCATCCGAGTTCGCCAAGCGCCTGGGGTTGCCGGATGGCAAATGGTCGGTGTCGTTCCAGTCGCGCCTGGGGCGAGCCAAATGGATCGAGCCCTACACCGAAGCGCGCCTGGACGAGCTCGGCAAAAGCGGCGTGAAGAAAGTGCTGGTGATGTGCCCGGCCTTCGTGGCCGATTGCATCGAGACCCTGGAAGAGATCGGCGATCGCGGGCTGGAGCAGTTCCGCGAAGCGGGGGGAGAGGAGTTGGTGCTGGTGCCGTGCCTCAACGATGACCCGCAGTGGGCGAAGGCGTTGAGTGCGTTGTGCGAGCGGGCACCGTTGGTGCTTTAAAAGCATCCATCGCCAGCAAGCCACGCTCTTGTAGGAGCGTGGCTTGCCCGCGATGGCGTCCTCAAGGCTGCCTTAGATCAGCGGCTCATCCGCCTTCTTGTGCTTCCAGCTGTCATTGCCCGGCAGGATCAGGTTCAGCGCAATCGCCACCACCGCGCACAGCGCGATGCCTTTGAGGCCGAAGTCGTCCGGGCCTGTGCCCGTACCGACCAGTACGCCGCCAATACCGAACACCAGGGTCACCGAGACGATCACCAGGTTGCGCGCTTCGCCCAGGTCGATCTTGTGGCGAATCAGCGTGTTCATCCCCACGGCCGCGATCGAGCCGAACAACAGGCAGAGAATCCCGCCCATCACCGGCACCGGAATGCTTTGCAGCAGCGCACCGAATTTGCCGATGAACGCCAGGCTGATGGCGAAGATCGCTGCCCAGGTCATGATTTTCGGGTTGTAGTTCTTGGTCAGCATCACCGCGCCGGTGACTTCGGCGTAGGTGGTGTTGGGTGGACCGCCGAACAGGCCCGCGGCAGTGGTGGCAATGCCGTCGCCCAGCAGGGTGCGGTGCAGGCCAGGCTTCTTCAGGTAATCGCGACCGGTCACGCTACCCACGGCGATCACGCCGCCGATATGCTCGATGGCCGGGGCCAGGGCCACCGGAACGATGAACAGGATCGCCTGCCAGTTGAATTCCGGAGCGGTGAAGTGCGGAATGGCGAACCAGGGGGCCGCCGCAATCTTCGCGGTGTCGACCACGCCAAAGTAGAACGCCATGCCAAAGCCCACCAGCACGCCGGAGATGATCGGCACCAGGCGGAAAATGCCTTTGCCGAACACCGCGACGATCAGGGTGGTCAGCAAGGCTGGCATCGAGATCAGCATTGCCGTCTGGTAATGAATCAGTTCACTGCCGTCACCGGCCTTGCCCATCGCCATGTTGGCGGCGATCGGCGCCATGGCCAGGCCAATGGAGATGATCACCGGGCCAATCACCACCGGCGGCAGCAGCCGGTCGATGAAGCCGGTGCCTTTGATTTTCACGGCCAGGCCGAGGAAGGTATAGACAAAACCGGCTGCCATCACGCCGCCCATGGTTGCGGCGAGGCCGAACTGGCCCTTGGCGAGAATGATCGGGGTGATGAAGGCGAAGCTCGACGCCAGGAATACCGGCACCTGGCGCCCGGTGACGACCTGGAACAGAATTGTCCCCAGGCCTGCGGTAAACAGTGCCACGTTGGGGTCGAGCCCCGTGATCAGCGGCATCAACACCAGGGCGCCGAAGGCCACGAACAGCATCTGGGCGCCAGACAGCACCGTGCGCCAGAGCGGATCGTTGAACTCTTGCTGCATGCTTACGCGTCCTTCTGCTTGGTGCCGAAGATCTTGTCGCCAGCATCGCCCAGGCCCGGGATGATGTAACCGTGTTCGTTGAGTTTCTGGTCGATCGAAGCGGTGTAGATGATCACGTCCGGGTGAGCTTTCTCGACCACGGCGATACCTTCGGGTGCAGCGACCAGCACCATGGCGCGGATGTCCTTGCAGCCGGCCTTTTTCAACAGGTCGATGGTGGCAACCATCGAGCCGCCGGTGGCGAGCATCGGGTCGATGATCATGGCCAGGCGTTCGTCGATTTCCGGCACCAGTTTCTCGAGGTAGGTGTGGGCTTCGAGGGTTTCCTCGTTGCGGGCCACGCCCACGGCGCTGACCTTGGCGCCCGGGATCAGGCTGAGCACGCCTTCGAGCATGCCGATACCGGCGCGCAGGATCGGTACGACGGTAATCTTCTTGCCGGCGATTTTCTCCACCGACACAGTGCCGCACCAACCTTCGATGTCGTAGGTTTCCAGCGGCAGGTCCTTGGTGGCTTCATAGGTCAGCAGGGCACCGACTTCCTGAGCGAGCTCGCGGAAATTCTTGGTGCTGATGTCTGCGCGGCGCATCAGGCCGAGTTTGTGGCGGATCAGCGGGTGGCGGATCTCGAGGATGGGCATGGGAAAGGCTCCGGCGGCGGGCAAAAAAACCGGCCTAGATTAATCTATCCGAGGGTGATGTCCTATAGACATAAAGTACGTTAGTCCACAAACGCTTGATCTGGCCTCGCAGGATGCGTACCTTTGCCCGCTTTTCCGCACTTAGTCCCCCCGATACCACCCCCCAGGAGAGCGCCATGTCCGCTGATCTCGAGCATATCCGTCAAATCATGCGAGAGGCTGACTGCCTGTACACCGAAGCTGAAGTCGAGGCAGCCATCGCCCGCGTCGGTGCACACATCAACGATCAACTGGCGGACAGCAACCCGGTGGTGTTCTGCGTGATGAACGGCGGCCTGATTTTCGCCGGCAAACTGCTCACTCACCTGCAATTTCCGCTGGAAGCGTCCTACCTGCACGCCACCCGCTATCGCAACGAAACCAGCGGCGGCGAGCTGTTCTGGAAAGCCAAGCCGGAAATTTCGTTCATCGACCGTGATGTGCTGATCATCGACGACATCCTCGACGAAGGTCATACCCTCGGCGCTATCATTGACTTCTGCAAGCACGCCGGCGCGCGTAAAGTGCACACCGCCGTGCTGATCGACAAGGACCACGACCGCAAGGCTCGTCCGGACCTGAAGGCCGATTTCGTCGGCCTGCCGTGCATCGACCGTTACATCTTTGGCTACGGCATGGACTACAAAGGCTACTGGCGTAACGCCAACGGGATTTTTGCCGTTAAAGGAATGTAAGTAATGGCCACACCGAGCTTTCTTGATCAAACGCTGTTCACTGAATTGGCCGAGAAAGCCGTGGCCAATCCCCGTGGGCGCCAGCATCACAACTTCCACCAGATGGAAGACGCCTGCCACCGGATGGCGGTGGGTCTGCAACCGAGCACCTATATTCCGCCGCACCGCCACCTGGGTGAAAACAAGGCCGAGACCTTGCTGGTCCTTAAGGGACGGCTTGGGCTGTTGATTTTCGACGAGGCTGGCGCAGTGGTGAAAAAGCAGATCCTGCAGGCTGGCGGCGAGTGCGTCGGCGTCGATTTGCCGACCGGTGTGTTCCATGGCCTGGTGGTGCTCGAAGCCGACAGCCTGATGTTCGAATGCAAGGCGGGTCCCTATCGTCCGGTGGGCGAAGGTGAGCTGGCGCACTGGGCGCCGCGTGAAGGCGAACCCGGTGTTGCCGAGTATCAGGCCTGGATGCGCGCGCAATTCGATTGATGTTCTCCCTGTGGGAGCGGGCTTGCTCGCGAAAGCGGTGTGTAAGCTGCGTTGATGTCGACTGACACGCCGTCTTCGCGAGCAAGCCCGCTCCCACAGGGGGTTGTGTTCACAGACTCACTTTCATCCGCCCATGCTAGAGTGCACGGCCCCGATTCCGGAGCCTGTCATGAGCCGTTTGATCCGCTGCTGTGCCGCCCTGTTGCTGACCTTCAGCCTGCCCCTGGCCGCCGCCCCGGCGCCAATGCACAGTCAATTCCTGCCGCCGGACGACCTGACCCTGCGTGATGCCGAACCCGAGCAGCAACAACTGCTGCAAGTCACCGAATATTCGGTGGTGGTCGGCAGTCAGCGCCAGTCCAGCCAGCAGCCGATCCCTGTCACCTCGCCGCTGATGATTCGCCTCAAGGGCAAACCCTTGAACAAGGGCGCGACCATCAATCAGGTACTGGTCAATTTCGATGGCGAAAGCAAAAGCCTGAAGAAGCCGCTGTACGACGACAAGAGCAAGACCCTGACGCTTTATTACCCGCTGGCCCAGTACCGGGTGGTCATCGACTTGTTGCGCAACGACACGGTGTATTGCCAGTTTCTCAGCTACGCCAACGGCCACATCTGGGCCGATCTGCACACCGGGGCTGTTCGTCCGCGTTGAGCCCGGCGCCCGCGCAGGGGTAAACTGCCCGCCCCGTGAAATGTCTGCGAGCTGGAGTCGGCAATGCGTAAAGATAAAAAACAAGTGATTGGTGACGAGATCGGCGATGAGCAGATCAAGTTGTTCCTCGATTTCGAGCCGGTCGACGCGACTTCCCCGTCCCTGCACAAGCTGATCAAGGCCTATCGTGGCCTGCGGATCGACGACTTCGAGCGTTTCCTGACGTTCTTCGTCGAGGCAGGTTTGGACGTGAACGGCAAGGATGAGCACGGCAATGATTTCGTTGCCTTGATCCAGGATCAGCGCAATGCGCCGGAATACATCGAGTTGATCAACAAGGCTCGCGGCTGACCGTCTGTAAAACATCGGGCCCCTTGTAGGAGCCGGCTTGCCGGCGAAGGCGGTGTCTCTGGCATACCGCGGCGTCTCCTTTCGCTGGCAAGCCAGCTCCTACAAAAAGGCATAAAAAAACGCCCCGCCATCATGGATGGACGGGGCGTTTTTTATGCGGCCGAATCAAGCGAAGCTTGGGGTCTCGCTGCTTTCTTCAACCAGTTCCAGGGCAACGTTGTTCTGCGAGTTGATCTTGCGATACAGCGCAGCGTCGGTTTCCAGGACTTTCTCGCGGGCCGGGAAGATCTCTGCCAATTTGGCAGCCCACTCACCCTTGGCTTTGCCCGGGAAGCATTTTTCGATCAGCTCGAGCATGATCGAAACCGTCACCGAAGCACCTGGCGAGGCGCCGAGCAGGGCGGCAAGGGAGCCGTCCTTGGCCGCGACCAGTTCGGTACCGAATTGCAGGACGCCGCCTTTTTTCGGGTCTTTCTTGATGATCTGTACCCGTTGGCCGGCCACTTCCAGGCGCCAGTCTTCGGCTTTCGCTTCAGGGTAGAAGCGACGCAGGGACTCCAGGCGCTGCTCCATCGACTGCATCACTTCGCTGACCAGGTACTTGGTCAGGTCCATGTTGTTTTTCGCCACCGCCAGCATCGGGCCGATGTTGCCGGCGCGAACCGACAGCGGCAGGTCCATGAAGGAGCCGTGCTTGAGGAACTTGGTGGTGAAGCCGGCGTAAGGTCCGAACAGCAGGGATTTCTTGCCATCGACGACACGGGTGTCCAGGTGCGGTACGGACATCGGTGGCGAGCCTACGGCCGCCTGGCTGTAGACCTTGGCCTGGTGGTGCTTGACCACTTCCGGGTTGTCGCAGCGCAGCCATTGGCCACTGATCGGGAAACCGCCGAAGCCTTTGCTCTCTTCGATGCCCGAAGCCTGCAGCAGCGGCAATGCCGCACCACCGGCGCCGAGGAAGACGAACTTGGCGTCGACTTCACGGCTGTTGCCGCTGTTGACGTCCTTGATGCTGACAGTCCAGCCGCCGTTGTTGCGCTTGAGGCCGGTCACGCGCTTGCAGTACTTGACCTGGGCATCGGGGGCGCTGGTCAGGTGCTTGAGCAACTGGTTGGTCAGGGCGCCGAAGTTGACATCGGTACCGTTGATCACGCGGGTGGCGGCGAGGGTTTCGCCAGGGTCGCGCCCAGGCATCATCAATGGCATCCACTCTGCCATTGTCGCCTTGTCTTCGGTGTATTCCATGTCGGCGAAGGCGTGGTGCTTATGCAGCACGTTGAAGCGTTCCTTGAGGAAGGACACGCCGCTCTCGCCCTGCACGAAACTCAGGTGTGGCACCGGGCTGATAAACGATTTGCACGAGCCGAACGTGCCTTTCTTGGTCAGGTACGACCAGAACTGCTTCGACACCTCGAACTGGGTGTTGATGTGCACGGCTTTCTTGATGTCGACGGTGCCAT
>Ga0160466_100386_pt1 | contig 24872 bp, 20 predicted proteins | sample HID1971M_E11MG_FD_108245 | JGI IMG/M metagenome (GOLD analysis project Ga0160466, IMG submission 108245) | Enriched millipede-associated microbial communities from UW Madison campus, WI, USA - HID1971M_E11 MG | ecosystem: Host-associated > Arthropoda: Insects > Digestive system > Unclassified ... | reverse complement strand
TCCGAATGGTCTTCGCTGTCGATGCCGAATGCATCGAACAGGGTTTCCATGTAGATCGGCAGGGCGAACTGGTCGTCCTGCTCGAGAATGGCCTCGACCAGCGCTTCACCTTCGCCGGCACCGCCGGAATTGAGCTCCAGCAAGCGGTCGCGGCCGGTGTGCAGCTCGGCTTCCAGGCGCTCGCGCTCGGTGCGGGCTTCGTCGATCAGCGCTTGCCATTCGCCATCGTCGGCTTCTTCGAGCAACGGCAGCAGGCGCGGGCCGAACTGATGTTGCAGGGCGTTGCCGGTCGGGCAGGTGTTGAGGAAAGCGTTCAGGGCTTCGTGGTACCACTGGAACAGGCGCTCTTGCGGGCTGGTTTCCAGGTACGGCACGTGCAGTTCGATCGTGTGCTTCTGGCCGATCCGGTCCAGACGACCGATACGTTGTTCCAGCAGGTCCGGGTGGGACGGCAGATCGAACAGCACCAGGTGGTGGGAGAACTGGAAGTTGCGGCCTTCACTGCCGATTTCCGAGCAGATCAGCACTTGCGCGCCAAACTCTTCGTCGGCGAAGTAGGCGGCGGCGCGGTCACGCTCGAGGATGTTCATGCCCTCGTGGAACACCGTGGCCGGAATGCCGGAACGCACGCGCAGGGCGTCTTCCAGGTCCATGGCGGTTTCGGCGTGGGCGCAGATCACCAGCACCTTGGTGCGCTTGAGCATTTTAAGCTGGTCGATCAGCCACTCGACGCGCGGGTCGAATTTCCACCAGCGCTCTTCTTCGTTGGCGTCCGGCTGGGCCTGGAAGCTGACTTCCGGGTACAGCTCGGCGTGATCGCCCAGCGGCAGTTCGAGGTATTCGTCCGGGCACGGTAGCGGGTAAGGATGCAGTTTGCGCTCCGGGAACCCCTGGACCGCGGCCCGGGTATTACGGAACAGCACGCGGCCGGTGCCGTGGCGGTCCAACAGTTCGCGCACCAGGCGGGCGCTGGCTTCGGTGTCGCCATCGTTGACGGCGGTCAGCAAGGCTTCGCCTTCGTTGCCGAGGAAGCCGTGAATGGTTTCATGGGCTTGCGGCGACAGGCGACCTTTTTCCAGCAGCTCCTGAACGGCCTCGGCCACCGGGCGATAGTTTTCGCTCTCGGCGCGGAAGGCAGCCAGGTCATGGAAGCGGTTCGGGTCGAGCAGGCGCAGACGCGCGAAGTGACTGTCCTGGCCCAGCTGTTCCGGGGTGGCGGTCAACAGCAAGACGCCCGGGATGGTTTCAGCCAGCTGCTCGACCAGCGAGTATTCCGGGCTGACCTGGTCTTCGTGCCACACCAGGTGGTGGGCTTCGTCGACCACCAGCAGGTCCCAGCCGGCCGCGAACAGCGCATCTTGGGCTTTCTCGTCATCCACCAGCCATTCCAGGGCCACCAGCGCGAGCTGGGTGTCTTCGAACGGGTTGGAGGCATCGCTTTCGATGAAGCGTTCTTCGTCGAACAGCGCGACCTGCAGGTTGAAGCGTCGGCGCATTTCTACCAGCCACTGGTGCTGGAGGTTTTCCGGCACCAGGATCAGCACGCGATTGGCGCGGCCCGAAAGCAGTTGGCGATGGATCACCAGACCGGCTTCGATGGTTTTGCCCAGGCCCACTTCGTCGGCCAGCAGAACCCGAGGCGCAATGCGGTCGGCCACTTCGCGGGCGATGTGCAGCTGGTGCGCGATCGGTTGCGCACGCACGCCACCCAGGCCCCACAGCGACGACTGCAGTTGGCGGCTGGTGTGTTCGAGAGTGTGATAACGCAGGGCGAACCAGGCCAGGGGGTCGATCTGCCCGGCGAACAGACGGTCGCTGGCGAGACGGAACTGGATGAAGTTCGACAGTTGGGTTTCCGGCAGGGTGACCACTTCGTTCTGCGCGTCGAGGCCGTGATAGACCAGCAGGCCATCGACGTCGTCGACTTCGCGTACGGTCAGTTTCCAGCCTTCGAAGTGAGTGATGGTGTCACCCGGCGAAAACCGCACACGGGTGAGGGGCGCATTCCGTAGCGCGTACTGGCGAGTGTCGCCAGTGGCCGGGTAGAGCACGGTCAGCAAGCGGCCGTCCTGTGCCAGAACGGTGCCCAAACCCAGCTCCGCTTCGCTGTCACTGATCCAGCGTTGCCCCGGTTGATACTGCTGCGCCATGCTGCCTGACTCCCACCTTGAAAAAGCGGGCTATCTTAACGGAATCAGGTCTCCAGACCAAAGGATTACCTGTGTGGGAACTGCCTTGGGCTGCGATCTTTTGATCTTGCCAGGCTGAAGAAATCGTAGCCTGCGAACGTTCCCACCGTGCCAATCGACTCACAGTTTGCGACCGATGGCTCAAGTCGCCGTCACAGCGGCCGACAGCCTGCTGACAGGAGACTGATAATATGCTGCCACCGATGCTCCCCTTGAGTGCCGTGCCGATCACTTCCCAGCACGACCCGGTTCGCCCGCGCCCGGACATCGCGCCCGTCGTGCCGGTGCAGGAAAGCGCCAGCGACAGCACCATCGACCTGCAAAACCGCGATCCGGAAGAGGCCGCGCTGCTGCTGCGCGAAGAACAGCGGCGCAAGCAGGAGCAGCAACGCCGCCGCCGTGAAGCCGACGAGGACCCCGAAGCGCACCTGGCGATCCCGGGCGACGAACTCAATGCCGACAACACCGTGCCGGTGGCTCCGTTGATGGAAGACCAGCCTCGTCAGGGCCTGTGGGTCGATATCGAGATTTGAGCCCGTGACTGGTCAGCGCCGTCGCCAGACCGCATTATTGGCACATTCCTGCCAAGCGATGCACTGACACCATGAGCCAAGACGACAAGCTGATCGACCTGAATGCCGAACGCGCCAAGCGTGTCCATGACCTTAACGACAAGCGCCTGAACGAAGTGCGCCAGGCGTTCGAGCAGGCCATGCCATTGGGCAAGGCGAAGAAAAAGCCGAAGAACAAACCGAAAAAGCGTTGAGTCTTCCTGCATCGATTGATGCAGGTCAGTTTTCCCCTGCCTTCCAGGCCCGGTCCCGGGCAACATTGATCCCGGTCAATATTTTCTCCTGCCCGATTGGTTACCTTGGCCCCATCGCAACAGGGCAACTGCAGGAGACGCGTCATGTTTTTCGATAACGTGGTGATCGCCGGAGTGCTGACCGTCAGCCTCATGGTTGTATTTTTTGCAGGGTTCGGATTTTTTATCTGGAAAGACTCGCACAAGCGCAAAGAGCCGTAGGTCTTTCTGGATGCAATGAGCACGCAAGGCATTTTGGGCAACTTCGGTTGCCCTTTTTTTTGCCCTGAACAATCTACTGGCATGCACCAATCCCCTGTAGGAGCGAGCTTGCTCGCGATGGAGTGTCAGTCGACACCTTCGTAGCTGACACACCTTCGCGAGCAAGCTCGCTCCTACAGTGATGTGCGGTGTTGCTAAAATTCGGCAATAAAAAAGGCGCGGTCCTCACGGAGCGCGCCTTTTTTCGTTCGGTTGCCTGTCAGCTGCCGAGTGCCTTCGACGCCAGCCAGAACAAGCCGGCCGACAGCGCCACGGTGGCTGGCAGGGTCAGGACCCAGGCCAGCAGGATGGTCTTGACGGTGCCGCCTTGCAGGCCGCTTTTGTTGGCGACCATGGTACCGGCAACGCCCGAGGACAGGACGTGGGTGGTGGACACCGGCAGGCTGAAGATGTTGGCCATGCCGATCAGGCTCGCGGTGGTGATCTGCGCCGACATGCCCTGGGAATAGGTCATGCCTTGCTTGCCGATCTTCTCGCCGATGGTCAGTACCACGCGTTTCCAGCCGACCATGGTACCCAGGCCCAGGGCCAGGGCGACCGCCAGGATCACCCAGAACGGAGCGTATTCAGTGGTCGTGGTCAGGTCCTTGCGCAGCTTGTCCAGGTCAGCCTTTTCCCGCGGGGCCAGGGTTGGCAGTTTGCTGACTTTCTTCGCCGTGTCGTCCAGGCAGAGCAGGTAGCGACGCACTTCGATGCGGCTTTCCGGCGGCAGCGAGTGGTAGTCGGCTACACCCTTGAGGGTGCCAAGCAGGGCATTGATGGTCGGTTCGGTCTGTTGCGGGTTGCAGCGGAATTTCTCCGGCAGATCGCCTTCGACGCTTTTGCCCAGGGCCAGGAATTCGCCCAGGGTTTCGGCGTTGCGCTGGTAGAACTGGTTCAGGTGCAAGGTGGCGTCGCGGGTACGTTCGATCTGGTAGGTGGTGCTGTTCAGATCAAGTACGAACTGCGCCGGCACGATGCCGATCAGCACCAGCATGATCAGGCCGATACCTTTCTGACCATCGTTGGAACCGTGCACGAAGCTCACGGCCATGGCCGAGATCACCAGCACCAGGCGGTTCCAGAATGGCGGGTGTTTCTTGTCGTCGATCTTGCGACGCTGCTCAGGCGTCTTGTGCATCTTCGACAGCGGGCGCCACCATTTCAGACCGATCAGAATCAGCGCAGCGATCAGGAAGCCTGCCATTGGCGAGAACACCAGCGACATACCGATATCAATCGCCTTCTGCCAGTTCACGCCATCGGCCAACGCAATATCGTTGATCAGGGCGTTGGCCAGGCCTACGCCGAGGATCGAACCGATCAGCGTATGGGAGCTGGAGGCAGGGATACCGAAGTACCAGGTGCCCAGGTTCCAGGCGATGGCTGCGGCGAGCAACGAGAACACCATGGCCAGTCCGTGACCGGTGTTCACATTGATCAGCAGCTCCACCGGCAGCAGGTGGACAATGGCATACGCCACGCCAACGCCGCCCAGCAAAACGCCGAGGAAGTTGAACACACCGGAAAAGAACACCGCCAGATGAGGCGGCATGGCTTTGGTGTAGATAACAGTGGCTACCGCGTTAGCGGTGTCATGAAATCCGTTGATGAACTCGAAGGCGAGGACAAAAGTCAGGGCGAGCAGGAGGCTCACAAGCACCCAAGCATCCAGTCCGCTGAATAAATCGATCATGAAGGTTTTCTGACCCGGTCATAAGGGGGCGCGATTATGCCAGAAAAGACTGGAAATCGATGCACTTGCTGCTCATCGGTAACATTCTTCAACGAATTATTTTGCTTTGGGGCCTGAATTTCCTGCGCTTTTGCGGGTCTTGCAAGTACTTGAATTTCTTTGGAAAGCCCGCAGGCACAGGGGTTCGCCACGCCTGGAGGGACCTTGCGCGCGCTTGTATGAAATTTCTGAAAATAGTGTCAGATACGAGCCTTCAGCCTCATCAGGTCGGCAAGGCGGCCGCTGCCCGCTCGTGGCGGGCGCAAAAAGGCAACATCAGTACATCCCGCTTTTAACGGATGCAATGCAGACCCCGGCAGGTATTAAAAGCCCAGGACGTCACGGCTCCTCGGCTTTCAGTTCCTTTTCCATTTTTTCCAGTTCCTGCTTGAAAACCTGATCCTGAACGGTGGCGCGTTTGCGCCATGGTTTGCGTTCCGGTTCGGGCTGGGCGGCGTAGGTGGTGACTTCCCCGCCGTAAACTTCCTTGTAACGTTGTTCCTGGCGCTCAAGTTCCGCGCGCAGTTCGTCTTTTGTCACGGTGCTACCTGATTGAGTTGAGGTGAATTCTGGTGAAACGCGCTGCACTCGATGTATTGACCGCACTCGTCAAAAGCAAAAAGCCCTTACAGGCATCATTTTTGCGACAGTGTGCTCATTACTTCCATGTTGCAGGCGGCCACGGCACCAGAGATATATAGCTGACGTAGCATCAGTTCCTGTTTCAGCGAGCGCGTTGGCGCGATGCGGATGCAGTCGGCGTCATGGGCTTGCTGAGGAGAGCGGCGATGGAACATCGCGCCACCGGTAGCGGGATCGGCTAATAAAAAACCGATTGGCTACTGAATTACATTATAGCGAGCGATTGACAGAACACTATCACGATAGAGTTAAAAGTGGATCTTGATGTGTGATTGTTTTCTACCCATAACCCGTTAGTGGCAACTTGGGCACTGGATGATGCCATTGTACGGCGATGCCTTTTTGGCGCCATTAAGTCGCACAACTTAAGACCATTACATTGCGCCTTGAAGTCGGCAGATGCGCCCGCGCAAAAAAACATGGATTGCGATTATCGATCGATGGTTCGATAATCGCCCAATCTTGTCGGCCCGGGCTTGTGTACCCTACAGCCAGTCGCCTGTAATGGATCGACGATCCGTCTGGGAAAAGGACCTAGTATGAACGATCAACTGCGCAACTCCTTCGCTTCGGTGGCACCGCCGATCGTTGCTTCCCCCGCCAAGCGGATCCAGGCCCTGACCGGCGACCCGGACTTCATGACCTCGCTGGCGCGTGGACTGGCCGTGGTGCAGGCGTTCCAGGAGCGCAAGCGGCACCTGACCATTGCCCAGATCAGCCACCGGACGGAAATTCCTCGCGCCGCCGTGCGCCGTTGCCTGCACACGTTGATCAAGCTCGGTTATGCCACCACCGATGGCCGCACCTATTCGCTGCTGCCCAAAGTGTTGACCCTGGGCCACGCCTATGTGTCCTCGACGCCGCTGGCGGTTTCGGCACAGCCGTACCTGGACCGCATGAGCGAGCAACTCCACGAGGCCTGCAACATGGCCACGCTTGAAGGCGATGACATCTTGTACATCGCCCGCTCGGCAACCACCCAACGCCTGATATCGGTCGACCTGTCGGTGGGTGGGCGCTTGCCGGCCTATTGCACGTCGATGGGCAGGATCCTGCTCGCCGCCCTCGATGACACGTCATTGCACGAGTATCTCGACCACGCCGACCTGCAAGCCAAGACCAGTCGAACCCTCCATACCCCCGAGGCATTGCTCGAATGCCTGCAGGAGGTGCGACAACAAGGGTGGTGCATCGTCGACCAGGAACTGGAGCAGGGGCTGCGTTCGATCGCGGTGCCGGTGTACGACGCTTCCGGCCAGGTGGTCGCGGCGCTCAACGTCAGTACCCACGCCGGGCGGGTCAGCCGCAGCGAGCTTGAACAACGTTTCCTGCCCGGCTTGTTGAGTGCCAGCCGCGACCTCAGCACCCAGCTGTTTACCTAAGCTGTTCGATAATCGCACAGACTCGCGTCTGGCGAATTGACGCTCTTTCCCTTGGCTCATTAATGTCGCGGCAGCGTCATCCGGCGCTGTCGATCTCGATCCGGCACCGGACGACGACCCCATAATAATGAGAAGAGGCACCCCATGCGCACATCCCCCGACTGTCGCCGTTCTCCCCGGTTTTTGTGCCGGAACCCGATCGCCTGATCCTGACACCTCCTTTACCGTGACAGCCCTGTTAAAGGCTGGCACCTGTTCGACTGCGTTTTGCGTGGAAAAAAATAATGAACCAGCCCCAGTCTGCTGTAGGTAACTGCCTCGACGTGCAGTCCTTCATCAATGCCCAACCCATTTCGCGCTATCAGTGGCGCGTGGTGATCCTGTGTTTCCTGATTGTCTTCCTCGATGGCCTTGATACCGCGGCCATGGGCTTCATCGCGCCCGCGCTGTCCCAGGATTGGGGCATCGACCGGGCCAGCCTCGGCCCGGTGATGAGTGCGGCGCTGATCGGCATGGTCTTCGGCGCACTGGGTTCCGGTCCGCTGGCTGACCGCTTTGGGCGCAAGGTCGTTCTGGTCGGGGCGGTGCTGCTGTTCGGTGCCTTCAGCCTGGCTTCGGCCTACAGTACCAACGTCGACCAGTTGCTGGTGTTACGTTTCCTGACCGGTCTCGGCTTGGGCGCGGGCATGCCGAACGCAACCACGCTGCTGTCGGAATACACCCCGGAGCGCAAGAAGTCCCTGCTGGTGACCAGCATGTTCTGCGGCTTCAACCTGGGCATGGCCGGGGGTGGATTCATTTCGGCGAAGCTGATTCCGGCCTTCGGCTGGCACAGTCTGCTGCTGATCGGCGGGATCCTGCCGTTGATCCTCGCTGTCGTATTGCTGGTCTGGCTGCCGGAGTCGGCGCGTTTCCTCGTGGTGCGTAATCGCGGCACCGACAAGGTACGCAAGACCCTGGCACCCATCGACCCGACGGTGGTGGGCCAGGCCTCGAGCTTCAGCGTGCCGGAGCAGAAAACCGTGAAGGCGCGCAACGTGTTTGCGGTGATCTTCTCCGGCACCTACAGCGTCGGCACCTTGCTGTTGTGGCTGACCTACTTCATGGGCCTGGTGATCGTCTACCTGCTGACCAGTTGGCTGCCGACCCTGATGCGTGACAGTGGCGCGAGCATGGAGCAGGCCGCGTTCATCGGCGCGTTGTTCCAGTTCGGCGGGGTGTTGAGCGCGGTGGGCGTAGGCTGGGCGATGGACCGCTTCAATCCGCACAAGGTCATCGGCATTTTCTACCTGCTGGCCGGGGTATTTGCCTACGCGGTAGGGCAGAGCCTGGGCAACATCACAATCCTGGCGACCCTGGTGCTGGTGGCCGGTATGTGTGTCAACGGCGCGCAATCGGCGATGCCGTCGCTGGCCGCGCGGTTTTATCCGACTCAAGGGCGAGCCACCGGGGTTTCGTGGATGCTCGGGATTGGCCGCTTCGGCGCGATCCTCGGTGCATGGATGGGCGCGACGCTGTTGGGGCTGGGCTGGAATTTCGAGCAGGTGCTGACGGCATTGGTGATTCCGGCGGCATTGGCAACGGCGGCGGTGCTGATCAAGGGGTTGGTCAGTCATGCAGATGCCACCTGATCATGCCTTTGTAGGAGCTGCCGCAGGCTGCGATCTTTTGCAGGCGACAAAACGATAGCCAGACAACAATGTGTTCGATAAACGAACACTCAGTCGATTATCGAATTGTTTGGCCTGTGCCATGGGCTTAATCTTTAACCATTGCGGCGCTGCGCATCGGCGCCTTTTTTACTACGTCGAAATAACAAACGGGAGCTCGCTCTGCGTGATCTCGAAGCCCGGAGAAGCATGATGCGTGAAGTTTATATCTGCGACGCGATTCGCACCCCCATCGGCCGTTTCGGCGGCGGCCTGTCGGCAGTTCGCGCCGACGACCTGGCCGCGGTGCCGATCAAGGCGCTGATGGAGCGCAACCCTTCGGTGGACTGGACGGCGGTGGACGAAGTGTTCCTCGGCTGCGCCAACCAGGCCGGTGAAGACAACCGCAACGTGGCGCGTATGGCGCTGCTGCTGGCGGGGCTGCCGGAAACCATTCCGGGCGTGACCCTCAATCGCCTGTGCGCTTCGGGCATGGACGCCATCGGCACCGCGTTCCGCGCCATCGCCAGTGGCGAAATGGAGCTGGCGATTGCCGGTGGCGTCGAGTCGATGTCCCGCGCGCCATTCGTGATGGGCAAGGCTGATGCCGCGTTCTCGCGCAACATGAAGCTGGAAGACACCACCATCGGCTGGCGCTTCATCAACCCGTTGATGAAAGCCCAGTATGGTGTGGATGCGATGCCGCAAACCGCCGACAACGTCGCCGACGATTACCAGGTGTCCCGCGCTGATCAGGACGCGTTCGCCTTGCGCAGCCAGCAACGCACCGCCGCCGCGCAAGCCGCGGGCTTCTTCGCCGAAGAAATCGTCGAAGTGCGCATTGCCCACAAGAAGGGTGAAACCGTGGTCAGCCAGGACGAACATCCGCGCGCCGACACCACCCTCGAAGCCCTGACCAAACTCAAGCCGGTCAACGGCCCGGACAAAACCGTCACCGCCGGCAACGCTTCGGGCGTCAACGACGGTGCCGCCGCCTTGATCCTGGCTTCGGCCGAAGCGGTGAAAAAACACGGCCTGACCGCCCGCGCCAAAGTGCTGGGCATGGCCAGCGCCGGTGTTGCGCCACGGGTGATGGGCATCGGCCCGGTGCCCGCCGTGCGTAAACTGATCGAACGCCTCGGCGTGGCCGTCAGCGATTTCGACGTGATCGAACTCAACGAAGCCTTCGCCAGCCAGGGCCTGGCGGTACTGCGTGAACTGGGAATCGCCGACGACGCGGCCCAGGTCAACCCGAACGGTGGCGCTATTGCCTTGGGCCATCCGCTGGGCATGAGCGGTGCGCGCCTGGTACTGACCGCATTGCATCAGTTGGAAAAAACCGGTGGCAAGAAAGGCCTGGCGACCATGTGCGTCGGTGTCGGCCAAGGTCTGGCCCTGGCGATCGAGCGCGTCTGACGCGCTCTGCCACGAACAAGAAATCGAGGAATGCTTCATGACTGACAAGCCTGGTTACCGTCGCCCGCAGGAAGGCACTCAGCCTGAGTACCTGCATCCGACCTACCAATCCACCAACCTGCGCTCGCCGTCCAAGCCATTGGTGTTCTTGCCGCATTCGTTGTCGGAAATCACCGGTCCGACCATTGGTGCCGAGCGCGTCAATGAGAAGGATAACGACCTGACCGCCCAGCATGAAGGCGAACCACAGGGCGAACGCATCATCATTCACGGCCGTGTGCTGGATGAGAACGGCCTGCCGGTGCCGGGGATCCTGGTGGAGATCTGGCAGGCCAACGCCGCCGGTCGCTACAACCATGCCCGTGACCTGCACGACGCGCCGTTGGACCCGAACTTCACCGGCACCGGCCGCACCGTGACCGACGCCGATGGCTGGTACCAGTTCCAGACCATCAAGCCCGGCGCGTATCCGTGGGGTAACCACCACAACGCCTGGCGCCCGGCGCACATCCATTTCTCGCTGTTCGGACCGAGCATCCTGACGCGCCTGGTCACCCAGATGTATTTCCCGGGCGACCCGCTGCTGGCGTACGACCCGATCTACAACTGCGTGCCCGATACCCGCGCCAAAGAGCGTTTGATCGCCTCGTTCGATCTGGAAAAAACCATCCCTTCCTATGCCCTCGGTTATCGCTGGGACATCGTCTTGCGCGGCCGCGACGCCACGCCGATGGAGAAATAAGATGACGCTGAATGCGACCACGTCCCACACCGTCGGGCCGTACTACCACATCGGACTGACCTGGCTGAACCGCGAAGACCTGACCGTCGAGCAAACCCTTGGCGAGCGCGTGGCGATCACCGGGCAAGTGGTCGATGGTAACGGCGATGTGGTCAACGACGCGATGCTGGAAGTCTGGCAGGCCAACGCCGCCGGCAAGTACGACCATCCCGAAGACGACCAGGACAAACCCCTGGACCCGAACTTCGAGGGCTTTGGCCGGGTGCCGGTGGATGCCGAAGGGCGTTTCCGGTTCACCACCATCAAGCCGGGTACGGTCGAAGGCCTCAAGGGCACGACCCAGGCACCGCATCTGGTGGTGCTGGTGTTTGCCCGTGGCCTGGTGAAGCACTTGCTGACGCGGATCTACTTCGATGGCGAGCCGGCTAACGTCGCCGATCCGTTGCTCGAATGCGTGCCGGCAGAACGTCGCGGCACCTTGCTGGCGAAGCAGGATGCGTCGGGTGTGTACCAGTGGAACGTTGTTCTGCAGGGCACCGACGCCGAGACGGTGTTCTTCGATTATTAAGTGAACACCGCATCCCCTGTAGGAGCTGGCTTGCCAGCGATGGTCGTTAACGATGACGCGTATCCATTGGTTTACCGTGTCGCTCTTGCGTCCATCGCAGGCAAGCCAGCTCCTACAGGGGGTTGATGCATTTGTGGAACGGGACTGTTGCAAAGTATGTCTAGACTCTCACAGTCCCCATTGAGTAAAGAACAATGACATCGATCACCGCTACAGAACCTCTGTACACCGGCGAAGAACGCAACAAGCGGATCTTCGCCATTGTCGGCGCTTCGTCCGGCAACCTCGTCGAATGGTTCGACTTCTATGTCTATGCCTTCTGTGCGATCTACTTCGCGCCTGCCTTTTTCCCCTCCGACAACCCCACCGTGCAGTTGGTCAACACCGCGGGCGTATTTGCCGCCGGGTTCCTGATGCGCCCGATTGGCGGCTGGATCTTCGGCCGGGTCGCGGACAAGCACGGGCGCAAGAATTCGATGCTGATATCGATTCTGATGATGTGCTTCGGCTCGCTGCTCATCGCCTGCCTGCCGACCTACAAGGACATCGGCGTCTGGGCGCCGATCATGCTGTTGTTCGCGCGCTTGCTCCAGGGCCTGTCGGTGGGTGGCGAATACGGCACCACCGCCACCTACATGAGCGAAGTCGCCCTCAAGGGCCAGCGCGGTTTTTTCGCCTCGTTCCAGTACGTCACGCTGATCGGCGGGCAGTTGCTGGCGGTGTCGCTGGTGGTGGTCCTGCAGCAGTTCCTCAGTGAGGATGAATTGCGTGCCTACGGCTGGCGGATTCCGTTCGTGGTCGGTGCGATGGCGGCGCTGGTTTCGCTTTATCTGCGCCGTTCGCTGAAAGAAACCACCAGCAAGGAAATGCGCGAGAACAAGGACGCCGGCAGCATCCGCGCGCTGTTCCGCGACCATAAAGCCGCGTTCATCACCGTGCTCGGTTACACCGCCGGTGGCTCGCTGATTTTCTACACCTTCACCACGTACATGCAGAAATACCTGGTGAACACCGCCGGCATGCACGCCAAGACCGCCAGTTACATCATGACCGGCGCACTGTTCCTTTATATGTGCATGCAGCCGTTCTTCGGCATGCTCGCCGACAAGATCGGCCGACGTAACTCGATGCTGTGGTTCGGCGCCTTGGGTACTTTGTGCACCGTGCCGATCCTGCTGAGCCTGAAAAGCGTCACCAGTCCGTTCCTGGCCTTTGTGCTGATTACCGTGGCACTGGCGATCGTCAGTTTCTACACCTCGATCAGCGGCCTGGTAAAAGCCGAAATGTTCCCGCCCGAAGTGCGCGCACTGGGCGTCGGCCTGGCGTACGCGGTGGCGAATGCGATCTTCGGTGGTTCGGCGGAGTATGTTGCCTTGAGCCTTAAAGCGGTCGGGATGGAAAACTCCTTCTACTGGTACGTGACGGTGATGATGGCGATCGCGTTCCTGTTCAGCCTGCGCCTGCCCAAGCAAGCCAAGTATCTGCATCACGACCTTTGATCCATACCCGCGGGCCCGAGCGGCCCGCGCCTGCAGGGATTGTTTATGAACGAGCGACCGGGCAATCAATTGTTCGATGCCTATTTCACTGCCCGCGACATGCGTGAAGTGTTCTGCGATCAGGGCCGGGTCCAGGCCATGCTCGATTTCGAAGCGGCCCTGGCCCGTGCCGAAGCGCGGGTTGGCCTGATTCCGCACACGGCGGTGGCGCCGATCGAAGCGGCCTGCCAGGCCGGGCATTACGATTTTGCGGCCCTGGGCGAGGCGATTGCCACGGCGGGTAATTCTGCGATTCCGTTGGTCAAGGCGCTGGGCAAGCAGATCGCGGCGAGCGATGCCGAGGCCGAGCGCTACGTGCATCTGGGCGCCACCAGTCAGGATGTGATGGACAGCGGCCTGGTGCTGCAATTGCGCCGGGCGCTGGAATTGATCGACAGCGATCTGGCGCAACTGGGCCAGACTCTCGCTACCCAGGCCCAACGTCATGTGGCCACGCCACTAGCCGGGCGCACCTGGTTGCAGCACGCGACGCCGGTGACCCTGGGCATGAAAATCGCCGGTTGGCTGGGGGCGGTGACCCGCAGTCGTCAGCGTCTGCTGGAACTCAAGCCACGTCTGCTGGTGCTGCAATTCGGCGGCGCTTCCGGGACCCTCGCGGCCCTCGGCGAGCAGGCGATGCCGATTGCCCAGGCGTTGGCCGAAGAGCTGCAACTGACGCTGCCCGACCAGCCCTGGCACACCCAGCGCGATCGCCTGGTGGAGTTTGGCTCGGTACTCGGACTGATCGCCGGCAGCCTGGGTAAACTCGGTCGCGACATCAGTCTGTTGATGCAGACCGAAGCCGCCGAGGTGTTCGAGCCTTCGGCGCCGGGCAAGGGCGGGTCCTCGACCATGCCGCACAAACGCAATCCCGTCGGCGCGGCGGTGCTGATTGGCGCGGCGACGCGCGTACCAGGCCTGCTGTCGACCTTGTTCAGCGCGATGCCCCAGGAGCACGAGCGCAGCCTGGGGCTGTGGCACGCCGAGTGGGAAACCCTGCCGGAGATTTGCTGCCTGGTGTCCGGCAGCCTCAAGCAGGCGCTGCTGGTGACCGGCGGGCTGGAAGTGGACGCCGCCCGCATGGCGCGCAACCTCGACCTGACCCAGGGCCTGGTACTCGCCGAAGCGGTGAGCATCGTCCTTGCGCAACGGGTCGGCCGCGACACTGCGCATCACCTGTTGGAGCAATGCTGCAAACGTGCCGTGGCCGAGCAACGTCATCTGCGCGCGGTACTCGGCGACGAACCGCAAGTGACCGCCGAGTTGTCGGCGGCTGAACTCGATCATCTGCTGGACCCCGCCCACTACCTCGGTCAGGCCCGTACCTGGGTCGAGCGAGCGGTGGCTGAACATTCTGCGTTGACTGCGTGAAGGAGACTGCTGTGGCTTTCGTACAACTCGCCGATGGCGAACTGCACTACCAAATTCAAGGGCCGCAACTCGACGGACCGGTCGATGCGCCGGTGCTGGTGCTGTCCAACTCGCTGGGTACTGACCTGCACATGTGGGACGCGCAAATTGCGGCGTTCAGCGAGCATTTTCGCGTGCTGCGTTTCGACACCCGCGGCCATGGCAAGTCCTTGGTGACACCGGGACCGTACAGCATCGAGCAACTGGGCCGCGACGTACTGGCGCTGCTGGATGCGCTGCACATCGAGCGCGCGCATTTCTGTGGGCTGTCCATGGGTGGGCTGATCGGCCAGTGGCTGGGCATCAATGCTGGCGAGCGCCTGAACAAGCTGGTGGTGTGTAACACCGCGGCGAAAATCGGCGATCCGTCGGTGTGGAACCCACGCATCGAAACCGTGCTGCGCGATGGCCAGGCCGCGATGGTCGCCCTGCGCGATGCGTCGATTGCGCGCTGGTTCACCCCGGATTTCTCAGCGGCCAATCCGGCCGCGGCCAAGCAAATTACCGACATGCTGGCGGCCACTTCGCCTGAAGGTTACGCGGCCAACTGCGCAGCGGTGCGTGATGCCGACTTCCGCGATCAATTGTCTTCGATCAAGGCGCCGCTGTTGGTGGTTGCCGGGACTGAAGATGCAGTGACGCCGCCCTCCGGTGGGCACTTCATCCAGGAGCACGTGCAGGGCGCCGAGTACGCCGAGTTCTACGCCGCGCACTTGTCCAACGTCCAGGCCGGCGCTGCGTTCAGCGAGCGGGTACTGGCGTTCTTGTTGGCTCATTGAAGGGGATTGTTGTGGACGAGAAGCAACGTTACGACGAGGGCATGAATGTCCGTCGCGCGGTACTGGGCGACGCCCATGTCGACCGCAGCCTGACCACCCTGACCGAGTTCAACTCGGAGTTCCAGGAAATGATCACCCGCCACGCCTGGGGTGACATCTGGACCCGTCCGGGCCTGCCGCGCCACACCCGCAGCCTGATCACCATCGCCATGCTGATCGGCATGAACCGCGAGGGTGAACTCAAACTGCACCTGCGCGCCGCCGCCAACAACGGCGTGAGCCGTGGCGAGATCAAGGAAGTGATCATGCAGAGCGCGATCTACTGCGGCATTCCCGCCGCCAACGCGACGTTCCACCTGGCCGAGTCGGTGTGGGATGAGTTGGGGACTGAATCGCGGGATTAAATGTGTCGCAGGTCTTGAAGATACCGAAGATCTAGTGTGGGAGCGGGCTTGCTCGCGAATGCGGTGTTTCAGTCGACATCATTGCTGGCTGACCGTCCGCTTTCGCGAGCAAGCCCGCTCCCACATTTGTTTTGTGTTTACAACAGGCTGATCGGATAGCTGACGATCACGCGGTTTTCATCGAACTCATTGTTGCTGTAGTCGCGACGCATGGTCGAGTTGCGCCATTTCACGTTCAGGTCTTTCAGCGCACCGCTTTGCACGGTGTAGCCCAGTTCACTTTCACGCCCCCATTCCTTGCCATCGGTGATCGTCCCCGTGTGCACGTTGTCGCCGCTGATGTAGCGGTTCATCAGGGTCAACCCCGGCACGCCAAGGGCGACGAAGTTGTAGTCGTGGCGCACCTGCCAGGATTTTTCCCGGGCGTTGTCGTAGCTGGAGTTGTAGCTGTCGTTGGCCAGGGTTCCGCCGCTGGTGCCGTTGACGCGCATCCACGGGCTGTCGCCGGTGAGTTTCTGCAGGCCGACGTAAAAGGTGTTGCCACCGTACTTGGCCGATAGCAGCCCGTACATCGTCTTGTTGTCCAACTCGCCGGCCCGGGCGCTGCCGTCATCCTTGCCGTAGAAGAAGCCGAGATTGGCACCCAGGGTCCAGGCGCCGAGCGGTTGGCTGTGGGTCAGGTTGATGAATTGCTGGCTGTAGATGTCCTTGAGTTCGGCGTTCCACACAGCGATCTGGGTGCGTTTCTCGTTGAACAGGTACTCGCCGCCCTGGAAGTTGAAGCGGTCGGAGGTGAACGCGGCTTTGCCGGTCATCGACATGTCGCTCATGCTGCTGTCGTCGCGCGGGCTGTTCTGGCGGAACTGGCCGCCGTATAGCGTCAGGCCGTCGAATTCCTTCGAGGTGATCTGACCGCCACGGAAGGTCTGCGGCAGCGAGCGGCCGTCATCCGAACGCAGGATCGGCAGCACCGGCATCCATTCGCCCACCTTCGCTTCGGTCTGCGATAGCTTGGCCTTGAACGCCACGTTGGTGCGCCCGAAGTTGTCGGCCGGGCGGCCGTCACTGTCCAGCGGTAGCAACTGTGTGCCACCGGTGCCTTTGCCGCCATCGAGTTTCACCGAATACAGGCCCAGCACATCCATGCCGAAGCCGACGATGCCCTGGGTATACCCGGACCTGGCGTCAAGAATGAAGCTTTGTGTCCACTCTTCGGCCTTGCCCTGGGTCTTGGTCGGGTTGGTGAAGTTGCGGTTGATGTAGAAGTTGCGCAGGTTCAGGTTGACCTTGGCTCCTTCGACAAACCCCGACTCTTCGGCCTGGGCGGGCAGGGCTGCGCTCGCCAGGGCGACGGCGATCAGGCTGGGAACGAAGTAATGCGCGGGAGAAGGCATGGGCTCGGGTCTCTCTAATTCTTGGGGATGAAACAGGGTGATGCCGCAACCTGGGGTTGCAGACGTGCATGCGAGATCGGGACAAGCGGGGCGGATCAGCCGGAGAGGGTAGGGCGCGGGGGCATCATATCGAACCTGTTGTTATTGGTTTTGTGGATCGAATGGTGATGTGAATGTACTAGGTGGTTCAATCTGTGAAAGCAGGTTTTGGGCGATTATCGAACGTAAGATTGGCGGTGAGATTTGTGTTGTTCTTGCGGGCCTCATCGCTGGCAAGCCAGCTCCTACAGGGAACCGAGTTTCGCCGAAGGAAAGCGGTCGAATGTGGGAGCCAGCCTGCTGGCGATGGGGCCATGACATACAAACCCCCAACAAAAAGCCCACCAAAAGGTGGGCTTCATGTTTTTTCACAGCACCATCAGAACAACTTCAACTTCGGCGCTTCTTCCTTCAACGGCTCGTTCTTCGCCGTCTGTTCGTTCCAGCCACCACCCAGGGCCTTGTACAGGTTGACCTGGCTGACCAGCTGCGCCAGGCGGTCGGTGATCAGTGCCTGTTGGGCACTGAACAGCTGACGCTGGGCATCGAGGAAGGTCAGGTTGCTGTCGACACCGATGCGGTAACGACGCTCGGCCAGACGGTAGTAGTCCTGGTTGGCATTGACGAAGTCCTGCTGTGCCTGCAACTGCTGGACGTAGGTCTGGCGCGCGGCCAGGCCATCGGCGACTTCCTGGAAGGCGGTCTGGATGGACTTCTCGTAGTTCGCCACGCCAATGTCTTTCTGGATTTTCGAGTAATCCAGGCTGGCGCGCAGGCTGCCGGCGTTGAAGATCGGCAGGTTGATCTGCGGCTGGAACAGCCAGGTGCCCGAGCCACCCTTGAACAGGCCGGACAGGTCCGGGCTCAGGGTGCCGGCGTTGGCCGTCAGGCTGATGCTCGGGAAGAACGCCGCCCGCGCCGCGCCAATGTTGGCGTTGGCGGCCTTGAGGTTGTACTCGGCTTGCAGGATGTCCGGACGACGCTGCAGCAAGTCCGACGGCAGGCCAGGCGGTACTTCGGCCAACAGATCGTCCGCCAGCGGTTTGGCCGCCTGCAGGTTGGCCGGGATGCCGGTGCCGAGCAGCAATACCAGGCTGTTTTCATCCTGGGCGACCTGGCGGGTGTACTTGGCCAGTTGCGCCCGGGCGTTTTCCACCGAGGTGCGCGACTGCGCCAGGTCCAGGGCCGAAGCGACCCCCACTTCGTTGCTGCGGGCGGTGAGCTTGTAGCTCTCCTCGAACGCGGCGAGGGTGTCCTGGGTCAGCTTGAGCAGTTCCTTGTCGGCCTGCCAGGTCAGGTAGGCGTTGGCCACACTGGCCACCAGGCTGATCTGGGTGCTGCGGCGGCCTTCTTCGGTGGCGAAGTACTGCTGCAGCGCTTCTTCGTTCAGGCTGCGAATCCGCCCGAACATGTCGAGCTCGTAGGCACTGATGCCGACCGTGGCCGAGTAGGAACTGCTGATGCCCGCTTCACCGGTCTGCGAAGCGTCAGCCGGCAGGCGCTGACGGCTGCCGCTACCGTTGGCCGAAACCGCCGGGAACAGATCGGCGCGCGAGATGCGGTATTGAGCCGCAAAGGCATCGATGTTCAGGGCCGCGACCCGCAGGTCGCGGTTGTTTTCCAGGGATACCTGAATCAGCTGCTGCAGCGCCGGGTCATGGAAAAACTGCCTCCAGCCCTGCTCGGCAGCGGCCTGCGCCGGTGCCTGGGCCGGCGAGTATGCCGGGCCCTGCGGGTATTGACCTGCCACCGGAGCGTCCGGCCGCTGATAGTCAGGTATCAGCGAGCAGCCACTTAGCACGAAGGCGGCGACTGCCAGGGAGAGTAGCGACTTGCTCATTGGCCAGCCTCTTTAGGAGTTTCAGTAGCGTCTTCCCGGTCGACGTTTTTACGCTGACCCATGGCCGACACGGTGACGAAGAACAGTGGGACCCAGAAGATCGCCAGAACGGTTGCCGTGATCATACCGCCAATCACGCCGGTGCCGATGGCATGCTGGCTACCGGAACCTGCGCCCGTGGAGATCGCCAGGGGTACCACACCGAGCACGAAGGCGAGGGAGGTCATGATGATCGGTCGCAGACGCATGCGGCAGGCTTCGATGGCCGCCTCACGCAGGCTGCGCCCTTGTTCGTGCAGTTCCTTGGCGAATTCGACGATCAGGATGGCGTTTTTCGCCGCCAGGCCGATGGTCGTCAACAGGCCCACCTGGAAGTACACGTCGTTGGACAAACCACGCAGGCTGGTGGCCATCAGCGCACCGATGATCCCCAGCGGAACGACCAGCATCACCGCGATCGGAATCGACCAGCTCTCATACAGCGCCGCCAGGCACAGGAACACCATCAGCAACGACAGGGCGTACAGCGCCGGCGCTTGCGAGCCGGACAGCCGTTCCTCGTAGGACAGCCCGGTCCAGGAAATACCGACACCCTTCGGTAGTTTGGCGGCAAGGGCTTCGACTTCGGCCATGGCTTCACCGGTGGAATAACCCGGAGCCGGGGCGCCGAGGATTTCCATCGCCTCTACGCCGTTGTAGCGGGCCAGTTTTGGTGAACCATAGATCCACTCGCCCTTGGCGAACGCCGAGAACGGAACCATGGTGCCGACGCTGTTGCGCACGTACCACTTGTTCAGGTCTTCGGGGCTCATGCGTGAACCCGGCTGGCCTTGCACGTAAACCTTCTTCACCCGACCACGGTCGATGAAGTCGTTGACGTAGCTACTGCCCAGGGCGATCGACAGGGTGTTGTTGATGTCGGCGATGGTAATGCCCAGGGCACTGGCCTTCTCGTCGTCGATTTCCAGTTGGAATTGCGGTTCGTCGTTCAGGCCGTTAGGACGCACCTGGGTGAGGATCTTGCTTTGCGCCGCCATGCCGAGGAACTGGTTACGCGCTTCCATCAGCTTGTCGTGACCGATACCGGCGCGGTCCTGCAGGAACACGTCGAAACCGGTAGCGTTACCCAATTCCAGTACCGCAGGCGGGGCGAAGGCAAACACCATGGCGTCACGGAAGGTGAAGAAGTGCTGTTGGGCACGGGCCGCGACCTTGAACACGCTGTTGTCAGCGTTTCGATCTTCCCATGGGCGCAGCATGATGAACGCCATGCCCGAGCTCTGGCCGCGGCCGGCGAAGTTGAAGCCGGTCACGGTAAACACCGAGTTAACCGCATCGCCTTCACCGCCATCCTTGCCCGGACGCAGCAGGAATTCACGCATTTCGTCCACGACCACCTGGGTGCGCTGGGCGGTCGAACCGGCTGGGGTCTGTACCTGGGCGAACAGTACGCCCTGGTCCTCTTCCGGCAGGAACGCCGTTGGAATGCGGGTGAACAGCCAGATCATGCCGACGACGATGATCAGGTAGGCCAGCAGGTACGGCGCCTTGTGCGTGAGCATGTTGCCCACGCCACGCTCGTAGCTACTGACACCACGGTCGAAGTTGCGGTTGAACCAGCCGAAGAAGCCGCGTTTCGGGGTGTGATGCTCGCCTTTCGAAATCGGCTTGAGCATGGTGGCGCAGAGCGCCGGGGTGAAGATCAGGGCAACCAGTACCGACAGGGCCATGGCCGAGACGATGGTGATCGAGAACTGCTTGTAGATCACACCGGTGGAACCGCTGAAGAACGCCATCGGCAGCAATACCGCCGACAGCACCAGGGCGATACCGACCAATGCTCCCTGGATCTGCCCCATGGACTTCTTGGTCGCTTCCTTGGGCGACAGGCCTTCTTCGCTCATCACCCGTTCGACGTTTTCCACCACGACGATGGCGTCGTCCACCAGCAAGCCGATGGCCAGCACCATGCCGAACATGGTCAGGGTGTTGATGCTGAAACCGGCCGCCGCGAGGATGCCGAATGTCCCGAGCAATACCACCGGAACCGTCATCGTGGTGATGATGGTGGCACGGAAGTTCTGCAGGAACAGGAACATCACCAGGAACACCAGCGCAACCGCTTCGACCAGGGTGTGTACCACGCCCTTGATCGATTCGGTCACCACCGGCGTGGTGTCGTACGGGAACACCACTTCCATCCCTTCAGGGAAGAACGGCTTGAGGCTGTCGATGGTCGTGCGCAGGGCCTTGGCGGTATCCAGGGCGTTGGCACCGGTGGCCAGCTTCACGGCCAGACCGGACGCCGGGGCGCCGTTGAACTGGGCGTTGATGCTGTAGTTCTCGCCACCCAGGCCGACTTCGGCGACATCTTTCAGGCGAACCTGGGAACCGTCCTTGTTGACCTTGAGCAGGATCTTGTTGAATTGCTCGGCGGTCTGCAGGCGCGTCTTGCCGATGATCGTCGCGTTCAGCTGGGTGCCGGGCAGGGCGGGCAGGCCGCCGAGCTGGCCGGAGGACACCTGGACGTTCTGCGCGGCGATGGCGGTCTTGACGTCGACCGGGGTCAGATTGAAGTTGTTCAACTTGGCCGGGTCGAGCCAGATACGCATGGCGTACTGCGAACCGAACACCTGGAAGTCGCCGACGCCGGCGGTCCGCGAGATCGGGTCCTGCATGTTCGACACGATGTAGTTGGACAGGTCGTCCTTGGTCATGCTGCCGTCACGGGACACCACGCCGATCACCAGCAGGAAGTTCTTCACTGCCTTGGTCACGCGGATACCTTGTTGCTGCACTTCCTGCGGCAACAGCGGGGTGGCCAGGTTCAGCTTGTTCTGGACCTGGACCTGCGCGGTATCGGAGTTGGTGCCTTGCTCGAAGGTCGCGGTAATGGTCATGGTGCCGTCGGAGTTACTTTCCGAAGACACATAACGCAGGTTGTCGATACCGTTGAGCTGTTGCTCGATCACCTGGACCACGGTGTCCTGCACGGTTTGCGCGGAAGCGCCCGGGTAGGTCACGGAAATGGCGATGGCCGGCGGTGCAATGCTCGGGTACTGGTTGATCGGCAGCTTGAGGATCGACAGTGCCCCGACCAGCATGATCACCAGGGCTATTACCCAGGCAAAAATCGGACGGTCGATGAAAAATCTGGACATGAGTTACTCCCCTTTGCCGCTGGCAGCCTGCTCAGCTGGCTTGGCGGGGGCCGGGTTCTTGGCGCCTACGTTAGTGGCGTCAGTGGCCTTGACTTCGATGCCTGGCTTGACGAATTGCAGGCCTTCGGTGATCAGGCGATCGCCGGCTTTCAGACCGTCTTCGATCAACCATTGGTTACCGACGGTGCGGCTGGCCTTGAGCTGACGCAGTTCAACCTTGTTGTCAGGGCCGACGACCAGTGCGGTCGGACTGCCCTTGAGGTCGCGGGTCACGCCTTGTTGCGGGGCCAGGATCGCCGCGCTGTTCACACCAGCCTGCAACTGTGCGTGCACGAACATGCCCGGCAGCAGGGTGTGATCAGGGTTCGGGAACACGGCACGCAGGGTCACGGAACCGGTGGTCTGGTCGACCGAGACTTCGGAGAACTCCAGTTTACCGTCCAGTTTGTATTCGCTGCCGTCCTCGAGGGTCAGCTTGACCTTGGCGGCGTTGTCACCCGCCTTCTGCAGGCGACCGCTTTCCAGTTCGCGCCGAAGTTGCAGCAGTTCGACCGAGGATTGCGTCACATCGACGTAGATCGGGTCAAGTTGCTGGATCACGGCCATCGCTTCGGTCTGCGCGTTGCTGACCAGCGCGCCCTCGGTAACCGTGGAACGACCGATGCGGCCGGTCAGCGGCGCGTAGACCTTGGTGTAGCGCACGTTGATCTGCGCCGATTGCAACGAAGCTTCCGATTGCAGGCGGTTGGCCACGGCCGTGTCGTATTCCTGGCGGCTTACGGCCTGTTCGTTGACCAGTTGCTGGTAGCGATCGGAAATCGACTTGGTCGAACGCAGGTTGGCTTCGGCGCTTTTCAGGGTCGCCTCATAGACCGATGGATCGATCTGATAGAGCTGCTGGCCGGCCTTGACGTCACTGCCTTCCTTGAACAGGCGCTTGAGAATGATGCCGTTGACCTGTGGACGAACCTCGGCAATGCGGAACGCGCTGGTGCGCCCCGGCAATTCCGAGGTGAGCGTAAACGTTTGCGCTTGCAGGGTAACGACGCCGACCTGAGGCGGTGGTGCGGCCGGTGGAGCTTCTTCCTTTTTGCATCCGCTGAGCAGCGATGCCAGGGCGACGGCGGCGACCAGAGCGGTAACAGCTGGCTTGAATTGCATGAAAATCCTCGGGTCAGGCGCGAAAAAAAACGCACAAGAAAAGATGGAAGGTTAAAAAGTGGGGTCCGGGTGGATAAGTAGCATGCTAAGGAATATACTTACATTCACGGCTGTTTGTAAAGGCCCTGGCCGTGTACCCAGGTCGTTACAAACGTCCTGGAAAGGTTCAAATCGTAAGCCCGGGGACGATACCCAAGAGCTCTCGCCCCGCTTTTATTCAGCTGATATCCAGACATCGCTGAAGCATCCTGATTGAGGTTGTACTGCCATGGTCCGTCGTACCAAAGAGGAAGCTCAAGAAACCCGCAGCCAGATACTCGAAGCGGCCGAGAAAGCCTTTTTCGAGCGGGGTGTGGCGCGAACGACCCTGGCGGACATCGCGACCCTGGCCGGCGTCACCCGAGGGGCGATCTACTGGCATTTCAGCAACAAGGCGGACCTGGTACAGGCCATGCTCGACACCCTGCATGAGCCTCTGGATGAAATGGCCAAGGCCAGCGAAAGCCCGGACGAACCCGACCCCCTGGGCTGCATGCGCAAGCTGTTGATTCATTTGTTTCATCAAATTGCGCTGGACCCGAAAACCCGACGCATCAACGAAATTCTGTTTCATAAGTGCGAGTTCACCGATGAAATGTGCGACTTGCGCCAGCAGCGTGTGGCGGCCAGCCTGGACTGCAATGTACGGATCGGCCTGGCCCTGAGTAACGCCGTGAATCGCGGGCAACTGCCGGAAAACCTCGACACGGCTCGCGCGGCCATCAGCCTGCATGCCTACATCGATGGCATCCTGTACCAGTGGCTGCTGGCCCCCGACAGCTTTCAACTGCACAGCGAGGCTGAGCGTTGGGTCGATACCGGGCTGGACCTGTTGCGCTTCAGCCCCAGCTTGCGCAAGTGAAGCAAGATGCGTAATTGACTGCAGCCGTGTCAATCGATGCAGCGCCAGATGAACCTTTCTTCACGCGACTTGCGGTATGGGGTGCTTTTATATACGTATGCTCGACCGGTTCACAGTCAATGAACTACGTATTTTGTAGGAAATTTGTGTTGTCGCCGGGAGGGAGCTTGATTCGCAGGCTGATCGATGGAAAGCGGGAACTGCGTCAACGAAGTACAGGGCAAGCGCCTGCTATCAAGCGCTTGCGTGTTTTGTTCAGGTCTTGCTGTTAACCGAGCTTAATCACGACGCTGTAGCTGTAAGGTTTCTTTGGCATTGTTCTGGTGATGCTGGAAGTGCACTTCAATTTTTCCTTACCAATAGATCGAACAGTATGTTCAATATGGGGAATGTCTTTAGGTGAAAAGGAGAATCCCTGATGTTCACCTCTGATACTCAGCGATGTCGAGAATTGGAATGCAAGTTTGCCACTTTCATAAGAGAAGTCATGATTGACTTGAGAGGCAGGAATTTTTCCAGCACGTCTTCTAGGTGGCTCACTGCGCAGTATGAATGACAAGTAGTCCCAGGGTTCAAGGTCATATTTGTCTTTGGGGTGAATGCCGTTATTCCAGCTTGATGTGGTGAGGCTGAACGTTTTTGCGGTGGCATTGAAGATGTAGAAGATAACGCTGTTGGGAGACTGAACGTTACTGATGGAGCGCCAGGCCTGTTCCTCGTCCCGCTTACCTTCGCGGATGAATTCGTCGAATTCCTCCACGGTTTTCTGTTTGTCTATGGCGTTATCTATGTCTGCTCTATCTTCGGCAAAACTGACCAGGTGCTGCAAATAGGCGGGCAGCATGGCGCGGGTCAT
>Ga0160466_100353_pt1 | contig 27543 bp, 33 predicted proteins | sample HID1971M_E11MG_FD_108245 | JGI IMG/M metagenome (GOLD analysis project Ga0160466, IMG submission 108245) | Enriched millipede-associated microbial communities from UW Madison campus, WI, USA - HID1971M_E11 MG | ecosystem: Host-associated > Arthropoda: Insects > Digestive system > Unclassified ... | reverse complement strand
TGCGGAGACGGCGAGGAAGGTTACCGATTCGTCAAGGAGCATCCGGAGACGGACATCGTTCTGATGGACATTCGCATGCCGGGATGCGACGGCGTCGAAGGGACGCGCAAGCTGAAAACGCTGGACAAGCCGCCGGCGGTGCTTATTCTAACCACCTTCGACGACGACGAATATATCGTGCAGGCGATCCGCAACGGCGCCAACGGCTACTTGCTCAAAAACGTGCCGCCGGCCCGGATCGTCTCCGGGATCAAGTCGGTCGTCGAAGGCAACCATCTTATCCATCCGGACATCGCCCGCAAGCTGGCCGGCCTGCTGGACCAGCGGGATTCGCGCGAGTCTGCCGGCGGAGCGGCCAAGAGACTAGCGGATTCCGGACTTACCCCGGCGGAGCAGGATATCGTTCGTCATATTGCCGACGGCAAATCCAACAAAGAAATCGCCGGAGCGATGTTTCTTAGCGAAGGTACGGTGAAAAATTACATCTCTGAAATTTTAGGAAAGCTGGGCCTTCGGGACCGCACTCAGATCGCTATTTTTTATTTGAAGGAGTCAAGAGCATGAGCGTAATCGCAACTGATAGTTTCACAGGGTTCGAGGACAAGGATTTCGAGGTGTTCGAAATTGAAGGGCTGGAGGCGCGCATGGAGGCGCTGATCGCCCGGGTACGGCCGAAATTTCATCAGTTGGGAGAGCGTATGACGCCGTTTTTGACGGAGGCTTGCGGCGAAGAAATGTTTATGCATGTCGCCAAACACGCCAGAAGAACCGTTAACCCGCCGAACGACTCGTGGGTCGCCTTCGCCCCCAATAAAAGAGGATACAAGGCTCACCCTCACTTCCAGATCGGCCTCTGGTCGACGCACGTCTTCGTGCAATTCGCGGTCATTTACGAATGCCCGAGCAAGGATCAGTTCGCCGAGCGGGCACTGGCTGAGCTGTCGTCGATTCGCGGCTCTGTCCCTTCGTCATATGTATGGTCGAAGGACCATATGGTGCCGACGGGTTTGGTTCACGGAGAGCTGGCAGACGACGAGCTTAAGGAGCTGTTTACGCGACTGAAAACGGTCAAAGCCGCCGAGCTGACCTGCGGCATTCACATTCAGCGCGGCGATCCGCTGCTGGCCGACGGAGAAGCGTTCATGAAACGCGCCGAAGACACGTTCCGCACGCTGCTGCCTCTGTATCGGATGGCGCTGTAAGGCGAAGGGCTGCCCCATAAGCATGTCAAGTTGCTCTGAAAGATAATCGATAACAAAGATGAAAGGTATATACACCTTTCTTTGTCTGTCGGTTATTTCAAGTCAACTGCTTATGGGGCAGCCCCCCTTACTTATGGACGCCATTGCCTCTTCTACATCCGTTTCAACAACTCCGTGACCAAGACGCCGTTGATCTTAAAGCCGGCCAGTTCGCAATCCGTGATTTCGACGTCGGACAAGTCGCAACTCGCGAGCTTCGCTCCGGCCAGCGTCGCATTCGAGATTTGCGCTCCGCTCAAGTTCACGCGCTTGAGGCTTGCCTTCGCCATGCTTACCTCTTCCAATACAAGACCATCGGCCCTGACCACCTGTAGCTTGGAGTCGGAAATGTCCGTATATTTCAAGTTCATGCTCATACGGTTCCCTCCCGAGCCGAATGCGCCGCCGCTTCGCTTACCGCCGCTGCGGCAATTTTGCGCTGACGAGCCGACTTGCGGAAATAGAGCAGTTCATACACACAAGGCACGATGACGAGCGTGAGCAGTGTCGCGACGACGAGTCCGCCAATTACGACGATAGCCAAGCTCTGGGAGACGATGCTGCCGCTCTCCGACGAGCCGAACACGAGCGGGAGCATCGCGCCGACGGTCGCGATCGCCGTCATCAGAATCGGACGCATACGTGTACCGGCCGCTTCAAGCAGCGCTTCGCGAATCGTCATGCGCTCTTCGTTATGCTTCACCCGGTCGATCAGAACGATCGCGTTCGTGACGACGATGCCGATCAGCATGACGACGCCGAAGATTGCGGTGAAGTCCGGCGTTACCCCCGTCACGATCAGCCCCAGCACAGCCCCGATCGGCACGAAGAAAATCGAACTGATGATAGCTAGCGGCGCTTTAAGCGTCTTGAACGTAAACACCATGATCAGATAGACGACTCCGATAGAAACGATCATCATCATGAACAGGCTCATTATGTCGGCCGATTGGTCCGCCGAAGCTCCGCCTACGTTCAGCTTGACGCCTTCCGGAGGCGAGATTTCCTTCAGCTGCTTGTCGATCTCCGTTCCGACCTTGGACAGTTGGGACGGCTCGACCGAGGCCGATACGCGAACATAGCTGCTGCCGTCCTTGTGGTAGAACATCGTCGCCTGCTCCGACTTCTCCCATTTGGCCACGGCGGATACCGGCTTCGGACCTTCGTCGGTCATTACGGTCAGAGCCGAAAGCTCGCTCTCGGACTGCGGCTTTAGCGCCGGCTCGATCCGCACGGGAATCGTCTGTCCGTCCACGACGATGGAGCCGACCGGAACTGGGTTCAGCATCCCTTGGAGCTGAGCGGCGATTTCACCCGCCTTGGCCGCAGCCGGGTTGACCTCCAGCGTATAGATCGTTTTCTTCTCTTGCTGATTGCTCTCGACTTTGAGCACGTCCTTGATCGGCGCGATCTTGGCCATGACCTCCTCGGCCGTCTTGCCGATGTCTTCGAGATTGCCGCCCGTAACGTCGATAATGACTTCCGTGGAGCTGCCGCTGGACATGAAGTCGCCCGTCGATACGTTCAGTTCCGCTTCCGGATATCCGCCGGCCTGCGCTTTCACTTCCTCCATCGTTTTTTCCGCATCCGCATCCTTTTTCATTTTCAGCATGTAAGTAACAAGGGTTGGAGAGCTGACAGAGCCGTACTTGGCCGATTCGGAGCTATTGCCGTTCACCATCATAACCAGCGACACATCTTCTCGTCCCAGCAAATAGGTTTCCAGCTTAAAGCCGTTTTCCAGCACTTGCTCGGCCGGAGTGCCCGGCTTGTATTGCAGGCTTACGTTGACGTTTTCCGCGTTCGAGGAATCGATCGCTCCCTTCGGCATCGTCATGTAGGTGGCGATAGAAGCGACCAGCAGAACGACCGCGCCGAGAATCGGCAGCCACTTGCGCTTCAGATTCCATTCCAACAGACGTACGAACCGTTTTGAAGGCTGGTGCTCTTTAATGTTGGAGTTCCGCAGCACGCCGGCGCTCATGAGCGGAATTACCGTCAAAGCGACGATCAGCGAGGACAGCAGCGAATAAGTCATCGTTAACGCGAACGGCAGCAGGAAAGACTGCAGGCTGCCTCGCAGCAAGCTCATCGGCAGGAATACCGCGATTGTCGTCAGCGTAGAGGCGGTAATTGCACGCGCCACCTCTGCGGTCGCATCGATGACCAGCTCTTTGGAGAACTTCTCTTTCTGAAGCCTGCGGAAAATGTTCTCGATGACAACGATGCTGTCGTCCACCAGCCGTCCGACCGCAACCGCGACACCGCCCAGCGTTAAAATGTTCAGCGTAATCCCGGACAGATCAAGCAGGTACAACGTCATCGCCAGCGATAGCGGGATCGAGACGATTGTGACAAGCGTGGCGCGAATGTTGCGCATAAAAATAAGAATAACAATTGTGGCGAACAAGGCGCCAAGCAGCACCTCTCTCATCATGCTGTTGACCGAGTGCACGACCTGCTCCGAGGTGCTTATAGCGACTTTCAGCTCGACCGCCGCGTTTTCCTCGTTATATTTGTCGATAATTTTCTCGACTTCCTTGCCGACGCTGACCGCATTGGAATTCGCTCCTTTGGAGATGACGAACTCAATCGCATCCTTGCCGTCTACACGAAACAGGCTTTCCTTCGAATCGTCCAGCTTGACATCCGCGACCTCGCTCAGCTTCACTCCGGGAACGACGGGAAGCTGCTTCAGCGTATCGATATCCTGCAGGTTGGCGACAACGTTCAGATTGACGATTTGGCCATCCAGGACGCTCTCTCCGACCGCGGACGAAGCGGTCCGTCCTTGCAGCACTCCGTATAGCGCTTGAAGCGGAACGCTCTTCTCCGCCAACTTCTCGGCATTGGGCTCGATGCTGACCGAAGGCTGAGGCTTGCCGGCGACCATCACGCTGCCCACGCCGTCAATCGCATTGAACTCGTCGCGAATCCGCTGCTCCAGCGACTCCTTCTCCGCGTCGCTAACGCCATCCGCAAATGTTAGCGTCACGAACGAGATCGGAATCATCGAAGTATTGAGCTGCACAACGTACGGCGACGATACGTTGTCGGGCAGAGCGACTGTGTTCATGGCCTGCTCGACCTCCTGCTTCGCCTCCTTCATGTTCGTGCGCGAATCAAAGTTCAAATTCACTTGCGAGAAGCCGTCTCCCGACGTGGAGAACGTATTCGTCTTTCCTTTGATGCTGGCCAGCGCCTGTTCGATCGGGCCGGTAACCGTCCGGTCCATGGCGGAAGCATCGTAGCCCGGTCCGATGACCGATACGGTCACCTGCGGGTTGTCGGCCTCCGGCAAAAACTCCATCGGAAGCTTCGTGTAGCTTAGTCCCCCCATCGCAAGCACCATAATGACGATAAGGATCATCGCCGCTTTGTTGCGAAATGCTCCGTTAATTAAACTTTTCAACTTTCCCGTTCCCCTTCCGCATCTGCGTCTTTTCATTGTTCAGCTTAACGGATAACGGTCCGGCGCGAGAATCGGCTGCAGACCGGACTTTCTCCTGGACTTGAGTCCGAGACGTCGTCAGCCTCCGGTCTCCCTTTTTCTCGTACGCTCTTTTCCGTCAAGCCGTATTCCGTCCTTGATTGCATTGTAGGGCGTTTGAATAATCCGCACAGGTGTATTGAGTCACTTTGGAGGGGAACGTTCGGGTGACGAAAGTCATTTTCAGCGAAAAATAGAAAAAGACCGTTCCCGGCAAGTAAGCTTGGAGCTCGCTTGTGGAAACGGCCTTGATGGGTCTTGCGATCAGGCGTGCGCTTTCTGGCGGTCTCTGCTGCGGAACTGAGCCAGCAGCCCGAGAGCGGCGATCGAGAGAATACCGGATACGACGAACGGCAGCCAATCTGCCGCCCAGATCAGAACCGCCCCGAGCAAGGGTCCGACAATCCGTCCCAGGCTGTCCATGGAAGAACTGAGACCGGAAGCGATGCCTTGTTCGACCGTCGTTTTCTGCGTGATGAGCGACATCACGCACGGCTTGATCAACGAGTTCCCGATGCCGAACACACACAGGTACACAATCACCATCGTCCAATTGGGCGCCGTGGGCAGCAGGAAAAATCCGGTTGCGGATATGACCAGTCCGAGCGCGATATAGCGGCCTTCCTGGCCGACTTTCACGCGTCTGCGCACGACGCCGCCCTGAACGGCCGCTCCCGCCAAGCCGCAGAACACGAACGCCGTGCCGACCTGCGGCGGGGTCACTCCGAACTTCTCCATTCCGATCAACTGCAGAGTCGCTTCCAGAATCGCGAGCGAGAACGTGACGAAGAAAGCCAGCACATACAAAAACTTAAGCGCCCCCTGGAACGCGGTCCAGCGCGATACCCGCTTGCTCCTGACGCGGGAAGCGCGTTTCTCCGGCGGCAGCGACTCGGTCAAGCTGAACCAGGCGGCAACGAAGACGATCAAGGAAAGCGCCGCCGCCGCATAGAACGGCGTGTGCAGCGTGATCTTGCTCAGCCAGCCCCCGAACCCAGGGCCAAACGTAAAGCCAAGTCCGATGCTCATGCCGACGACCGCCATCCCCTTCGTCCGCTCCTCCTCTGTCGTAATGTCTGCAACGTAGGCGACGATACAGGATACGACCGCGCCGGAGAACAGTCCTCCGAGCACCCGGGACGCATACATCAGCCATAGGTTGTCGCCAGACATGCCGAGCAGCAGGAAGCTGACCGCAAAGCCGAACACTCCGGTCATAATAACAGGACGTCTGCCGACTCGCTCAGACAAACCGCCCCAAAGCGGGCTAAGCACGAAGGACATTAAGGAATAAATGGCAAGCATCCCGCCCGTATGCCAGTTTGCAGACTCTTTACTCGCTTCCGTCACGAGCTGGGGCAGCACCGGAATAATGATGCCGAACCCGACAAAAATCGTAAAGAGCATCAGCCCTACGACCGCTAGTTTGCTTTTCACGCGCGTTTTCTCTCCTCTTGTTGAACGATAAATAGCATAACGTGCCGAACTCTATCTTCTAATGATGGTAGCACATAAATCCTCGCAGTTCCAAATCGCAGACGTTGACGTTTTGGTGACAACTTTCGCAATCTGTAAGCAATAGTTGATTTCCCCCCCATTTTTGTTATACTCATGCTTGTTTGAACAAAAAGCTACGTCTATTCCTTCGGCAAGTCACGAGAAAGGCAGGGAACCCCTATTGGATCATAATCGCACTCCATTATTCGACGCGTTGCGTTCCCATGCGAGGCAAAATCCGGTGCAATTCCATATTCCCGGGCATAAGAAAGGCGCGGGCATGGATCCCGAATATCGCGAATATATCGGACAAAACATACTTAATATCGACTTGATCAATATCGCTCCACTAGATGATCTGCACCAGCCCACGGGGGTTATTCTGGAAGCGCAGAGACTGGCCGCCGATGCTTTCGGCGCGGACATGACTTTCTTCTCCGTGCAAGGAACGAGCACGGCCATCATGACGATGATTTTATCGGTATGCGGAACAGGGGACAAAATCATCGTCCCCCGCAACGTGCACAAATCCGTTCTGTCGGCGATCATCTTTGCCGGCGCGCGGCCGGTATTCCTGTCTCCTGTTCGGGACACGAACCTCGGTATCGATCACGGCATCACGACGCGCTCGGTTCGACGCGCATTGGAACGTCATCCCGACGCCGCCGCGCTGCTGGTCATTAACCCCACCTATTACGGGGTATGCGCCAATCTGAAGGAGATTGTCGACCTAACTCACGAATACGACATCCCTGTGCTTGTCGACGAAGCGCACGGAGCGCTGATCCATTTCTCGGAGGAGCTTCCAATCTCCGCTATGCAGGCCGGAGCCGATATGTCGGCGACGAGCATTCATAAGCTGGGCGGTTCCATGACGCAAAGCTCGATTCTGAACGTGCGCAAAGGGCTTATCAACCCGCAGCGCGTGCAGACCATTCTCAGCTTGCTGACGACAACCTCGACGTCCTACCCGCTTCTGGCATCGCTGGATACGGCGCGCAGACAGCTGGCGATTCACGGCAAGGAACTGGCCGAGCGGACGCTGCGGCTTGCGCAGCAAGCGCGAGAGCAGATCAACCAGATCGCCGGTCTGTACTGTTTCGGTGAAGAGCTGCTTGGCGAAGAAGCGACTTACGACCACGATCCGACGAAACTGGCGATCCATGTGCGACATCTCGGAATTACGGGCTACGATGCGGAAAACTGGCTTCGAGAGCACTACAAGCTCGAGGTCGAGCTTAGCGATATGTACAATATTTTGTGTCTGGCCACGCCGGGCGACGACGAATCCTCCATCGGCATTCTGATCGAAGCACTCAAAGGCTTGTCGGATGCCTATCATGCAGATTCGAAAGAAATTCCCGCAGTTGTCGTTGTCATTCCGGAAATTCCCCATCTCGCGTTGACACCGAGAGACGCCTTTTACGGGGAAACCGAGCTGGTTCCTTTCAAGGAGTCCGTCGGCTGCATCATCGCGGAGTTCATCTACGTCTACCCGCCCGGCATTCCGATTTTGCTGCCCGGCGAAGTCATCTCCCAGGAGAATATCGACTATATCATTAACCATCTGGAAGTCGGCCTGCCGGTCAAAGGGCCAGAGGACCGTTCGGTTACGAACATCAAAGTTCTTAAGGAAGAAACCGCTATTTCGTAAAATGGTTCACAATTCGGCTTTATATCCGGCCCGCAGTCCGGCGCGATACGCGTCAGGCGGCGGGCTTCTTTGTCGTTCTGGAACCCGTTGCCAACAGAAGCGGGAAATGCTATCATGGGCGTGGGGGTGGAACCGATGAGTCAAAGCGCTTACATATCGCTAGTGCAAGGCTCGACCTTATCCGAAATCGATCTGGCCGGCGTTCAAGAGCAATTGCACCGTTACAAGGAACAAATGCAGCTAACAGGCAAGCAGTTGGGGTGGGATTACGCCGACTCGGCATTTCCTTACAGCATTGAGCAGAAGCCCGAAGCGGAAGGCCGCTGGTTTTACTTGAAAGGCAAGTCCCCTCAGTACCGTTATATCGTCGTTGGCACGGGATTGCGCGAATCGGAAAATGAGCCCGTTCCCTACATCCACTTCGTATTACCGAACGATTCTACGCACGGAGACAAGTCGAAAGCCAATGAACTGTGCAAATGGATCGGAAAACAGCTGCAAGCGGAAGTATGCATGTTCAATGGAAGAACAATCTACTATAATCCGAGAAAATAACATAAGGCTGACATCCCTTCGCTAGCGAAGAGGATGTCAGCCTTATTGCATAACAACGAACCTTAAGCCTGCCCGTTCTCTTGCGCGGCAAGCTCCTCATATGCTTTCATGACCGTTTCCCATTCCTCGTCGTCTTCGATGTTGACGAGAACTTCGTCTTCTCCGTCTTCTTCGACGCGGAAAATGACGCCGTCGTCCTCCGGATCGTTGCGATCCAACAACACCGCATACACGCGGTCATTCATTTCGAATGTGTACACAAGCACCATCTCGTGCTCGACGCCTTCCTCATCCGTTACGATAAATACGGCTTCATCGTGGTCATGTTCGCAGTTCTCGTCATGGACATGATCGCTCATAGCGAGCCTCCATTCACTCGGTTGTTTTTTCCTACTCACGTATCGTATCACTTCCGCCCACAAGGGTCAAACCTTAAAAAAAGCCCGATCCGCCGAGGGATTGGGCTTCGTTCTATTGGTTCACTGAGAGTTGATTGTTTTCTCCGAAATGACCTTAAAGGAGGATTCTCCAGTTGGCTTAACCGAGAATCTCAGCGTATATGCTCCGGCCTTGTCAAAATTGTAGGAGATGTCCTCTACAGTCATCCAGAAATCGGACTTGCCGTCTGCCGGGAAATTGGCGTCTCCGGATTTGCGCTGCTCAATTAACGTTTCATCCCCGTAAGGATCAGCGATAGTAAGCTTCAGAGCATTAATGTCCGGTTTTAGCGTATCTACCTGGATAAACGTGGTGAACTTGAACTTGTCGTTCTTTTTGACGCCGGCAAAAATTTTCGGACCTGCGCTGGTCACCATATGAACGTTAGGCTTATAAATTATCGCCTTGCCGTCTTCCTTAACTACGATTGCCTGGAGCTTATCGGATACAACCTGAGAGGAAATGTAGACTTTATCGTCTACGACGATCCCTCCGTCCACAACTTCCTCGGACTTCTTGTTATTAATTAAAACCCTTAACTTCTGCGATACGGAATCCGCATATACCACGCTGCCGCATAGCAGCGTTAACGTCGTAACCAGCACAATCAGTCTACGAACTCTCATCATTCGTTTCCTCCGTCTTTTCGCCGTCTCGTATAGCTATTTGTACTTGGTTATACTAACGGTTGAGCGGAAAGTTGCGCAGGAAAGTTAAAATTAGATGAAAAGTTTATCATTTTTCACTTGATGGGCTGATGTCATATTGTGGCGATTAGTGCGCTTGCCCGGGAAATCGTATTTTATTGCCTGCCGGGCAGCGTCAGCACACATGGGACCCCTTTCCCCGATGCGCCGGGAACGCTCATCCGAGCCAAATAACGAAGGCCCCTACTGCAGGGAGTTTTGCACACGGCGCAGACATCGGAGGTTACGATTCTCATTTGCGCTCGTCGCTGCTGCTCCGCCGCTGCCGATTTTTTCTTCTTATTCACTTTGCCCATCGGCGATCTTCCTTTCACATACCCCTGGAAATAACAAACGTTTCCATAGACTATGCGGGCAATGCCTATGCCGTCACTGAATCGCCATGTTTTTTGGCTTGCCTTCTTACTTAGCTAGGTAAATTATGGTACATTGAATAAAGCTAAAGTTCACTTATGCAATTCCCCTTTCTTAGGAGGTACCGAGTTGAAAATTACTATGCTTGGAACCGGCAGCGCTTTTGCTAAAGCCTTCAACAACAATAACGCGATTATCGAGACGGAAGGCCGCCTTCTGCTCGTAGATTGCGGAATAACGGCGCCCAAAGCTCTCCATGAGCTTGGATACGGCTTTAACGACTTGCACGCGGTTCTGATTACCCATATTCACGCCGATCATATCGGCGGATTGGAAGAGTTCGCTTTCCAAATGAAATTCGTTTACGGCCGCAAGCCGATCCTTTATATTGCCGATATGCTGGTTCAACCGATCTGGGAGCACTCTCTTCGAGGAGGCCTGCAGCAGGACGAAGCGGAAACGCTTCACGACTTTTTCGATGTTCGCCCCCTCTCGATTGGTGCGCGTCACAAGCTTATGCCCGGTCTTAATGTCGAGCTTGTGCCGACTCGTCATATTCCGAATAAGCCGAATTTTTCCATGTTGTTTAACGGCTTTTTCTTCTATTCCGGCGACACCGTATTCGACCCCGACCTGTTGGCCGGGCTCGTTCGCGACCGCAACGTAAAAGTGATATTCCACGACTGTCAGCTGCACCCTCCCGGCGTCGTTCATGCCTGTCTGCCACAGCTCCTGACGCTTCCTGCGGAATTGCAGGAACGGATCTACTTGATGCACTACGGAGACGATCAACCCAACTTCATCGGTCGTACCGGAGCGATGACATTCATCGAACAGCAAATCGCCTACGAGGTCGAACAGCTTACCCCTGGCGGTAATTCATGATATGATAACAGGAACACCGCTCAAGGAAAGGAAGAAGCTTGTTGACTACCACCTTTATCGTCTCCGGCGTCATAGCCGTCCTGCTTATCTGGATGGTGCTGTGGGTGACCAAGAAAGCTTACTCCCGTAAATGGGAGGAATAAAACAAACGGAGGTGTCTTGGAGCGAATAGTCGCTTTAGGATACCTCCGTTTTTGTGCTGGCATTTTGTGCAACTTCTTCGGTATCCCGCTCGCTCAGTTTGCTCTTGATGGCTGCTCCAGCTTGCGGAAACATGTATATAGCTTAGCGTAAATTTTGCAAAACTTTTTTCGAAAATCATGTTGACTTTAGATTCTGGGCTTGGTATTATATTACTTGTCGCTGCGAAACAAAACATGATCTGATAGCTCAGCTGGGAGAGCACCATCTTGACAGGGTGGGGGTCACAGGTTCGATCCCTGTTCAGATCACCATACTTAAACGACCGAGAGCCTTAGAGTGATAAGGGCTCTCTTTTTGTTTGTCTGTGGGTGTTCCCATACTAGGAACCCCTAAAAACGTGTTTGATGTGAAATTGATGTTAGAATTCTTAATAACACATGTGAAATAGCAACAAAAGCCAGATAATCCGTTCTAAAAAACTTTTGAATAGTTGGTCGATCGTTAACTGCTTGCATGTTCTTAACGCACATCTAGGTCGATCATGTTCTCCATATCATTCCGCCAGCGGATCGGTACTTCGTCAATCGTACGCAATCCGGCTTTAATCAGGTCATAGTAGATTTTTGCCACAGTCATATGCCTCCCGTTAAAATTTCAACCAGTTCGGCCAGCGAGAGTTGTACGTCTGCTGTGCTTCGGCCAAGTCGGCGAGAGCGAGCTTTAGTTCGCGGTTTTCGGATTCGAGTTGTTCGATTCGGACTTCTGGTTCTAGTGGTAGCGGATCATTTCGCTCCCTGCGTGATTGTTCAACGTATGCCCCTTGTTCCGGGTCGAATTGATAAACAATGTCCTCAACGGTCTGGGAGTCAATTCGGATCGCATCCGTTTTGGTTCCCGATATAAACGTCGATATCTCTGAGCCATCTTCCCACGTTTGAATCCGATAATAATTGCCGTTGTTATCCGGCTGATAGATTGTCTGCAATCTAATCCCTCCAATTACTCAACAGCATATCCCACTTCGTAGCTATAAAAAGCAGCAGTGCCACCCGAGGCCGACCCACGTGACATTTCAACTACAAGGGAATTTTTGAAAAACAGTTTATTAGGTAGGAAACATGCTGCGGGATCAGTACCGATATACGGATATGGAGCAGAAATAACTGCTCCCGATGCCCCTGCACCTCCTGGTGAATTGGGCATGCGCGCTGCCCCTTGGCCAGTAGTAAACACTCCACTAAGCAATGACCCCGTACTAATGTTGAAGGTATTGTCGAAAACAACGACGCCGTCAATAGTTACTCGAAGTCGTAGCCCATTCCCAGTTACATTCGAATAGGCCATTGCAGCTCTATCTAGATAACCCGCCTTATTAGTTACACTAACAACCGCAGTCAATGATGTAGGCGGTAGCCCGGCCACTATGTGCATATTCGGATATTTGCCCATGTCATCTCCAACTCCCTTCCACGTCGCGCCGGCGTCATTCGACCATTCCGGGTGTCCGTTATTGATCCTCCAACTAATGTTGTTAAGCAACCGCTTGTCCACGTACTGCTTCGTCCGCTGCGGCGTCATAAACTTGTTGGCTGTCATCCCTGACTCTGCCTCGACTTGAGTAGCCGTGCCGTAGTTGTCGACGCTGCCGAGACCTGCCTGCGCCTTCGTGATTGAATCCAAGCGGGCAATGTCGTCACTCGTTGCAGGGGCGGTCACCTTTGCCCGCCCCGCAGCGTCACGAATAATAAGACGACTTGCGGTTGCGGCTGAAGTTGCGCTGTGGACGTTGGCCGAATTGGCATGAGTGGTTAGCGAGCCAGATGCCCCTGATGCCGCATCCATCGCATCCTTAACCGCTCTCGGCGTCGCTGCCCGATCCTCTGCGATGCTGTTTGTAGCGTTGCTGAGTTGCACCTTCCCCTTCGTCGTCAGTGTGGCGTCGGGAACGTCTGCATTTTCAAGTGCTACGAATAATTCCGTGATCGCCCCCGCAGTGTCCTTTGCCGTCGTTGGAACCACAGCTAGATCGCCCAAAGCTGAATCGATCTTATCCATGTTTTCGTTAATAACGGATATGTCCGCCGTTTCGCTTTCCAACGGTTTCTTCAGACCGATATGTTGTGTCATTTCAGGCATCTGCTTCAACTCCTTATCTCCATTAATTGTCCTTTCTTCTATTGGTGGCAATCGTACGACATACAAAAGAAGCCCGAGTGCCTAAACCCTCGGTTAGTCTGATTAGATTCCACATATCATCAAAAAAAAAGTAATACATTGTAAAATAGTGGATGCCGGACGATATAGCAATCCTCCATCCGATGGGGAGTTAAATGGGTGATAATGTGGGATAAAATATTAAAAGGATTGGCCGTCATTACAGTTTTGGCTGCTAATATTGCTGGATTTATTCTGGCAAACCAAGCTGACAGCTATGAATCAGAATTTAAATGGGCGTTGCAGTATCTTGGTGGATCAGCAGAGGCATCATCTTTTTTGCACTTGGCATGATTCTGGAATACCAAGGTGAGATATTATACCTGCTAAGAAATCTCGAGCACGAGGCGAACAAGAATGCCGGTCCTGCCCCGCGACTAGGAAATTCCAAAGCCAGCTTAGATAAACTATCTGACTTCAAGCTTTGAAATCCAACTGCCCGCCTGGCCACTGGCTGTGCGGGTTTTTCTTAAATAAAATCTTACACGAATATCGACAACGAATAGGTCAGCCTCAAAAACGTAATTTTGCGTTTTAATTGATGATTAAACTGAACCCATCGATTTAACAAATCAGATCCGAATACCGTTTGTCCATCATCCCAATAGTCTGATTCGCGATAGTGGCAATCGTTTAGGAGCTGGACAGTTGTGGGATTGAATTTTGCTTATGTGATTCATCTCGCTTCCGATGAAACTCAGCAATTTATTGTTCCTTAAACTCCATCGTTTGCACCCTATGCAGCCCATAATCAGCAAAAAGAATCCTGCTTAGTCATGATGACTTTCGGAGTTGATCGTCCCTATAGGTTTTCATGTTCAACTCGGCGAAATTGTCGGCCCGAAGCTCTTCAATGCAACCAAGTTCCCTAATATCCCGCACATCCCTGGCGTATTCTTTTCGGAATGATCTCGCTACGATCAAGGCGACCGCATGGGATAATAGAACTCACAGTACCGATCGAACATATGCTGGAGTTTTACGGCTTAGCGGACTGGCTTATAACAGGGCGAGAATCGGGATTGCATCTACGTGGAGCCGTAGATTAATGTGCGCGTAAGATTCCGTAACTGGACGCTGAAAGGGATGCTGAGGAGTCCAGAGTTTTTAGAATTTGTAGTGTAAGCCCGGAAAGCCTAAGTTAGATCAATGTCCGGACGACTGGCGTAAATCTCGGCGAGAACGAGGTCGCTATCTTCCTGAGACATACCGTAACTATCGACGATGTCTGTGATTCCGCTCTCCCCATTGCTAAAACGGGTGATGCAGGCATTAGCAATACCTCTAATCTGAAACATAGGTCTTATTGTTACATTCGTTTTACAGAGAGAGTGTCGGGCACTAGAAGATTCGAGCCCACGATCTTGTTCAACTAACTCCCGAGATAGCGGTGAACGGTACACCATAAGAGACTCCGAAATTTCCGAAATGGGATACGAAAAAAGCAGCGAAGGAGTCTCGCCGCTTATGTCTATCCTATATCCGTTGCATGATACAAAATCCTGCGAGTACTCGCCGTATTCAAGCTGCAAACAGCCAACCGTTGACGGGACGTGTTCGGCCAAGGCGGAATAAGTAGCAAAATCATGCTCGACCGTTGTTTCGACGACCGCCCCGGATCGTTCTCCGGTGTCGAGAATGGTATTTCCCGTCGCCAATTCATAATAGATGCGTCTTCCGATTTTCATATTAGCGCCTCCTCTATTCAATTAGATATATGGTCCCTGTACCATATACATGAAATGTTGCACCGTAAGCCACTGAAATTGTAATATCACAAGAATAGCCTGTTGTATTCGCAATGTTACATTTAACGTTAGTGTAATATGACCCTGTTTGATAAGCTGTATTCCCAATGGAATTTAACGTAACACCTGCATCCAAACCCGACGCACCACTCACCGCATACGTACCGGGGAAAACAATAAAAGCAAGAGAAGGAACAAAATCTATCCCGTTGATGTTGAAAGTAGTTTTCCATGCTGAATGAGATACAGAAGCAAACTTTTTGCCACGTTTTAGCGTTCCTTGCAGCCCGAAAATATTAACATTTTCTAAAATGTTGGCCGCGATGAAATCAGGATCATCCGAGTAAACCCAAGCGTTTCCGTCCCACAACCCTGCTGGCGGTCGAAGGTTAATTCTCCCCGCCGTTAGTCCGTCTATTCCCGTGGCTGCTGCGTTCGCGTTCCTGTTTACTGCCGCCCCAGTAACCTTAACACCGTTTACAAATGCTTCACGCCCTGCGAGCATTTGTGCGGCCGAGGCACCGGACGCCGTTGTTGTGTCTACTACCTGAGTCTTTCCATTAATTCCGAGAATGTTAACCCCGGCTTTGATGTTAACTGAAACAAGGTCCGGCTCCGGCTGCACAATCCAAGTATCATGATCGTAAATGCCTTTCGGAGCCTTCAAATATATATTGCTCCCGCTGACATCGTATCCGATTGCTGGTTCGTGACCTGGGTTGGCTGCCCCTTTTTCTGGAATTGTTCCGGTAATCTTCACTTCGTTAACATAAGCCGTCTTACCCGCTCTTAAATCGCCCGCCGATGCAGTAGCATTACTAGTATCTGGGCCAACGTGAATTGCTTCAATGTTGTCGGCCATTCCTGCGAAGGAATCATTCGCGTCCGTTGGAACCCCTTTGTCAGTGATCGCGGACGCGATTAATGCTTTACCGTCACTGACATTTAGAAAAAGCTCAGTTATCGCTCCCGCAGCGTCCTTTGCCGCTGTTGGAACCGTCGATAGATCACCTAAAGCTGAATCGATCATTTCCATATTGTCGTTAATAACGGATATGTCCGCAGTTTCGCTCGCTAACGGCTTCTTTAGACCGACATGCGGTGTCATTTCAGGCATCTGCTTCAACTCCCTGTCTCAATTAATTGTCCTATCATCTATTGGTGGCAATCGTACGACAAGCAAAAAAGTCCGAGAGCTAAAGCCAGGCTGGCTTCTGACCAATCCTCAGTTAAGCCGTTAACCCCACCTCTTCATCATCCCAGTGGGGTTCTAATTCGGCAGGATTATGATAATTTTTTTTCGCACCAACAAGCTTGCACGACCTCGAACACCACTTCTGTAATTTCCAACTTAACCTTCGCTGGATACTCCCTCCCAATCTGACAAGGATTTACTCTAACCCTATCGAAGTAAATAGATAATTGTGGGGATTGCTTTCAGCTTTGTCTATAACGTGTTGTTACCTTTCGTTTCCGCAATAACATTTAGTATTTTTATGAGTTGGTATAAAGCTAGAAAACGTGATCCAGATGATTAACCTGGAAAATGGTAAAGGCCGCCCGTTGTCTGGACGATCCACTGGATTTCTCCAACACTCGAATTTTGCTGTATTACGAGCATCTGACTTGTAAACTCGAGAGCCACTTCGCACCATCCCGATACGCGGCAGAGTCTCTAGCTGTTGACGGCAACAACATCGATTGATACCCTAAAATGCTGGCTTCTTGAGTTTTTCAAGTTCATGTTGTTTGCTAAGTTTAACCTCCGCCTACTGGCGCTGCCTTACTTGATCTTTTGTCAATCGGTTTGGGTTGCCCTCGGCAATATGCAAACCGATCGATTTCGCGTTTCTGCCCATCCCCCTTACCTCCCGAATCCCCCATTCTCTCTCACTATTTTGGTGCTATGGCATGTCTTGCGTGAACCTAAACGACTGCCGGAAAAACTCACAGTCAAGCAGGTCGCAGACATATTGGCTCAAAGGAAAAGCTTAGAAATGTAATGAATAAAACGCATTTCAAAAGTGGATATTAGAATGGAAATGCAATCCAACAAAAGGGGCCTTTCAAATGACTCTCGATCCTCCGATTGCCCCTCAGTACCGAACAGATGAGCCACCGCAGTCGGAGGATAGCGATATTCAACAGGACGCAAATGACGATGATCTAAAGCAAAATGAAGGCTATCGGTCAATTTGCAGAGAATAATCAACTAGCAAGGAGTTGTATCCCATGGATCAAGAAGTCGAACATGAGCCAACAATTGCTCCAAGCATCGATACGCATAACACGCTCGAAGAGGAAGCATCACAACAAGAAATTGAAACCGGAAATTCAACGGAGGTCACTCGTTTATTTCTTGATCGAACACCAGATGAATGAGTCGCTTCAAATATCAAAAAGATCGCCGATATCCTGGCTAAGCGGGCAGGATAAGAGGCGATCTTCTTCTTTTTAAGCCGAAACTGCTTTATTCGGGTACGATACTGCTCAATTAACTTGTATGATGAAATTTTTCCTCTTCAGATGCTTCTAGTTCAATTGAACGTTTGCAAACCTCGTAACATTCGTTAATATGAGAATTCCCGAGATACTTTATAGCGCCAAAACTTATCCCTGCAGAAACGGCTTGTCCCACAATAGGTACATATTTAGCGACTTGCTTGGCCGTGACTCTTGTTCCCACCTTTTTAAGCAGGCGTAACCAGCAATTTCGTTGTAATTACTTTACCGATCAGTTCACTCCCGAAAGAGGATATTATCACTTAGATTCTGCCCTTCATTGTAGAATCTAAATGTTCCCGAGATAACCCAAACCTTCGATTAATCGCCGGGAGAAGCTCCAGCATGATGGCAACATCTGCTCCCACATCAAGTCCGGGCAGTGGAATTGCAGCCGCAGCGGCTGATGCAGTAGGCTTTTTGTTTACCATGGATCTGCATTCCTTTTTAATCCGATCCAGCTCTGAAATCGTTTTAGGAAGCATGCTCACATCACGACTTCTCCTCAATCTACAACATTATTTTCCTGATATTCATGATACATTATTCTTGAATTTACCATAAATTATAGAAGTATACAGTCTCATCACTTACATCACATCAATAGATCTCCTCGCTCAGCGAAAAAAACTCCCCCTAATCCAACAAAACGAATGCAACCTTTTCCAATGAATCGCCGTCTACAATACCAACTACACGATATTCTAAAAAAGTGGGGGAATGAAAATGAAATCGCGAATCGGTAAATCCATTATTTTACTCGCATTGATCGCTGTCGTTAGCATGGCCATCGGAGGATCGGTATTCGCTGGTCAAGGAAACTCCAAGGCAACCAACAAAAAAGAAATCACAACAGCGCAGGCAGTCAGCGCCATCGTTAAGGGACTCGGGCTGAATATCGATCATATTCGCTTCATCAAAGAGCCTAAAGCAAGCGATTTTTATTCGAAAGTTCAAGACAATGCGCCATATGCGGGTGATTTTATCGTTGCTAACTTCAACGGCCTGGATCTTCCGAAAGACATCAATCCTTCTGCCAAGGTCACCCGCGAGCAATTTGCCAAATGGCTCTATGGAGCTCTCAGCCAAAAAGGGGAATACGCCTGGATCGAAATCTTCCTGGAGATCTCCGATGCCAAGCATATTACGAACGGATACATGGACAGCATCCAAAAGCTGCTGATCGCCAACATCTTTACTTTGGACAGCAAACAGCGCTTCCATCCTAAGAACGGCGTCACACAAGCGCAAGCCGATGTCGTCATCGCCAGAACGGTCAAGTTTATCCGTGAAAACGCGCCTATCGAGGAGCCTAAGCCGTCTATTCTAAGCAATGCTTCCCTCTCCACTGAAAAGATTACGGATGATGTGCTCAAAGTCACCGTTACAGCCACTGTACCGCATTCCGGCTATGGTATGGAGATCACGGGCATTTCCTTCGAAAAAGGCGAGGCGATCATCCACTTGCGCGCAGTTCTTCCCGATCCTGATAAAATGTATCCACAAGCTCTTAGAGACGTATCCGTCTCCACCTATATATCGGCGAAGCTGACTCCTGTATTGGGGGATGAACAGCCTGCCGCTCCATTCCCGGGCTAATCGCATATGCAAATAAGGCCGTCGGTTCTCCGGCGGCCTTTTGATTTGTTATTTTTCCAATAAGAGGTTCGAGTTGCCCTCCAATCCGCTATAACTGCAGCTCCATCGGATCGTTACACAGCACATATCCGTTTCTGGAATAGAACTCTCTCGCTTCTTCGCTCGGCCAGACGATAATAAACTCATATTTATTCGCCTTCGCCCACTCTCTAATCGTTTGCAGCATCTGGCTGCCAATTCCTTGAGCTCTGTAGTCCGGATCGGTATAGACGTTGGTCATGTAGGCGAACGGATAAGTGACTCTTCCTGGCCTCGGCACCTTATCGATTAACTGAATGTAGGCATGAGAGGCAATAATGCCGTTTAATTCTGCAACCCAAATATGCCAACGCTCTCCACTCATAGCCTGCTCTAGGAATGCCCGACACTCAGTAGCGAAAAGATCGAAATCATCTCGAACATGAGGCTGATGCTCTATCGTAAATTCCCAGCGCATTAAGATTAACGAATCAATATCTTTCTCAGCAGCCTCACGGATAATCATCTCAATCCCCCCAATGCATCTATCCCTCAATACTATCGAATACGATCTCAGAAAACAAAAAATTTTTACGCGCCAAACGGATTCGGTGTTTTATTGTCGGGAAAAAGATGACTCTCTGGATTCCAGGGTTCCTCATCGGCTCATTTTTTCTTGGATTTGCACGGATTGTCGAGCTGTTGGAGCAGAGGCGCGGGAGTTAAGAAGTTACTAGTTTCTTTGATGCTCATTGCGGCTTCTGAAAGGCGACTTTCGCCGTCATTTTCCACAGATCGCCAAAATAGGATAATTGATTTATAATAGGATAGGACATTAGAACTGAAACTAATAAACAAACGGAGGTATCCATCGCATTATAATAAAGTATTTACTGGGGATGGTCAGAGGAAAAAGGTTATACAAGTTTATAGAATCTACAAAAGAGATCTACATGGACAAAGTTTCCTAAATTTCAGGAGGTAGTACATGAAACGAATATTAATGTTCGCTTTTATTTCTTTACTCATTGTTTTAGCCGGCTGTAATACAAATAATTCGACTGGCACGGTTCAAACTGAGGAGCTCAGCAGCCTCAAGGATCAGATAAACCAACTTACTGCAGAAAACAAACAATTAAAAGAACAACTTGAATCCTTGAATGACCAAAGTTCCCCTGAGAGCGAATCGCCCTCCGAACCCGAACCAGCACCCGAATCAACTGCAAAAGAAAAAAATACTATTGAACTGAAAAAGTCATTTGAAGTTCCGGATTTTGCAGAAATCACCTTAACTAAAGCAAAATTCACATCAAAAGTTGTTCCACCTAAACCTCGTGATTACTATTCCTACTACGAAGTAAAAGATGCAGACAATATTTACTTAGAAACGGTCTTAAATGTAAAGAGTCTCTTAACGTCAGGAAAAAGCTCCGATGAGTTTGCATCAGTCACAGTAATCTATGATGAAAAATACAAGTATAATAGCTTTTCGACAATTGAGGAAAGTGGCGGATCCGACTTTACCTATACCAATATCACAAGCATTGAGCCATTAAAAACAGGGATTCTCCATTTTATTTCCGAACTACCCAAAGAAGCGTCTAAAGATGATAAATCAATCAACGTTGTGATCTCAATAAATGGAGATGAATTCAATTATAAATTACGATAATTAAAAGGGACTCCCTTAAATACCTCCAGATGATGAGAAACCCAGGTCGTGGTTAAATGACTTGGGTTTTTCGCCATTTTACTTTCAATGGATCAGATAATACCATGCCTGCCCCGTCTAACAACACTTTTGTCTATTTCATGTACTTACTGGTCCTAAATCGCTGTTGCATTTAAGATCGTGAGCAGCTCCGGCCATTCGCTTGCCCCCCACTTCCGAAACATTCCCCTACCCTTCACGTATTACATAAAAAGGAGATGATGAATATGGTTGTCTTCATTATTCTTTTTATCATTTTAGCAATACTTAATATCGTTTATCCATCCTTCGGTTGGTATATGCGCTATGGTTGGATGGTTAAAGGTGAATCAGAGCCAAGCGAAGCTTACTTGATCATGAGTAGAATTGGCGGAATTGTCGCACTCATTTTCCTGACCATTGTTTTATTTTCGGGTGCCTTCACACTGTAAAATAACCTCTTCTCCCAATTCCCCTAAACGTTGTCACATTGTCAATACGAAACCTTTAGATAAACGAGTCCCCTGATGTATTAGGGGGCTCGTTTATCTAAGGGGATGGGAACCGGGGCCGGCCTGATAGTTAGTCATTTTGCAGAATCTATAATCACAAGAAACATAAAGTTTATACTGTGTTCTGTGATTGTACCACACCCAATTAGAAACACTTTTTATACGAAAAAAGGACATCCGCCGCCCATGTGAGCAATGAATGTCCGTTGATAGTTCTTTATTTATCGTTTTTTGATATGCGGGCAAGGTTGGTTTTAGCATATTCATTATCCGGGTTCAGTTCGACCGCTTTTTCAAATTCCATCTTTGCGTCGTTAAAATTTCCTCCCTCTTCTGCTATTAATCCGAGAACGTTATGTACTTCTGAGAGAGAGAGGTTATCTTTAGCGTTAACTAAAGCCGCTTGAGCGGTTTCCGCTGCCTCTTTCATGCGTTTTGCACCTAGATACGCTGCGGCAAGTACGTTTTGAACCTTCCCGTCGTTTGGTACATACTCGAGACTTTTCTTATAATACTTAATCGCTTCGTTTACATTCACTTCTTTTCCCTCACCAAACATGTACATGCTCCCGATGAAAGCCAAATTATCGGCAACCGATTGCTTGATATCGCCGTCTCGGTGTAACATCCATTGATCTCCCTCACTAACCACTAATCGAATATAGTTTGAGGTAGTTTCCTTGTTGCTGACTAGATCCTTGATTTGTTCCACTACACTCAGTTCTACAACCCGGCGATATTTCTTCCCTTCAACCTCTCTGTTCTTCTCTTCTTTGATTTTTTCAACCTTGGACCCGCTTAAGGTTGTGAATTCTCTTAATGTATTCATGTAAGTGGAAAAATCCTCTTGGCTATTTCGTTGTTTATATGCTTCGGTGTGCATGTTATAGGCTTTAATAAAATCTCCGTCAATTACGGATTGATAGTATGCTGAGAGCACATTCGAAGGGTCATCCTTCGGTCCTGTATTACAAGCGCTTAGTAATAACGCCATAGTTAACCACAATCCAAAAAATTTCTTGATCCCCAACCCCATAACCTCCCACAATTTTACTATCAAGTATAACTTAAATTACGTCAAAAAGTAACAAAAAGACGCCTTCTCCCTAAGAGAAAACGTCGATTATTCTAGTCGATATGCAGTTTTGTGGGCTTACGCGAACCCCCTTTATCACAGCCGTTAATCCGCGAGCCTGTATATTCTCTTGCATGGTCCGAACCTTCATCGGCGTGTTATCGATGTTCACAAATGATGTTCATAAGCTGCCTCCATCATCCTCCTTGAAATGAAAGTGCTCGTGATAAATCCCGTCCATACCGATCAACTTGCCATTCTTCTTGTTGTAGTAAGGGAACATCCGATTGACGGGCAGCTTGAGAAGTTGATAATTCATATCTTGCGGCAATGCATCCAGTTCTTCTACGGCCCTTTCACGTGAACTAAAGAGTCCTATCGGATAAAAGTTGGGAAAGCCCCCGTCACCTTCTGATACGAAGATCGCCCACACGCACTCCTCTATCATTTTTAAGTCTCTTCCCCTTCCTTAAGCCAACAAGATGCAAGTTCTAGAATCGTCAAATCCCGTAGAAGCATGAACTTTGTTGAGTAGTCCTTGCAATGATGGATCAATTCTTGCAACTGGGTAATTGCCTCTTCGGGACTCATCCATTCCACTCGCATACCTAACTGCAACTCATCCGCGGTTAAAGCCACGTTTCCATGTTGGCCCGTTGTCTTGGCGATATAGCAGTAGGAACGCTGCACAAACTGATTTTTAACTTTGTTCTCATCTATACACCTAAGCTCGTGAATAATAACAGCTTTATAGCCCGTTTCTTCCCTGATCTCTCGTACGAAGGCTTCTTCTTTATTCTCGTCCTTCTCCAGGCCGCCGCCAGGCAGCTTGTAAAGATTCTCTGCTGCTAGTTCCATCATCGCGACTTGTCATTGAATTGTTACCATAGCTACATCCCTGCCATTCCAGAGTTTGAAGCTATATCCTTGATGCCATAAGTGCCATGGCGCTTCCTCCGTAATAAATTTCACTTCCGCTTTAGTGTCCCACGTATCAGGTATCCACTCAACAACCTTCACGAGTACGGTCCATGCTTCTGTGATTTCTTTGCCACGAATTTCTCCTGTAATGACGACAAGATCGCGAAGCCACTCGTTCAAAGGTAGCGGTGAAGGATCAAACTCCCAACGAATTAATGCCTTTGCGCTCACAGTGTCCTTAGCCCCCCTAGATAAATATCGTAGTTCTCACGATCAAAGCAGACGAACTGTATTCGCTCGATTGTCTCATTTTTTTCTACGAACTCAACTACCGTTTTCAGTGCAACTTCAGCCGCCTTGTCCTTCGGATATCCGTAGATTCCTGTACTGATATTCGGGAATGCTATGCTCTTGATCCCCTTTTTCACAGCCAGATTGAGCGTGTTTCTATAGCAGTTGCTGAGTTTTTCCCGTTCATTATTCTTTCCGTCATTCCATACGGGACCGACTGTATGAATAACATACTTTGCCTTTAGCTTTCCACCCGTTGTGATTACCGCTTCTCCCGTTGGACAGTTTCCCTGCGCATTCCTAATGCGAATGCATTCGTCTAAGATTTGTTTGCCGCCCGCTCGATGTATCGCTCCATCAACCCCACCACCGCCAAGCAAGCTAGTGTTAGCTGCGTTAACGATACAAACCACTTCAGACTGTGTTATATCTCCCTGAATGATTTCAATGACTGTTGAATTCAGAAGAAACTTCATGCCCATCTCCCCTTCAGTTAGTACCGTCTAATAATTTCCGATCGAGGAATCCCTGTAATTTGCTCGTTCAACTTCGGGTTGAGCTTCAACGACCTCATGCTTCTTATTAGATTATCCCGCTCAGTCCAAGCTCCGAATAATTTCCCGTTCATAAATCCGTCATTTCTTGCCTCTTCAATTCCAGCAGAAACCGCTTCCACTTCATTCGCCATTTCACCGCACCATGATGTTTGTTCTTTATCCCCTCCTGACTAAGGTGGGAAACCACATCCTTCTCAAGTTGTTCAAATGAAATCGCCGCATCGGGATACCTCTTGAAAAACAAATTGACATGAGTCGTGTAATCCAAGATTGTCTGATCGCTAATCCCATTTGCTTTCTTCCACGTAATGAACCGATTCAGTGCCTCTTCCATCGTTGCAGGTGCTCTTCTTACCTTATTCATTCTTACCGCCATAACCAAAAAATCCTCCTTCGCCATCATCTGTATTTTGTGGATACAGATAGTGCGAAAAAGGATCTCACGCTATGAATCCAGTGTGTTAAGCAGAAGCAATTTCTACTGCACAGGATTCATCATTTATAGTTGATTTTGCGAATGTGTACCACAGGTAAAACATTAAAAGTGGTGCCGAGAACCGGGGTCGAACCGGTACGGTAGTCACCTACCGCAGGATTTTAAGTTTGACGGGCGCAGGGTAAAATCGATTCCCCTACGTCGTCAAGCGTTTCCTGTCCGTGCCACATCGTAATATTCGGTTGGTTCGCGGAACTCTTTTTCCGGCTGCTTAACGTTCGGTTGAGCGGAGGCATCCGAATCCTGCGGTACTGCTGCGCAAAATAACGAAGAAAGCGCGCCAGTAACCTACATCACGATATTACCACTCCGCTACCTAACTGTCAAAACTTCCGCAAGTGGGCGCACCTATATAATAGAAGAAACACGATATTTAAACGCAAAAAAAAGCGGCTCACCCGCGGAAATTAATCCGTAGATGAGCCGCTCACTTTTCGCGACACTTAAGCCGCTTTTATTACGCTGCTTTCTGTACTCGTAAACTTACCGCCAATGCTCGCCAGAAATCCGCCGTACCGGTCGGATCGCTCATTAGCGCGGTCACTCTCTGACCAAACTCGCTTACGAACCATTTTGGCGCAGGAACACTCGCGGAACTATCCGCTAACTTCGCTACTGTCTTCGTCAGTGTCGCGATAGACGTTCCCAATTCCGCTACCTTCTTCTCTAGCGCAGTAAACGCCGCCTTCTCTGTCGCTGTCATTGCGTCGTCCTCCTCCGTTTTCACTTCGTCATATTTTCGTAGCCCATACGAATCTATCAACGCAATAATCTTTGTCGCATACTGCGGATCGGTCGCGTAGCCACATGCGCGCAACATTTCCGCTTGTGTTTCCGGCGTCTTAGCGGCGCGCACCCGTGCATATCGCGCAATCTGAAACAACCGGTCCTGGTCGCGGTAGAAATGATAGACCGACTTATACGCGCGGAAGTTAGCGGTAGTATTCACGGTCTGTCCCCCGTAAACTTCCCACGTTCCCTTACGTACGCTCGACCCGTCCCACCATTCGTTAGGCGCGCCGCTACCGACTTTGATTCCGCCGAGGTTGTACCACGAATGAATAACGCCGCCCGTTTCGAGTAGATTCTGCGCTAGGCGGACGGAGGTAAATAGCGGACTACCTTCGCGGCGTGCCCGAATTGCGTCCGGCGCTAGAGTCGCGATAAACTGCGCCTTAGTCAACTTTGCCACCAGTGTTCCCCCTTTCGCGAAGCACCGTAATCACCCGTTTGAGCGTATCTGGCAGCGGCAATCCGGCGCGACCATAGTTTTCCGTAATCGACAGCAGCTCGTTAGCGATATAAAAGTAAGCCGCGCCGCCCATTACGTAATTTGTTCCGAGCAGCACATCCGCCCGGTGCGCGATGATGATTACGAGAAGCATGAGCCCTTTCTTCGCGAATCCAACCGAAGCGACAGCGGAGTTGATGCCGACACCCTCGCGGATTGATGCGGTGACACCGCTGATTACGTCAGCTACTACAAGTACGAGTAAAAACGTTAGCGCTTCGGTCCAGTGCCCGAACGCAAACGTAATAAAAGCGCCGAAGATACCGGCGCCTGTGTTAACGATATGTTGACCGTTCATTATATCGCCTCCAATAAAATAGGCCCCGCTTATGCGGAGCCTTGCGTATCAACGTCAATCATCGCTTGAACATCGGTGCGCCAGCGGATCGGCACGTCGTCAATCGTACGCAATCCGGCTTTGATCAGGTCATAGTAGATTTTTGCCAAGCTCATGCACCTCCAGTTAAAATTTCGGCCAGTTCCGCGAGCGCGAGTTGCACATCTAGCTTGTCGGTTTGCTGGGCCTCGGCCAGCTCAGCCAGCGCCAGCTTAAGCTCAAGGTTTTCGGTTTCGAGTTGCGCGATGCGATCGGGAGGCAGCGGGTCAATTCTAGTCGTTCGAGAATGCTCGACATAAATACCTTGTTCCAGGTCAAAGTAATAAAAGATATCCTCGACAGTCTGGATATCAATCCGGATTGTATCTGTTCTAGTGCCAGCTACAAAAGTCGATATCTCTGAGCCATCTTCCCACGTTTGTACGCACTGATAATTCCCATCTCGGTCCGGCCGATACTTAATTTCCAAAGGTCATCACTCCTTTGCTCATTCAGTTTCGTATGCTAATGCTATGGAAAAATAACCCGTTGACCCCGTACTTTGCATTTCGATTTCAAGAGAAGATTCAAAAGGTATTTTTGATGGTAATTTCACATAGTAGGAGGATGTAAGTGTTGTTTCGTCGACGTATGGATAAGGCAACAATTTCGAAATACTATACCACCTAGCATCATTAGCGAGCGCATTCGGATACGCTTGCACAGCACTAGTACCGGTATTACCAATAATTAAACCAATACCGAAATTATTCTGCGTTCTACACGCTAACTTAGTTACTCCATCAATCTTTATTCTAAAAATTGTGTCATATAATGTGCCCCCCCCATTTACAACAAGAGACGAAAACCTTCCTTTTTTTCCTGACACGCTCAATAAATTTTGAACACTTGTACTAGTTATGTTAACGGTCGATAATGATGTAACTGGATTTTTATACACAGGTTGCCCCGCTCCTTTCCACGTCGCTCCCCCGTCCGCCGACCACTCCGGCGAGCCGTTATTGATCCGCCAGATGATGTTGTTAAGCAACCGTTTGTCCGTATACTGTTTAACACGCAACGGCGTCATAAACTTGTTGGATACGGCTCCAGCTTCCGCTTCGGCCTGCGTAGCCGTGCCGTAGTTGTCCACACTGCCGAGACCTGCCTGCGCCTTTGTGATACTACTAAGCAACGCAATATCATCGTTTGCCGCAGGTGCGGCCACCTTTGCCCGCCCTGATGCGTCTCGGATAATGAGTCTGCTGGCTGTGGCCGCCGACGTTGCTCCGTGGACACTGGTTGCATTGGCGTGAGAGGCGAGCGAGCTTGATACCCCCGCGGCGCT
>Ga0160466_100329_pt1 | contig 28625 bp, 13 predicted proteins | sample HID1971M_E11MG_FD_108245 | JGI IMG/M metagenome (GOLD analysis project Ga0160466, IMG submission 108245) | Enriched millipede-associated microbial communities from UW Madison campus, WI, USA - HID1971M_E11 MG | ecosystem: Host-associated > Arthropoda: Insects > Digestive system > Unclassified ... | reverse complement strand
GGCCGCAAGAAACTCGCTTTCCTCATCCGTAAACGCTCGTTCCGAATGTGTGTTTATAAACTCCGAAAACGAATTTAAAAGCTTAAGATCCTTACAATCATCCCTCTCTATATTATCGTAAAGGTCCTGGATTGATTTCGAAGCTCCCTTAACCAAATCGTTAAAGAACACATAACACTCCTCTGATTTCTCGTATTGCCGATGAGTAAACTCTTCCACGGACAGACCCGTTACGCAACTGAACATTTCCCAAGCAAAAGCGATATACTCATCCCATCGTTCTATTCTCGTGGAACGACTTGATAAGAAGTGATCCATTTCTCCAATGTGTCCTATAGGTTCAATCACAGTCTCGCATGGCTCTAAATACTCCCTACATATCCATGGCAAATATCTAGGATGCGGCCTAAGAACCCCTTCCTTGGATAATTGTGCAGGTATCCACAAGGGAGCCATTGCTTCTGATAGTTGATTCGTAACGGGGCTTCCATGTTCTTTTCTGACATACAAAACCGTAGGACAAAGCAATATATCATAGATCGGCTTCTTCTCCCGGATTTTGGCGATTAGTTCATTTGCCGAATCGGCCGGAATATTTCCTTGGATAATCTGTTCTTGCTGAATCAGTAACCCGCTAGGCTTTCTCTTGTCGAAATCAGGATTTATCCAGTCCGCATCTGCTAAGGAATTTCTCCAATATTTTAAAAAATTCAACCCCTATGTCCTCCCAGAATTTCACTGTAATGAATAGTTTAATTCGATGAAAAGTTACAAAAACCTCTATATCTGCTTAATATGGGTATAGATTTGGGATCCCTTTCGCTTGATCGTCTTATTCAAAAAAATCCTGACCGCAAAGGGTCAGGATTCTTTTAACAATTCAATAAAAGGAACGTCCGCCGGAGCCCATTCGAATTTCACTAACTCCGTCTTCTCCACCCACCGATAGTCATCGTGATCGACTAACCTAATGTCGCCTTGGATGTACTTGGCTTTGTAGGCGATCAATCGGATCTGAACAGTTCCGTAGTCATGTTCATTCACCTCGAATCGCTCGTACGGTTCGATCTCGATATTCATCTCTTCCTTCAGTTCTCGGATTAAACACGCCTCCGGCGATTCACCGAGTTCCAGCTTGCCTCCTGGGAACTCCCATAAGCCTCCTTGGGCTTTCCCCTTCTTGCGCCGAGCTATTAGGATCTGCCCATGCTCATTCTCGATAATAGCGGCAGCTACTTCAATCATGCTGTTCACCCTCTAAGTTTATCCCATTTAATCGATTGGCTTGGTCCAAGTGATAGTCGTTCCAAGTAAGCTTAACTTTCCCCTGGCGACGCTTTTCTCTCCACTCGCGAAGCTCATCATTCGAGTCCAACCGTAGCTCCGCGATTTCCTCTGCACGATTAAAGATGTGCTCCGACGTGAGCAGAATATTCTTTATTCCATGTCCACCAGGCAGAATCGGCTTATTTCTGGACAGCCACTCCTCCACATCGAACTTGACGTAAAGCTCGGCTGCCGCTTTTCTCCGGGACGGAATTTCAACAATCTGCTCCCGAGGAAGGACGCTCCATGCTTTAATTCGGCCGTATAGATGTACTCCCGCGTTCTGCCGTCCGAATTTATCAATCGATTGATAAACCGCCACAACTTCCAGCTTCGCCAGATCGGCATGACTCGCAAAACGAGCGAGAGGCACATGATAGAACCGATGCTCCCAAAGCTCGCTCAATTGGTCCTTGTGGCTTAGCGCCCCCACGAGAACCGTTTTCCCAGCAGTCTGCTCCACGTAATATTCCTTAGTTCCTCTCGGCTGTGTGGCACGTTCGAACGCTTTTTCCGGACTGTCCAGAATCAGATCGTCCAAAAACTTCTCGACTAGCGAAGTCGCGCTAGGCAGGAACGGAAGCGCCCCGACGTTCACGAGCTCTATGCTCCGGTAAAAAGGATGCTCCCGATACTCTTCCTCGTTCGAATATGGGAAAAGAACGTACGCTCCGAACATGGTCCGTTCGAATTGCTGAAGATCGCCACCCGATTCATAGACAATGGCGTCCCTATAGCGATGCATCGTGTTGATGTCGTCTTCTTGCGGCCCCGGTGTGACGTAGTCCCTTTTATATGCTGTGCCCTCGTAAGCAGGATTGATCCGGTACTTCGCATCGAAAATATACTTATATTCCATGCGGGATTCCTGCTTCTTAAGCGTGAGGACGTTGTCCGGTCTTTGCGATACTGTCTGGCTCCGATCACCGGAAGGCAAAGCGTTGTAATATAACGTGAACTCTTCGCCGTTGCTCGGATTCCGATAAACCATTCGCGCGCTTTGCGTCCGATCCAACGTTACGAAAAGCCCGCCTCGGTTTAGCTTGATCGCATTCTGCTTTACGAGCTCATATTTTCGGTTTAACAAGTCGTGGATTTTTAAGAAGCACCAGTACTCGTAAAGCTGGGCCACATCTTTCAACGACAGCTTAAATAAGTCGTCTTGGATGGACAGGCCTTTCATAAGAATTAGGTAGCTCCGATACACTTCACGATAACCCGGAGCCATCTGCAAGACCAGCGAGATCGTGAGCTGACTCATGTCCCCTACACGCAAAAAATCAAACTTCAGCAGTCGCTGCAGTTCCGTTTGCATTCGGTTGAGTTTAGCTAGTAGTACAGGGTCCGTCGCGCGGTCTTTCTTGTTGAGTAGTTGCTTCATGCTTTTCAAGCGTTGCTGGATTCGAAGAAGAACCCAACGAACGAACCGATTTTCTGGCGTATCGTAATCCACCTGTCTTTTGGTCTCCAGCACTCGTGTTGGCATGTAGCTTTGGTTCTGTATCCGAATGATCCCCTGTCCGCCTGTCGGGGCAAGTAGGTGCGGATTCTTCGAGAGATAGGAGATATTGGCCCGCCCTGCTTTCTTTACTCGCGAAGAATCGACCACTCGGTTCTCTACGCGATGGCGATGATGCGGTGCTTGCTCTATCCGCTCTAAGTGATGTACGAGCTGTTGGAACTGGGTTTGCAGAATTACGAAAAATTCAGTCAGGCTTTGATTGGAGGTCTCTTTTAATCCCGTTAAATTGTAGGTTTTGCGCAGAAAATCGAACGACAGATTATAGATCTGTTCGTTCACGTCTCGCAGAATCGCATCATAATCGTTCCTGTAGTCCATTTTCGACGGGAAAATCTCCAGTTGCAGCCGAAAGACCGGCTCCCCATGCAGACGAAGCTCCAACTCGGTATATCCGACCTCGTTTTGGAAGTTCAGCAATCCAGTGAGCAGCCGCTTCCCCTTCGGCAATACCGAATCCCGCAGCGCCACATGATCATGGTAAAAGGTGAGAGGAATATCCTCTTCCAGTTCGATGACCAGCTCGTACGTCTGCGTTTCATAGAAAAGCGGCGGACAAGCTTCCCCGAGTTTCCACTCAGTGAGCCGTCCCGCCTCGGGAGAAAATCGTTCAACGGCATGTATCGTCAGTTCCGGAGTCAGAGATTGCGGCAGCATCCGTGCCTCTACCCAGGAAGACTCTTGTCGATGAAGTTGCAAAGTTTCGACGGTCGGGTGATAAGGCTTTCCTTGCAAGTAAAGATGAAACCAGTTCGATTCGATCCGAAGCAGCTCGACGGTTCGATTAGGAGAGCCAGTAGGAGGTGAAGCCATCCTCGTCTAACCTCCGTAACATGTATACGATTTTCTGGGCGCTGTGCCGATACTTGGCCGACTCAACCGTCTTGGCCACGTTGCTCCATAATTCGGAGGCGTCGTCTTCCAACTCACCTTTCGAAAGCTTCTTATCCAGCGCGATCTCCAGCAATTGAAGCAGAACACGTTTCACCGATCTTTTACTTCCTTGAATCCGCGGCAAAATTTTCTGCAACAGTTGGAAGTCGAATGCTTCGTTGTTAGTCAGTAGAACGGCTTGCTCGTTGTAGATCAGATAGAAACAAATAGCGTCTCGAATGCGAAAGCCGACGTGTGAATGAACTGATTCGAGAATCCCATTGATGCGGACCAATTCATTTGTTGCGTTTTCGACTGTAGGGATCATTCCCCCCTGATACGCATCGACCAATTGCAAATAATCTGAGCGCAAGAAGGCATTCGGAGCCGGATACACTGTAGCTTCATTCGCTGTTAACGAGGGGTATTCGTCCAATTTAATCTCGTTAAATTCGATCGTATTGGCGCGATCCAACACCTTTTTGCTAAACGGATGTGTGGTTTCATCCATATTGACTGTACCGATCAAATACACGTTATCCGGGATGTGGAGTCCGCCATATTTGGAGCGATCCTCCTCATTGGCGAGAGAGGAAGAACGAATCAGTTCATCCGTAACGATGCGATCTTCTTTCCGTTTTTGGGTCTCCAAGATGCTGAGAATATCGCTAAAATAATGCTCGACCCGCGCCAAATTCATCTCGTCCAGACAGATGAAAAATGGCTTATTTCGGTTAGCCGGTTCGGATGCCTTCACCAAAACGTCCGTAAGAGGACCCGGCCGAAAACGATCGCTGAGGTCTTTGTATCCGATCAGGTCAGACGGATCGCTCCAATCCGGTCTAACCGGGATCAGGGTATATTGCCCATTCTCGCTTGTTGCTCCTATCGCTTCGGCGAAGAGTTGAACGAGCTTCGTTTTCCCAGTACCGGACACTCCTGCCAGAATGATGAATGGCTTTGTTTTTAGTGAGAGGTAAAAGTTGTCGACTAGGCGATCTGGGAACGAGAAACCTCTCTGGCGGATATAGTCTTTTATAGCTGTCAGTCGTTCGCTTGTGCTTAGATTTGGCACGGGCAGGTGAGCTTCAGCCACAGTGGGATTCTCCTGTCCGTCATTGGATTGTAGAACCATACGAACATATTGCTTGTAGTTGTCGACTAAGTTTTCCAGATCCGCTGAGAGCTGCTCCTCCGGCGGCAAGTTGTCTCGTTCGTACTTATAGTACGCGACCGTTGACACTTGGTAGTCGCGTCCTAACCCGCCCGAAGTAAGGTGGATTTCCTCGTCCTTTTGGAGACCTTCCAAGGGAATCATTGAACGGATTTCTTGGACTTTGTTGCGCAGATACTTATAAGCTTCGACTTTTCCGTTTTTATTTGGTTCTGTGACGCCTTGTGCCAAGGTTAGATATACCGCGCTCATATCCTCCGCAAACAAGTACACGATATACTCGCCATTTTGCGTGGACTCTGTAATTCGACGATCCATAATCGCAATCCACGGAATCGTCGCCCAGAAGCCCATGCCAACTGATGCCTGAACTTTTAGGTTTGAGCCCTCGTTAATAAATGAGTACCCATTTATGGCTGTTGGAATTTGTTGACGTACGTATACGCCTAGAGAGTTGTTTTTCAGCGGTTCCCGCTTTGCTTCCGTGTACTTAGACAAAACGTTCCAAAGAGAGTCTCTTATAGAGAAGCCCGAGGTTTGTCGCTGATAAAATTGTTCGATTTCCTGAACGGCATAATCAAATAACTCGTTTAACACATTCTGATGCCACGTGCTATATAATCTATCCTTGAATCCGATAGTTTGCTGCTGCGGATTCATGTCCAGTATGCTATTCAGCGCAGAGATCGGCGAATAAATAATTTGTGTAATGAGCGACATTGTAACATCCGCCCAACGAGGAATATTATTTGCGGGAGTATCAACGGGTTCCTGGCGTCTTTCTCGTTCCTGTAGGAACGCCAAAAAGCGCGCCTTCACATTCTCCAGTGAAACTTCGCGCTGATTCGATTGACTCATTTCCTGCAAGAGTGCGATGATGAGAACCATTTTATAGAACTTTTGCTTATGCGTGAAAATACCGGACAACTCGGCTGGCAAGTTCATGAAGAAACCACCTTGGTTGGAAGATGTAGGGATAAGACAATTTACCTACAAATTCGACAAGGTGGCTTGGGGTTCCTGCATATTGTTAATCCTAACTTAATCAGATATTGTCCAGTTCATCGCGCTCTGCGTGATACTCATGACTCTATCTCACATGCCTTTAACCCCAAATAACCTATACCCTATCCCTCCGAGAGTATGTCTGCAATGTACAGGGAAAATTCAAACACTTCTATAACTCAAGAAGTAAAGGAAACTTATTGATGGTTGTAGAATTTATATTTAATTGATTGTAAACATTCACAGTAAGGCGGAATTAATGTGGACATTATTTTTGAACTAGCCAATTTAAAAGAAATAAAAAAAACATTCGACAAAACATTCTCCACTTTTAGTGAACAATTGCAAAAAAGTAGTGAGTTCAAGTGTTTCTTTATTAGGATTATTAATGAAGTCTTATTAATTAAAGCTTGTATAGATCATGGAATAATTGAGTCAACAAGTATTCAAAATACTGAGCAACTACTTAAAACTAAAAAGAAATTAGCTTCCTATAACCCCTGCTTAAAGATGATTTTCAAAATTGGTGAAAAATACTCATTTGATTTCTCTGATGATGTTGTACTAACACTAAAAAACGAAATGTTCAAATATTCATTTAAGGACATCGATTTCGACTTTACAGGAAAGATTTATCAAAAATACTTAGGTTCATCTGATAAAAAGAAATTTGGCCAATATTACACTGACGAAACAATTATCAATGAAATTCTAGATAAATTAAGTATTGATAAAGACAATAAAAATCTAATGACTTCGAAGTACCTCGATCCAGCATGTGGGACTGGTAGTTTTCTGATTCGTCTTGCTAGAAGAATTATTCTTGGAGGAGAAGAAAAAAACTTATCTCCTAAAGAAATTGCAGAATCAATAGAAAACATCTATGGATTAGATATAAATGACTTTGCAGTTTATATTGCAAAGTCAAATATAATAATACAGCTTATACCGATGATTGCAAAAGACAAAACATTGTGTCCAAAAATAAACGTATTTACCACAAATACTCTTGATAACCTCGTAGAGGATCACGATTATTATGAAGACCCAACAGTAATACATATTAAACAAGGAAAACAGAAATATAAAAACGGTTTTGATTACATAGTTGGGAATCCTCCATATTTTAAAGTTAAATCTTTGAGCATTTCTCAAAAGAGATATTTCAAAAAGATATTAATTGGACAACAAAATATGTTTAGTTTGTTTTTTTTCCTCGGAATAAATCTATTAAGCGATGGTGGGAAAATAGGATTAATAATTCCAGAGTCAATAAAATCGGGTCAATACTTCAGAGCTTTGCGAGAATATCTGTTTAGCAAGTGCACTATTACAAATCTAGTATCTTTTGATTGCCGTAAAACTAATTTTATTGATGCCTTACAAGGCGTCTTAATCATCTGTGCTTATAAAGGAATTTCAAATAATTCTAAATACATCGAGATTAAAAATGTAACCAATAAAGATGGTCTTCAAGATATAGTAAATGCCCCTTTTTCAGCGAACTATACTGACGTTGTAAGATATATTAAAGGCTATCCTCTCTTATTACTCTGTAAGCATCTTGAGGATTATAAAGCATTCAATCAGATCTATAAAGATTGCACATATCTTGACGCTGAGGAAGTTGGATTTACAGCAAAAACTGGAAAGTTAGTATGGAATCAAGTAAAACAATTTTTAACTGATGATATTGGAGAGGATAACAAGAATATTGTTTGGTCTAATAATATTGAACAATATAAATGCTCATTAACTGGCGACAAAAATAATAAAAATAAATACGCTGTACGCACAAAAAAATTACTTAGTCTTTCAAATATTGGGGAGTGTCTCGTATTAAGAAGAACTAGCGTCAAAGAACAAAATAAAAGAATTATAGCTAGTTCCCTTAGAGTTAATGATTACTTTTTCATTGAAAACCATGTGAATTACCTTATAAAAGTTGGAGGCAACCCAAACATAAGCTACAACTATATCTTAGCATTACTAAATTCCAAGACATTCAACTTTGTAATGTCACAGATCGCAGGAAATAACCAAATATCAGTCACTGAAATTAATTTGCTACCTATTAAGTTTTCGGACAAAACCGAGTTAATCAGCAGATATGTAGAGTTAATTAATAGCGGAGACTGCAACAAAGAATTGATCAGACTCCAAATAGAGGATCTTATCATGAATACCTATTTTAAGGATTCGATTACTCAAACCAATTTATTTAGGAGTGAATAATGATGAAGGGTGACTTTAAGCAACCAGCTCAATTGGGCTTTAACGTTAGTCCGAGATTTAGTCAACTCATCGGCAGGCATCTAATTTCCAATCCAACAGTTGCAGTACTTGAGCTAGTCAAAAATTCTTATGATGCAGATGCTGAAAATATTACCGTTACATTTGAAAAAATTAAGACTGAAAACGGAAAAATAATAATCGAAGATGATGGCGATGGAATGACTTTGGATGACATAATAAATAAATGGATGGTAATTGGGACTGATAATAAGTTGCATCAAACACTTTCGCATAAAGGAAGACGTAAATTAGGGGAAAAGGGTATCGGACGATTCTCAGTCGAACGACTCTCAAAAAAAACGACAATAATTACAAAGAATTTAAACAACGATCAATTAATTACAATAGAAATTGACTGGGATAAATATGAAACTGAAGAGTCATTTTTTAATGAAATTACGCATCCAGTTAAATATGAAGCAGCTTCCCCTCAGGCTAAGGGAACTATAATAATTCTTGAAAACCTTAGAGATACTTGGACTGAAGAAACTATTGCAAATTTAAGAAAAGAGCTTTTCTTGTTGATCCCTTTAGATATAGGAAAGCTATCTTCTAAATTTAAATCTGAAGCTAAAGTTGTCTTGAAATGTGATGAGTTTCCAAATAAATCAGGTCAAATAGAAGAGAAGCTCCTGCAATACTATCACGCAAAACTGTTTGGCGAGATTTATGAGGATGGATCAGGTAAACTGGAATTAGAATTAAGACTAAACAAAAAAAATAGTTTAAAGGAAGTAGGGGTCAAATATGAGAGGAAATTACCTCGAGAGGAATTAAATTATTCATGCGGGCCAGTAGTGTTTGAAGCATATGCATTTTTAAGAGACGGCAGATTATATCGCGGTTTAGAAATTAATAAGGACAATATTACAAAATTACTTGATGAATATAGTGGAATTAAAATTTATAGAGATGATTTCAGGGTGAAACCATATGGTGATCCTAACAATGACTGGTTAAATTTAAATGGCAGAAGAATTCAGGACCCCGAATATAGACTTTCCACTTCTCAAGTTATTGGAGGAGTCAAAATAAGTCGAGATGACAATCCGGGTCTACAAGATGTATTAAGTCGAGAGAATTTATACGACACCCAAGAATTCAAAGACTTGTCTACATTTATAAATAGTGTATTTGACTATTATAATTATGCTTCGTTTGTAGAAAACAGAGATCGAAAAAAAGAGATCAGAGATACTAGAGTTGAACTCTATACGAAAATTACTGCAGTAAGCAATGAACTTAAGGAAAAAATAAATAAAGGTTTAAAAAATTTAGAGGATCAGAAGTCTATTATAACTCCAAAAATCAGTAATGAAAGCAATTACCCGAATAACAATACAAATTCAGAAAGGAATATACAACAATTTTTTGATAAAGTAACTTCCGATTTCAATGCGATAAATATTCTGGCAGATACGCTTAAAAATGATGCTCGAAAGGCCACAGCAAAAATCAAAGAATCAGATAATTTTAGGAATCGTGAAATCCAAATTTATCGCAATATCGCTTCACTTGGGATAAGTGCTGCACAATTTGGGCATGAGACTGCAAAGCTTATTTTAAACTCTGTACTAACAGTTAGAAGTATAAAAAGATTTGAGGAAGTTCAAAAAATCTCTAATAAAAATTTGCAGGATGAATTTGTTTTTTTGGAAGGTTACCTTGTATCTGCGAACCAAAAAGCTGATTTTTTTAGAGGGTATTTAATGCGAGAAAAACAGGAGAATAAAGACGAAATCGACATTGTAGATATTTTCAAAGACGTAGTAACCAGTTTTCAGAAATCATTTGAAGAAATCAAAGTTAGTGTAGCAATTGATGATAAAACAAATGGGAAATGCAAAATAATGGGATACTATGGAGACATAGAATCCATAGTTACAAATATTATGACAAATGCATATAAAGCCTTAACTCAAGGTGGTTCAAGTGAAAAGTTATTTAACATATCATTTTCATGCAATGATGAAAATTTAATTATAACCACAATCAATTCAGGTAGGCCTATTGAACCTGAAGATAGAATGCACATATTCAACCCACTCTTTTCAACACATAAACATGGGACAGGGCTTGGCCTTTCAATTATTGAAGATACGTTAAAGTTATATGCTGGGTCAATTCAACTATTAGATGATTACCCTGAAACTAAATTTGAAATTCTTATCCCCCTTTTAAGTGAGGTTGTTGCAGATGAATAAAATCAATTTATTAGTTATTGATGATGAGAATATTCAAGTGAGGCGACAAATAGGTGAATTGCGTTCCCACGATACTAATGAAGTCTTAGGGGAAATTAATATATATAGTACATTTCCGGATGATATAGAAACTCTAGATTTATCTAACTATGTTAAGACTGAGGGGCAAGAAGTAGTTGATGCAGTCCTAATTGACTATGATTTGAATAGTAAATATTCAGGAACTCTAATTAGTGCTTGGTTAGCAATGCGCAATCAATATATACCTAGAATAGCATTCACAACAAGAAACTATTCAGGAGAAGCTAGTGATTTCGATGGTTATATACTAAAAAACGATATTGTCGACGATCCAAAGTCTGTTATTTTACAAATAGTTGAAATAGTAGAAAAAAGCAATGTGGAGGGGTGGATTGATAAAAAGTATCTCGAACTAATTGATAATTTTAGTTCTCTATGTGAAAAACGTTTAAGAGAAAAACTAACTGAGACTGAAGAAGTTACTCTTCAGCTTCTATCTAAAGCATTAGACAGTATGGATAAACAACTGGACAAACAATTGGAGAAAACCATTGATCTAAAATTTAGAATGGCCGATAAACAGTACCAGAGAATTGATTTTTTAAAAACCAGTATTGTAGAAATAGATAGTCAGATTAATGAAATACTCGCTAAGATTGATAAAAGTGGGGATAAATAATGTCCATTATGAATATAATGAACTATATAGAAAGAGACACCTGCACCACTCCCCTTAAGGACTATAGGGATAGCAAAGAGCAACTGAGGACATTATTTAATAATTCTTGTTGTTACTGTACCATTCACGAGGGAGAGAATCATCTTGGTTTTTTTCATGTGGATCACTTTAAACCAAAAAGTAAGTTTTCAAAATTAGAAAAGGAATATAGCAATTTGTATTATGCTTGTCACAAATGTAATGTACATAAGAAAGATAATTGGCTATCAATTGAGTCTGGTTGTAACAGGGATTGCGATTCATGTAAAAAAAGAATCTGTGAAGAAGAACATAATTTTAGATTTATTGACCCCTGCTTTGAGGATCCAACTCTGCATTTGGAATTCAACTCCACAACTTATGAATTACAAACTAAAAATTGCTCTAAAGCAGGCACTTACACAATAGAAATGCTTCGTCTTAATAGAAATCAACTTACCCGGCTTAGGAAAGCGAGGGCAAGATTATTAATGTGGCTTCAAAATGAAAAATCAAGGTTACAATATTGTGTAGATCGCCTAGATTGCGCCAAAGAGCAGGAAAAAAAACTTGAAAACATTCTAAGTAATAATATTACAGATGATAGCTCCGATATAACAAAAATGCTTGCGGAAGGATTGCAAAAATCAATTCAGCAAAAAGTAAAAATATTTGAAATGGAATTATCAGAAATTGAGTTAGAGATTCAAAATGTTTCTAAGGTTGTTTTAGATAGAGCAGCCCCTTACGAATGGTAATTTGGGCTTTTTGTCTAACCTATGACGCTATTCACTATAACGTTTGGATAGATACACTAAGTGGCCGCAATCTAAACCCAAGGGAGTCCCGTTTTTGGAGAGCTCTAAAAAAAGTCGTTGTTTTTGTTGCCGGAGGCAACCAGACAACGACTTTTTCAGCTTTTTCAGTGCTTATCCCAAAAGGCTCGGCTTATCCTCTTTCCTCTGACTATTCCACCTACTCAACCACCAAACACCCCAACAGCCTGCAACTTCCTGACCAGCACGCTCGCCGCTTGAGCCCGAGTGGACACGCCTTGCGGACTGAACTTATCATTTCCCGTGCCAGACATAATATCGAGTTTCACCATAAGTCGAACGCTCACGAGATAAGACGGGTTTACATCTCCGATATCTTTGTATCCGTCCAGACTGACCGTTTCTTTAGTCACCGGCAGCTTTTCAAGCATCACTGCTACCGCCAGCATGCTCGCCATTTCCTCGCGGGTCAGTGGCTGATTCGGCTTAAAGCTTGTGCCGTTTGCAAAGCCCAACAGACCTAGCTCCTTCGCGGTCGCCACGTCGTCATAGAACCATGCGCCTCGTTTGACATCGTCGTACGGCGCAAGGTCGCTCCCCTTCGAGCCGCGTGCGAGTTCCCGGACTAACATCGAGGTAAACTCGGCTCGGGTAACGGTTTGGTTAGGAGCGAACTTGCCGCCGCCAACTCCGTCAACAAGCCCTTTGGCTGCGGCAAGCTGGACGAACGGCTCGGCCCAATGCTTCTGCAAATCGCTGAAGGTAACGTTATTCTCCGCCACGACATACACACTGTTGGAGTATGAGCGAATCATCGCATACTGTATGCCATCTAACTTGACTGGAATGGCGGGAACAAACTCGAACTTCCCTTTCGTTTCGTTATAGCGGAACGCGCCCCATTGCGAAGGCATTTCGGTCAAACTCTTCGGCATCGGAATGACTCTCGTCAGCGCTTTGCTGAACCGATCGGCCGTTCCGATCAGTTGCCCCGTCTTCGTCACGACAATCTCTATGTTGAAGTCGACAATCGTACCCAGCACCTTGCCGTTCGGCAAGCCGCTCTTCAGAGCCATCTGCAGGTTCTTGTCGCCGGACTTGTCAGTCAACATGATCTTAAAGCTGATGTCCTCGGCTTTGAGTTGGTTGGCTGACAGCAACTGTTCTAACCCCGGGATCAGCGACGCCAGATTGACCGGCACTTGATAGCTGCCATAAGGTGTCTTGATCTCGATGAGGAACGCACTGTTTTTTCCTTCAAGCCTTGTCAGTGTGCTAGCTGGGATGCTGGCATAGGCGGATCCGCTCTTTGGCGTGACTTCCAAGGTGACAGACGGCTTAGTAGTGTCGATTTTCGCAGGGTCATACGGTACGCCGTTCAGGTCGATGGCCGCAGCAGCCGGTACAACTGGCACCGAACCTCCTCCGCTACCTCCACTAGACCTGCCGCTGACTGTAACCGTAGCTGACCTTCCGGCAACCTCCGCTCCATTCAGATAAACAGTTAACGTATGGGTCTTGGCGCTGCTGCCCGTATTCGAAGGAATTGCGACGGTGGCTGTAGCTTCGGTTGCGCTATTTATGACGGCAGTGGCTGCCTCTGTTCCGTCCCTGTAGATCTTGACCGAATGCCCTACGAGCTTCGAGCCTGTTACGGTAACCCTTGCGCTGCCTCCGTTGCTACTGAAATTGGCCTGGTTCACGGAGATGGCACTAGCTATGGGCACGGCTAACGTAAAGCCAGCACTCGCCTCATCCAGGGTATTGTGGCGAGCGTTATCTACCACTCCGCCGGCAACGGCGATCTTGTACGTCCCTTCTTCAAGAGGGTTGTCAAATGTTACCGTGAATTTACGTGAGGACTCGTCATAGCTAGGCGTATAACCTATGAATGCCACGCCATCTTTCTCCATCCGGATAAGAGGAGACGCGTTGGAGGAAGTCAGCAACGCCCCATCCGCCACCCAATAGACTCCTTCGCTGACGGAGACTTCGATCGAAGCAGGCGCTACGGAGAAGATCTGGTTGTCCGTGAAACCACCGAATGTGACGGTAGGCTTTGCCGTGTCATAGACGTAGCTGAGCGTATTGGATTCCTTATTGTTATTGGATGTTCCATCGAACACAGCCCCAGCCTCGACCTTTACCGTTACCGCTTGGCCGATCTCGATCGGAGTGATTGTGGCCGTATACACGGATGCACTGACGCTATTGAAATCCGATACTGTACCGTTTTCAACCGTAATGTCCTCTAACTCAAAACCGCTAACGGATTCGCTAAAGCTGACGGTTACGGGAAAAGGAGCATTGACCGTCCCGCCAGCAGGGCCGGATAAGGCAACTGCTGGGGCTTTGTCGATCGTAAAACTAACGGTCTCCGAAGTATTCGCCCCTGTGACGACCAAGGTGTGAGAGCCTTCCTCGGTTACCGTGAAAGGGCTGGAAACTCCAATGTCGTCAAGCGTTGCCGTACCCCCGCCGACAAAAGAGATCGTTCTGTCCGTATCGTAGAATTCACCGTCGGCTACCCCTGTAACATTTGCGTGAAAATTAATCTGTACAGTTCCCAGATTAAAGTTATCCGCAGCGTCTCTCACCGTATAGGTGACAGACTCCATATGCTCATCGGTAACCGTAAAGGCAGCCGTGCCCGACGCATCCGTCGTTAAGGTCGGATTCACGATAACCGAATTGCCGCCGCTTGGAACGAGAGCGAGACCGCGACCCGCTACAGGGCCCGTATTGTCTGCAATCGATACCGAAATCGTACTGCCGGCGATACCATCGGCCGCTACCGAAGTTGCCGAAGCGGTCAACGACGTATAGGGGAACGGAGCTAACCGATACGGATCCTCCAAAGAACCTGTACCGGACACCACATAAAAATCCGGGTTCAGACAAATAGCGGGGCGTACGGGAAGGCTTATAGCGGCATTAATAACTGTCCAGCTTAATCGATATCCATCCCTTGGGTCCTGATACAAGTGAACGGTTTCCAATAGATCGGAAGAGGATCGGGTCCTCGTCCACAAATCGGGAGATGGTTTTAAGATAGCACGGTGTATGCTCCCAGGGAATACAGACCATTCCGATCTGGTGAGCATCCCTACTTTAAAATCATCACTCTCCGGTTGATCCCAGTCCGTAGCCAGCATCCAAGAAAGGTCCGCGGAACCGTCGCTTAGCGTTTTCAAAAAGCCGTTTGTCGCGTCGTTCAACCAGTAGGCGATGTTGTTCGGATCCGAAGGGTCCATTGCATTCGTTCCATCTTCATCGAACTGCCGGGCCGGCCACTCATCCCAAGTGGTCATATAGCCAATGGCCGGATTGACCAAGATCCATTTCTGTCCGCCATAAGAGATAAATTGGGCTTGCGGAATATTTTTTAATTGCGGGTACGTTGCCGCGAGTGCTCGTTGCGGGATCAATTGCAAAGAAGACGTCAATGTCGCGAGAAAAATCAGCCAAGCGATTAAAACGGATAGCAGCTTCCTGTTCGTTTCCATGTCTCTCATCCTTCTCCATATACGACATCTTCAATTTTCAATAAATTAAATACATGCATGAATGCATTTAAATTAAAAGACAAAATTTGATGTCCGTCAAGAGAACAATTCTAACGCGAATTGCCTGCCTACAACAGCAGCCTAACCAAGCCTTGAATATACGATTTCGGATCGGGTCCTTCGAATAAGACCGAATTCATGGAAAAGCCGTCGTTATAGGCTAGAATTTGCTTGGCGATCCCCTGACTATCTTTTTCTTGGGAGATCCAGCCATGTTCCTTTAACGCGTCGACGAAGCGTTCAATCCCAGCGACCCATTCCACATACTTCTCTTTCAGAACCTTCTGCATCTCCGGATTTCGTTTCGTTTGCAAATAAAAATCTACCAATACGAGAATCCAGTTCTGAAAGTTTTCGCTCCCTTTCAACATCTCTTGCAGCTTAGCAACGCTGATCGCGATAACCTCTTCGAGCGTCGTGTTCTCGGGACGATACTGCTTCGGCGTTTCCGTCCAGCCGTCGCTTAACTGCTGGCGGTAGTCCAGGATATGGAGAAATATTTGTTCCTTGCTCTCGAAGTGCGCGTAGAAAGCTCCGTTGGTCTGCCCAGTCAGGGCGACGATGTCCGCGATTGTCGTCGTAGCGAATCCTTTCTCCAGAAAACACTTATCCGCCGCCTCGATGAGCTTTCGATAGGTCGCCTCTCTCTTTAGCTGGAACTTGTTTTTCTTCAAAACGCCCGCTCCCTGTCCAAATATAGAATGAATGCAGGTCCCTTTGGTAGAGGTCCCTGCATTAGATTTGCAACTCGCTAAATTGTAAATCTATTATATCCGAACTAAGCGATCGATACCACTGCGAGGGGACTTAACCGGATAGGGATCTCCGTCGGGGCCGAACGGTTCGGGCGTGAAGTGTCGCCTTCGAACCGTGTCAGCAGCCTCGCTAGATCCCCCGTTCTCCGTTTACCGCCCCCGCCGTTCAATACGATGAGAACCTTCCTTAAGTCCGCGCAAGTAAACGTAACGCCTGTCCTCATCCAGCGTGAGGCCGTCGGTTGAATCCACCGCAGACGCATCGGAATTAAATACCGCCGCTCCATTCCAATAGATGACGTACTCCTGGCCCTCCGGCTTCGGAATGCCGACGACCGCACTCGTTCCTTTCGGCACTTCGAGCGAGGCGCAGAACTCTGTTTCCGTCAATTCCCATTGAAAACGGATTTCGCCGTAAGGCGTAGGAACCGTGCCCTCCGCTCGTTGCAGATCGCATGGGTGCGGGATGGCTGCAAAAGAACGAAACCCGGGCTCCGTAGGTTGAACGCCCAAGATGTAGCCGGACAGCAAATGAGCGACCGCTGTATCCGGGTGGGAGCTGTCTCCCCAGTTCTTACCTGGCGGCATGATTGCCGGCGGATAGGTCATGCACTCCCAGGTCGCATGAGGCCCGCGCCAGTCTGCCAACGCGCCAAGCCAGTCTACGCCGCCTCCCGGCTTGCGAAGCGTTCCGAGCGCATCCTCGTCATAGCCGTAGTGGAATTTTCCGCGAATCGCCAAGCTTTGATATTTGCCCATGTCCATTTCCTTAAGCTTCTCTCTGACAGACGCCGCTTGTTCGCTATCCGGAAAACCGATGGCCAGCGCCAGCGCGTTGGCGTAAAATTCGAATGCGCGGCTGCCCTTCAGCTTGACGTAATGCCCCTGCTCTTCATCCCACAGGTGCTCCTGAATGCCCTGGCGCAAGATAGCGGCCTTCTCTTCGAATGCCGACGCATCCGCATCGAGACCCAGCAATCCGGCCAGATACGCGCCTTCCTTAAAGGAATCATATACGAGAAAGTTCACATAAGCGCCCTTGCCCGTATATTCCAGAAGATGGCCCCAGATGCCCTTGGACGTCTCGTACCGCTGGTAGAACAAGCCGTCGCCTTCCACGTAGTTCCACAAGTAATCCAAGCTTTTAACCATGACGGAATACAGTTCGCGGGCCAGCTCCAGATCGCCGGTGAATAGGACATAATCGGCCAGAACGGGCGCGAACCAGGCGGAAAATTCATCGGATTGGTAATAGCCGTATTCGCCGATTCCCGGCTTCACCTGATTTTCCGGATAACAAGCGGCCCAGATGTAGCCCTCCGGCGTTTGATGCCATGCGAACATCCTAATCGTTTCTTTCATGTACGTGTAATTGTCGAATGCGTAATAGACGTTGCGACCCGCCCAATCCAGATCGCCGAGCCACGGCAGACGGTCCCGCTTAGCGCCGTCCGCAATAAATGCGGAAGTACGAGCGAAAGACCAGCCGCTTAGATCCCCATTGAAATCGTCCGCGAATAGAAGCTGCCCCGCTGCGTCCGCTACGCTAACCTCGCGTATGAGCGCCCACTTGTCCATGGGTTGGCAAAATCCGACTTTTCCTTCGGCATAAGTATCGTCTACGGTCATATCGATCAGCGTCCCGTTAAGCAGCGTCTCCATCCGTGCTCCGTCCAGCCGCACCTCCAGATGGTAGACGCGACCGTCGACAATCGGGATTGGTAGCGATACCGCCGGTTTCAGTCGCACATAAACCCCATCCGACCGCTTGAACAAATGCAGCCTTCCGTCCAAATCGATCTGACCGACATAGCCGTTATTTTCGTCGGAGGCTCGAACGATCCAACCCACTGCGGACACGGGTCCGGGATTGCGGCGAATGACGAACTGAAACCCGAACCGGTAATCCTTCCACTGTTCCCCTTGAACCGTCAGGCCGACATCGTTGCCCTTAGCCAGCTTGCGCGGGAGGAGCCAGCCCTCCACGACCGTCCAGGCGTCGGTGTTAGGAAACGACGAGACTTGTGCCGTGTACGTGCTCGCATACCACAGCCGATTTAACTCCTCGTCGCTCGAATGGAAGCTGCCTTTGTACGGCGACAAGTCGGACGTGACTTCGAGGCTAAAATATTCGAGCTCCACGCTGCCCTCGGTATCGAGCTGAATGAGCACCCAACGCTGCTGGCCTTGAATCATTGGCGCGATATACAAGCCGGCTTCTTCAATCGTGTACAGTTCGTACCTGTAAGGGTTAGCAGGCGGAACAGGCAATTCCACGCCGAGATAGGTGCACGACCCTCTGCTAAAATCTCCGTTTTCCCCGTGTACCGGATCGACGATCCATTCATACCAGTCGGCATATGCGATTCGCAGCGTCGGACGCCCCGTCTGTCCGGCTATCTTAATGATCGGATATCCTCCCGGAGCGGAAGGGCCAAGATCGAGCAGAATCGACGGTTTCTCGCCCCCGGCAGCGTATACGAGCTTTGCTGCCAGAGCGTCCTCCCTCAAAATGCGCTCCGCATCCGTCACGTCGCCAGTCATCGAATGAACAGCAGTCCCGAATACGCGTTTGGACGCCGGCGTCAAAATGTACTTCTCCTCGTTATTCATTTAAACCACACTTCCTCTCGTTACCGTTTTCGCTATCTACGATCCATTATATTTTTTATCGCACGCATGCCCAGCCATCATTCAAACCGAAAGATAAACGATTTAAACCTATTTTCGAGTTCAAGTCTTTGTTGTATCAACGAATCGCTAACTATAAAATATAGGTATCCAAACTCTCTACCTTCGAGGTGAGCAACCTGTCCGTTCTCTACTTTACAGCCCCTCCCCTGCCTCATTACATTAATTCCGGCGAGTCCCGGTTTAAGCCCGGAGACATTCATCCCGCCCGCGGCCCAATCGAATTGTTCGATCTGCTCGTCGTTCATCAGGGCGCGTTGTTCATGGGAGAAGATGAACGGACGTGGACGATTAAGGAAGGACAGGCGCTCCTGCTGAGGCCCGACCGACATCACTATTCGCCTCGTTCCGTCGACACGGACACGAACTTTTATTGGCTTCATTTCCATACGAAAGAGCTGTGGGACGATCGGATGCGAGAGGATCGGATGAGGGATGAAGCGGAGGAGGAGCTTTCGGATGGCAAAAATCAATTCCACGTCGAGCACGGGCTCATTCCGCGCGAGTTCGGCTTCTCCATCCCGCAATATTTTACGCTGCAGGATCCCGTGGACGTCTATCGCCGTCTTCGCGAGCTGATCGAGCTGGAACGGCAGCCGCTATCGTGGGCGCGATGGCAGCAACAGATCCACTTGCAGAGCTTGCTTAAAGTATTGGCCCAGGAGCAGGACAAGCTCAGTCAGTCGCCTGCCGCCCTGCTCGCCGAACGCGTCGCCGTCCATCTGCGCACGCATTATCGCTCGCACCTGACGAACGAGCTGCTGCAGCACGAATTCAATTTTCATCCCGTGTATATCGCCCGCTGCATGAAGAAAGCATTCGGCTGCTCTCCTCTGGAATATCTGACCAGGTACAGAATCGAGCAAGCCAAACTGCTCATGATCAGTACGACGCTGTCGATCGAGGAAATCGCATGGGAAATCGGCTTTCGGCATCAGACCTATTTCTCCAATACGTTCCGCAAGCTCGAGTCGATGTCGCCGAGCGAATTCCGTAAGCGGTACGGTGGCCGATAATCGAGGCTAACATAAAGAAGCTGACCCATAAGTAAAAGAGTCGCACGGAAGGATGTACGACTCTACTTACGGGACAGCTCCTCCTATAGCGCATCTATTCCATTTACCGCCGGCTTTACTTTTCCGCCAACAAATCCGCGATAATATCCAATTGCTGCTCTACCGAGATCGGATCGCTGGGAAGAAACTGATTGAAATCCAGCTTGTAGATCTTTCCCGATTTCCCCGCCGACGTATTTCGAATTAGCTTCTCCACTTCCTTCACATGCTCCTCTGCGCCTTCATTCACAGCCAGGAATAACCGATCGCCTATAAAGTCGGGAATGACCTCGGAGGAGATTTCCCATGTCTCTCCGTTGATGACGTCTGTCTTTACTTTGTCGGTTGGCTTCAAACCCAAATACTTATAGATAATGTTGCCGCCCATATTCGTATCCCCGTAAATGAAAACTGCATCCTTACGCACATTTAGAATGGAGAAGGTTTCATCTGCGCCGACTATCGGACTAATCTTCTCCTTATATTCGGCTATTTTTGTCGCAAATGCTTCATTCCATTGCTTCGCTTCCTCCTGCTTGCCGAGAATATCGCCAAACATTTCGACGTCCTTGATCGGGTCGTTGTACTGCTCCACCACAATGGTTGGCGCGATCTGGCTCAGCGCTTCGTAACCGCCCTCTACGACCTCCGCGAATGGGGCCGTTGTCACAATCAGATCCGGCGCCAGCGATAGAATTTTCTCCGCATCGGGCGGAACTCCAACATCTTCAATCCCGGAAACATCGCTTAGCATCGGATTGCTCAGAATGAAAGTAGTTGCGCCTACCGGCTTCACTCCCAACGCCATGAGTTCACCCAGATGAAAAAGGCTGACTACGCGTTGAGGCTTTACAGGAATTTCTGTCTCGCCATTCAAATGCTTGTAGGTCCGCGTCTTGGCAGCAGTCTCGTCGGTAGCGGCGCCTGTTGATGCTGATTGGGTAGCCGGCGGCGTCCCTGCATTACTGCCTGTATTGTCTCCTGTATTACTGCCTGTCTGACATGCACTCAGAATCAAGCTTGTGCACAATAGCATCATGGCTCCGAACGATGGTCTTGAAAATCTAAACATGGATGTGTCCCCTTCTCTAAATGATTGATAATAATTCTCATTATCATTATGAGAAACAGACATTCGGGATACAATGGACGATTTTAATAGCTGTAATGGATTATTCTGAACAGCCTTCCGATTGTCCTCGCGAAATTGCAGCGGAGAGCGCCCCGTATGCTTTTTGAACAATCGACTGAAATAATAGACATCCGCGTAGCCGACGCTGCTCGCGATTTCCTGGATACGAGCCTCCGACTTCAAGAGAAGCTGCTTCGATTTGTGTATACGTACATGAATCAGATAGTCAATCGGACCGACCCCGATCTGATTTTTGAACAAGCGGGACAAATAACTCGTACTGCAGCCGTAAAATCCGGCCAATTCCTCAGCTGTAATCGGCTCCCTGTAATGGTCCTGAATATAGTGAATGGCTTGCGATACCAAGTTTGGTTTACTGTTTTCCGCTGCCGATGTGCGTATTTGCCTCATCACCTCGTACACAAACGGAAGAAACGCCGACTGCGCCTGCAGCTTGTCCATCGGAGATTCCTGCTGCCACAGGCGACTCATGGCTTGACACTTTTCCAGTAGGGGTAGCATTGCATAAGGAGTGAACGTATACGACATACGAAAGCTCTGCAGATCCTCCTGCGATTCGCACTCGGCTTGATATAGCATCAAGTAACAAGCAAAGTCGTTACCTAACGGCATAAAATTTAGCTCCGAGCCCTTCCCTCCATGCAGAATGTGAGGCGAACAAGCCCGATACACCGTTCCCGACAGGCTCACGTTTGCTTCTCCTTGGGTCGTAACTACGAAAAAGCTAGTATGTGCCTCATAGCGTTCAGGGACAGTTCCGCTTTCCACGCGTAACTGCCGAATATCCAGCAATCTTACGGCAGCTCGACCCCACCGCTCGATATGAGCCTCCCACTCCATACTAACCCCCTCCTTTCACCATTTATCGGCTTACGCCAGTATAACAAAAAAACTCTGACCTCGTACGTGTACGGTCAGAGTTTTGCTGACGGCGAGAGTCGGCATTTCGGATAAAATTAGCCAGCGTAGTCGGGATATCCCCGCCCTGCCCCAATTGAAAAGCGCCCTTGCCCCCTCACAAGGGCAAAGGCGCTTTCGTTCGACTACCAGCGTAAATTGCTGCAATACTTCGCTTTAATGGACGCTTCGGCTTTCAAGCCGCTTTTCTTGAACAATTCTTTAATGGTCTTTTTAAAATCGCTTTCTTTGCCCTTAACTGCGGATTTCGTCAGCGGCTTGAGCAAGTCGACGCGGAAAGGACCGGCTTCCGCTCTCGCCATAGGTCCGTCGGTTCGGCAGCGGGTATCGAAGTTGTAGCCCAGCTTGTAGCCGGCCTGCAGATTTCCAATTCCGGCCGTCAGTTTCCCCATCCCCTCCAAGGTGAGCTCATGCTTGGCAAGATCCTCAAATGGAGAAACTTCAAGGCCAACGCCGACGCCAAATCCCGTATCCCCGCATGCAGAGACGCCCTCATCGGTAATACACACTTTTCCGCCAATCCCGACGACAGCGTACACCGAGGCTCCTACGCACATTTGGCCGCAAGGGTCGCGGAACATAACCGGGTTGTTGTTCACATAGGCGTACAGGTTCGCTTGGCCGCTCTCGATCAGAACCGGATCTCTCGCCGTCCAGCGGCTCGACATTGGGTCGTAGTCGCGGAAGCCGAAGCGAATCAGTCCCGTCTCCCGGTCCTCCAGCCCGCCGGCATAACCAAGCAATAGCTCAAACGCCGGATTGGAATCGGATTGCAGGTTGCCGAAGCTGTCGTAGCGCAGCTCCTTCACAACAGCTCCGTTATCGTCCAGCACCCTTTGAGGCGTTCCTACGCCGTCCGCGACGACATAATAACGCTGCCCGCCGCGCTCCAATGCAATCAGCACTCCCATCTCGTTGTAGGAGTAGATCGTTGGCTCGCCGCTCGGATCGACCGACGCCGTCAGCAGATGCAGAGAATCCGGGCTGCCGTACAAGTATTGATACGTCCGCCCTGCGCTGTCTTCCTTGGCTACCCTGCGTCCAAGGCCGTCATACGTGTACTTGTAGGTACCGTTCGCCACGTTCGCTTCCAGCAGTTCTCCGCGAGCGCCGTAAGTGAACGTATCCGCGCCCCGCTGCGTCAGAAAACCGTCTGCGTCAAAGCTGTAGGCAAGATCGCCCACACGCGTCAACACATCGTGCTCTGCGTAGCTGCTGACTACAGGCCCGGCGGCTCCGCCAGATTGGCTGGTGATCCGGTTCTTGTTCGCATCGTAGCTGTATGCCTCCGTCACGACATTGCCGCTCGGCTCGACTCGTGTCACGCCGGTCAACTGACCATCCAGATCATACTCGAAATGCGTCGTTTCCCTTCCCTGCGCCGAATCCGCGGCAATGTCCGTGACGTAGCCTCTCTTATCGTACGTATAGGCCGCTTTGTAGACTTGGCTTCCCTTCAGCGTATAGGTGGCACTGCTGATTTTGCCATATTGGTCATAGTCCACTTGAATGTCCAGCTTGTCGTCATGAATCGAATCGACCGCCTTCAAAGGACCGCCGCGATTAAATTGAAAAGCTCCGTACTGAGTCAGATTGTCTTCGTTGTCATACCGGATCGGGGTATGATACACAGCGCCGGCAACCGTCATCGCAATATTCGTCATGTTAAAGAAATCGTCATACGTGTAGCTGAACGAAGCGTTCGCTTTCCCGGTCAGCGCCATTGTGCTGATGCTCTCTCCCGAGTATCCGTACTCAATCTTCTGCCTTCTGGAGCTATCCTGCTGCATGACGCTTTCGATCGTTTGCGCATAATCGGATTGCCCCACATACGTAAACATGCGCTGAATATCGGCATCGTTAATGCCGACAGGCCGCTTGCCGTCCCCCGGTTCCAGCACGTGGTCGATGACCCGTCCGCTGCTCAGCGTAGTTCTCATCAGGCTGCCGCCATTGTCATGATCCGCAGCATACCAGAGCCCGGCGCCGCTCGGAGCGAAGCCTTCGAATTGCCCCAGCGGGTTGAACTGCTGCTCGTATACCGCGCCGTCTGGCATCGTTAACCCCGTTAAGTTGCCAAGGCTGTCATAGTCTTGACCATATACTTTGTTGCCCGGAGTCACAATAGAGGTCATGCGTCCCGCGGCGTCGTATTCGTATTTCTTCACGCTGCCGAAAGCATCCGTCTCCTGTTCGACCCGATTTTGCGCGTTATACGTATACTGGATAAACCGCTCCCCTTGCTGAACCCGCTCCAGCCGGCCAACGGAATCGTAAATCGTTTCAATCGGGAACAGATCGGTTTCCGGCCAAGCTACCTTGCCGATTCTGTCTTTCTCGTCCAGATAGGTTTCCGTCTTGGTACCTTCGGCCGTCGTCTCCGTAAACTTATGGCTGGCTCGGTCGTATTCGATGGTAGACACATCGCCGTTCACCGTATGTTTGACCCTGTAAGATACCAGCTTGCCGTTGTTATCCGTCACAGCGGATCGTTCTTCCTTGAATTTCGTTACTGTACCGTCAGGCGATGTGTAGGTTAATTCCGCAACGAACGGCGTATTTTTGCCCATACGAGGGTCCGTTCCGAACGTCTTGGTCATTGTCGTGCCGTCGGGTAACGTCGCCGTCTCGCTCTGCTCGCCGATCCTCTCGGTTACGGTCTGATATCCGTTCGGGTCCGTCAGCGTATAAATCTTTTTGCCGTTGGCAGCCACGGTCTCATATGTCGTTATCCGATTGCTCGGGTCCGTAAAGGTAACTCTGTAGCCGTTGTCGAAAAACGATCTTTGCAGCGTTTTGACGCCGCCCTCCGGATTGACCGCCCTCACCAGCATCCCGGTATCGTCGTATGCATACTGACTGACGCCTTGCTCCGGGTCCGTAAACTCTGTGAGCAGTCCGCCCTCCTCGTACTTCATGCGGTACGTCTCCCCAGCGGGGTTCGTAATCGCGACTAGCTCGCCGCCGGCATCCACTTCAACAACCGTCCGCTGCCCGCCTGGCGAGACAATCGCTGTCGGGTTTCCTTGCGCATCGCGTTCGATCTGTATCAGATTCCCGCTGCGATCCGCTATCGACAGTAGCCGACCGTCCGGATCATACGCAAAATCCCTCAGCACAACACCGGAAAACGCACTGACATTTTGCAGAATCCGGCCTGTTTGCAGATCGAAGGCATTCACCGACAAGCCGTCCTCCTCCGGAAATTCGGCGATTTCGAGATTGGATTTGCCCGCTCGATAGAGACTGTCGAAATTATTGCTATAGATGAAGTTGCCGTTATAGTCTATTGCCGCCAACGACAGGAATGATCGGGACCCTGATGATGCATAGATATGGTCGAGGTTGACCTCCTCCACAATCCCTTCCTTGTTAACTTTATACAGCTTTTCTTGCTCGTAGTTATTCTTTACAGCGATGAACCACAAAGTCCCTTCCACATCAACGAACATTTTCCTCATGTAAAATAACGCCTTATTCGCAGCCACACCGTGGGCAATGACCTGATTGCTGTACGTGTTAGGGGAGATCCCCGCGATCTTGATAATCGTGCCGTCCGGGCTCATTTTTCTTACTCTGGATGTATATTGCATGTGATTGAAGTTATCATAGATGCGATCGTGAATGTACAAGAAACCGTCGGCTCCCAGCGCAACGCTATTCACTTCACCGATCGTGGCCGGGTTGGCTTTGCCGCTGTCCGCTCCGGACACTCCTTGCGTCGTGTTGCCTATCATCTGAATACGGCCTTCGGCGTTAATCCGATAAAACAGATTTTTCCGCGCATCCCTATTGTAGCCGACAACGTACAAGGCACCTCCGCTTGCCGCAGTTATATTGTAGACGGTATATAAATCCGATTCGACCGCCATCGCCCCATCGACAATATCGTGATCTGCATTCCCCGTCCCGGCAAAAACAGTCCAGCGGGTTTCATCGAATTTCTTCAGATAAATCTTTCTGTCCGTGGGAGAGTACCGGTACACGTTCCCCTGAGGGTCGGCGCTAATGTCTCCGTAGGTTTCCGACGGGAAGCCTTCGCTTTTCTGGAAGCTTCCGTCGTTGTTCAGACGCGCGACAATTTGACCGCTATTGCCGCTTCCCGCAGCAGCGTGAGCCACAAAATAGAAAGTATTGCCGGGACCGGGGACGACTCCTTTATTGGAAAAGAGATAACCCCCGAGGCCGCTTAAATCGATCTTATTCATTTTTTTGTAAGATGCCGTTGTTTTATTGCGGTCCCCTTCATACAGCGTATTTTCCTGCATACTCAGCATATGATGCACATCCAGACTCCAGCCCGCGACTCCCGCTTGCTCGTACGGGTTGTTCGGGCTCTCCAAATTCCCGTACCAGACACGGGAGACAGGCTGCCTCATTGATGCTCTGCTAAAACCGATGACCACGTTAGATCCGCTGACCCGCCCGAAGCTTTGCGTCTGTTCGTCAGCCTCATAATATTGAAAATCGTAGTAAAAGGATACGGTAACCTTGTAAGGGTGCGTGCCGATCAGCTTCCTCTCGTAAGCGTCCAACCCATCCCATTGAAAAGTATGCGTCACGTTCGTGGCCGGGGCGAACGATTTACTGTACGATTTGCCTCCGATTTCGACCGTAACACTCATGGATTTCAGCGAATCAGGAATCGTATCCCCGCTGACCGGTATCGTGAGCTTTGATTTCTCCTTGTAGCCAGGGGCTCTCGTGCTCACATAATTCAGGTTCATGCCCGTTCCTTCGATCGGGATCGCTTGGCCTAGGCTCTGATTCTGACAACCGATGATCGAGCCTGCTTGTTCGCAAGGATCGTCATCCTCCTCGTTTCTCGGATCTTCGTCGAGCGGCGGCTCGGCATCCATCGGCGGGCCGTAAGGCCAGTTGCAATCCCATGGCGTGAAATGCTCGATCGGCACGCGCCATAAGCTTTGGCCTGCGGTATACAGCTCTGCAAGCTGCTGTCTTTCCTTATCCGTAAATCCGACTGCGGCCAGCTTCTCGGCGCTGTCGGCCATCCCGTCCCCGTCCGTATCGATAGTAGCGATTCCTTCGTCGATCTGGAGAATGCGGATAACCCGCCCGTTCTCGGACGCCACCCAGCGCCCGGCCTCACGATCGTAGTAGCCCATCGGCACGACTTCTCCGACCGGGAACTCCAGGTAGTTCTCTACATAGTAAAATAATGGCTGATTGAAGCGAATCTCCGTCGCTCCCGCTTGCACCGCTTCGTCGGCAGACAGCTCCACAGCGTGCGTATAGCCGACATAGTCCGGCAGCTCGCCCGGCATGGCCTCCGGCCCGTTCTCGCCCACGGTGTATTCGGTAGCGCGCAGGTGAATCTCCGTGAGCGGCACGACAGACCCGTCCGGCAGCTCCATCGTTGCCGATGACCCCTCCGGGAAAATGACCGTGGATTGCCGGGTGCCGTCCGCATCCGTTACCGGAGAGCCTTGCGCCGTCTGGACACCTGTCGCCCCATCCAAGTCAACAACCGTCACCTTCGTATCGTAAGCCTTCAGCACCACATCCGGCAGCGTCTCATATTTTTCGGCTACTGCCGATACTTTCCGCTGGACGGGCATATACCCTCCCTTGGTCATTTGAAGCGTCAGAATACCGCCGCCGTTAACGACCAGATCAAACATTCCGTCTTCGCGGCTCTTGGTTGAGCCCAGCTCGGGCTGGTTCAGGACGCTAACCTGTACGCCTGCCAGCGGCTGATTCTCTGCATCCAGCACCTTGCCGCGAACAACGGACACCAGACTGTCTTCAATCGCTCCGGCAGCGACTCCCGTCTGCAGCGGTTCGCTTCCCTCGTATAGAAACTTGACCGTCGAAGAGAAGGTCGGCAGCGCCGTTGTTGATATCGGAGTCGCCACTTTAACCGGGTCCGGCGTCCCGCTCGAACCCTTCGGCGTGACTGTGATCGCTTCCGCCCGCTCCGAGAATCCGCCCGCCGTATTGAAGGCCCTCACCGTGAAGCGGTACGCAGTCCCGTTAACCAGACCTGTTACTGCAGCCTCCGTTACTTTGCCGACTTGGGGGCCATTCATCCACGTAGCTCCAGCGTCTGCGGAATAGAGAACCTCGTATCCCGCCAGATCCGTCTCGCTGTTCGCCAACCAGCTTAACGTAACGACCGTATTGCCGGCCACACCCGTTAATCCGCGCGGCGCAGCCGGAGGCGCCGTTTCAACCGGTGGAGCTTGCGGCGTCGCATCCGCTCCGGCCGACTTCTCCGACTCGTTGCCCGAAGTGTCGTATGCGGTCAGCGCGAAGCGGTACGCTACTCCGTTCGTTAATCCGCTCACGATGTAGCTCGTTACGCTGCGGCCGGCGACATTCGTTCCGGCATCCCATGTCGCCCCATGATCCGTTGACCGGTAAACCTTATAGCCCGCCAGATCATTCTCGCTATTCGCCAGCCAGCTTAGGCTGACACTGGCGTTTCCTGAAGCTGCGCTCAAGCCCGCAGGTGCGGCCGGAGGCGTCGTATCGACACGTACAGGGTTCCCCGAGCTACCGCCGCCTCCACCGCCCGATGTTGTAACAGGTCGAGCCCCATCAATGGAGACCTTCCCCAGCTTCAACGTTTGTCCT